>JAABUQ010005254.1_pt1 | contig 20920 bp, 16 predicted proteins | sample 5560001 | NCBI WGS metagenome assembly JAABUQ01 (sample SAMN10711888, study PRJNA513371) | rock metagenome | isolation source: Antarctica rocks | place: Antarctica: Victoria Land, Finger Mt nord | collected 2015-12-18
TGGACAAAAACGGTCAAAGCGTAGGACGGTTGGTATGATGTTGACGACGCCGGCGATCGCATCGGAGCCGTACTGGGCCGCGGCGCCGTCGCGCAGCACCTCGATATGGTCGATCGCCGCGGCCGGGATCATGTTGATGTCGGCCGGCGTCGAACCCTGCTCGGGACCGGCATCGGCGATGATGTTCGCGGTGCCGTGACGCCGCTTGCCGTCGATCAGGACGAGCACGTCGTTCGGACTGAGGCCGCGCAGGCGGATGGCCGCGGTCAGGGCAGCGGTATCCTGGCCCATCGTCTTGACGTTGATCGACGGGTCCGTCCTCGTCAGCGCGTCGGCGAGGTTGAGCTGGCCGGAGCGGCGCAGCACGGCCGACGTGACGATGTCGATCGGGCTGGTGCTGTCGCGCGCCTTGCGGCCCAGGCTGCGGGTGCCGGTGACGATCACGGACTCGCCGGGGCTCGCGGCGGCGGCGCTCGCGATGCCGCTGCCTTTAGCCGGCGTCGTGCTGGCGCTCGTGCCTGCCGGCGAGGCCTTGGCGGCAACGGACCCGGTCGTGTCGACCTGGGCGGCGGCCGGCACGGGTCCGGCGGCGACGGCAAGCGGGCATACCGTCAGCAGCAGAAGACGCCTGGAACCGCCCACGTTCTTCATTCTCATTCCGCGATCTCCATCTCGGCCGCCGCGAAACGATCGGAGCATCCGGTGCCGGCCAGGTTGGTTCGCCCTGTCCACGCCGTCGTGATGCGCGATCGATCCGTTCACCTATCGCCATGAAGTCGATCTGGAAGCGTGATCTGAATCAAGCAAAATCTGCTTAATTTATACACAATAATACGAGGTGCGATAGATCTACATCATTTAAGTCGGTCACTAAACAAGCAAGTGCCTATATAAACGCCAAACTTGGAGGGCAGGAGTCTTCTATTATAGCAGGTAGCGACTGTTTCGACGCGCAGGTAGGCAGAAGCGCTGCGGTTGCGGGAACAAGCCTTCGGCTCGAACATCCCAGGCAGCCGGTATTGTTGCCGGAATGACGCGCCTCGGCCTCCTGACGCGCGAAGCAGGCCGCCTCGCTTTTCAAGCACCCGGGAATTTGTTACCTGGAACGTCAGTTTGGTGGGGAACTTGACTATGCCCAAGCATGGAAGCCGGTCGAGCCGGATACGCGCGAACCGGCTTCCCGGCCGTGCTGCAGCCGGCCAGGCGGGCGTGCTGGCACTCTCCGCCCTATGGCTCGCTGCCGGCTCCGCGCAGGCGGTCACCCCGCTGAACACGTATTTCGGTCCGGGCCTGCCGACGGACAACTACTTCCCGCAGGGTATTCCGGGCAATGCGGAACAGCCGGGCGTGACGGTGCGGTCGCGGCTCCGTTCGGAATACAACGCGCCGGGCATACGGGAAGGCGCGTTCATGATAAGGCCCGGCCTCGACGAGCAGGCCGGCTACAACAGCAACGTCGTCGGCGGCCTGTTCAATCCCAAGGGCAGCAGCGAAATCACGACCGGCGCCGGCGTCGGCGTTAACACGGACTTCTCCCGCAACAATTTCGGCTTCACCGGAGCCGTCAACGACATACGCTACCTCGACGTGCCGCGCATGAGCCACACCGACTACAACTTCTCGCTGGGCGGCGCGCTGGATCTCGGTCGCGACCAGCTATCCGCGTCGGTCAGCTACCAGAACGCCAACGAGGAGCCATACGACATCGGCGCCAACGGGACCACCCGCATCCAGCTCAACACGCCGCTGAACTTCTCCGACACGGATTTCCGGACCAGCTACTCGACCACGTTCGGCCGCTTCAGCGTGACGCCGAACGCCGACTACCAGTTGCTGCGGTTCGCACGCGGCAACTTCATCGGTATCCCGGCCAACTCCCAGGAGGCGTTCAACCAGACGTTACGTGACAGCAATGTCCTTCAAGGCGGCGTGATCGTCCGCTACGAGTTCCAGCCGCAGCGCAGCGCCGTCGTCGTCGTCAATGGCAATTACGACCGTTACGTACGCGGCGACAAACAGGCATTTGGCATCATCGACTCGACCGGCGCAACCATACTGGCGGGCATCGACTACGAACTGACCGGCGCCACCACCATACGCGCCCTGGGCGGCTACCAGCAGCGCTTCTTCAACGGCAATCGTACCAAGAACCAAGCTGCCCCCATCGGCGAGGCGGACCTCATCTGGAACCCGACCGGACTGACCACGGTGACCGCGCGCTATGCCCGCACCATCGAGGACGCGACCACCGACAGCGTCACCGGCTACACCTACGATCGGTTCAGCGCAGTCGTCGACCACGAGCTGTTCCGGTACCTCCTGTTGCAGGCCAGTGCCACCTTCGAGAACGCCAACTACCAGGGATCGAATTTCCAGCAGCAGAATTATGGCGGCGGAGTGGGCGCCACCTACCTGATCAACCGTAACATCCAGGCATCGCTGAGCTACCAGTATCTCGAACATACCAGCGTGGGCGGTTCGTTCGGCCAGAACATCGCGCTGTTCCACGTCAAGTTCGGTCTCTGATTACCGGCCCGGGGATTACCAGGCCGGGACCGTTAAACCGGATCGCGACGTGATCCGGCACGCCCCGATGCCGCTTCGGCCGCGATCGCGCTGCCCCTCGCCCGCTCCAGCAGGTAGAGTGGGCGCTGCTTGGTCTCGTTGAAGACGCGCCCGAGGTATTCGCCGATCACGCCGAGCGTCATCAGCTGCACGCCGCCGAGGAACAGCACGACTGCCATCAGGCTCGGATAGCCCGGTACCTGGTTGCCGAACAGCAACGTCCGGATGATCAGCTGGCCGCCGAACACCAGCGCGAACACGGCGACCGCGAGCCCCAGGTAGGTCGCGAGCTTGAGCGGCAGCAGGGTGAAGCCGGTGATGCCCTCGACGGCCAGGTTCCACAGCCGCCAGTAGTTCCAGCTGCTGCTGCCGGCGTGTCGGGGGGCGCGGTCGTAGAGCACCGCCTGGCTCGGGAAGCCGACCCAGGCGAACAGGCCCTTCATGAAGCGGTGATGCTCGCGCAGCTGCAGCAGGGCGTCGAGCGCGCGACGGCTGAGCAGGCGGAAGTCGCCGGTGTTGCGCGGCAGGCGCACGCCGCCGAGGCGCTGCATCAGGCGGTAGAACTGGTTTGCGGTGAACTTCTTGAGCCAGGTCTCGCCCTCCCGCGCACGGCGCTGGGCGTAGACCATGTCGATGCCGCGGTCCCACACCGCGACCAGTTCGGGGATCACCTCGGGCGGGTCCTGCAGGTCGGCATCGATCACGATGATGGCCTCGCCCTGCGCGTGGTCGAGGCCGGCGGTCAGCGCGATCTCCTTGCCGAAGTTGCGCGACAGGTTGATCAGGCCGACATGCGGGTCGGCCGTGCGCATGTCCTCCATGCACGCCAGCGTGGTGTCCGCGCTGCCGTCATTGACGTAGACCACCTCCCAGCTGCGGCCGATCGCGTTCATGACCAGGCTCAGCCGGCGGTGAAACTCCGCGAGGCCGAGCGCCTCGTTGTAGCAGGGCACGACGACGGAGAAGACGGGCCGGCCGGAAGCAGGGTCCAGGGTCATGTCGGCCATCATCGGTGGTTTCCGTTCCGCTCGCGAAGCATGACCGGGGCCGGCCATCCTGCGAGGGGTCTGGAGCCTCCGGGCCTGTCGGGTCAAGCGGAATGGCATTCCCCGGCCGGCCGAAGCGATCGAGCCGAAACGTGTGTCTATCGTCCCACCATCATGCGCACGATCTGTTCCGGATCGGCCTGGTCGACCGCCACCTCGCCTGCGTTCATGCCTCGCCGCAGCACCACGATACGGTCGCTGACCGCGAACATGTCGGCCAAGTTGTGCGAGATGAAGATCACACCGACCCCCTGCTGCTTCAGCGAGCGGATCAGCGCCATCACCTTGCGCTGCTCCGGCACGCCGAGGGCCGCCGTCGGCTCGTCCATGATCAGCACGCGCGCCTTCCAGTGTATGGCGCGGCCGATCGAGACGCATTGCCGCTGGCCGCCGGAAAGTGCACGCACCGGACGGTCGAGCCGGGTGAGGCCGATGTCGAGCGCATCCAGCGCGTGCGCCGCGTCGGCACGCATGCGGGCGCGGTCCAGCACCGGCAGGCCGAAGCGGCGCGTCATCGGCTCCCGTCCCAGGAACACGTTGGCGCCGACATCGAGATTGTCGGCCAATGCGAGGTCCTGGTAGATCGTCTCGATGCCGCTGTCGCGCGCCGCCTGCGGGGTCGTGAAGCGCACCGGGCTGCCCTGGTAGCGCATCTCCCCGGCATCGGGCGTGAATACCCCGGACAGGATCTTGATCAGGGTCGACTTGCCGGCGCCGTTGTCCCCGGCCAGGGCGACGACCTCGCCGGCGCCCACCAGCAGCGTCACGTCCTCGAGCGCGTGCACACCGCCGAAGCGCTTGCTGATGCCCCTCGCTTCCAGCAGGTAGGACGCGTCACTCATCGACCCGTCCTCCGCGCCGCTGGCTCTGGTCGACCAGCACCGAGATGATGATGACGACGCCGACCGCGATGAACTGCCAGAATGGCTCGACATTGATGAATACCAGGCCATACTGGATCACGGCCACGATCAACGCGCCGATCAGGGTGCCGACGATGGTGCCGGAGCCGCCGAACAGGCTGGCGCCGCCGATCACGACGGCGGCGATGCTGTCGAGCAACAGCGGCTCGCCGGCCTGCGCGGCGCCGGCGGAGAAGCGACCGGCATAGAGGATGCCGCCAATCCCGGCGCAGATCGCGGAGAGCACGTAGAGGTAGACGGTGACGCGCTTCACGTCGATGCCGGCACGCACGGCCGCCTGCCGGTTGCCGCCCACGGCGTAGGTGTACTGGCCGAACCGCCGCTGGCTGAGCACGTAGTGCAGCACCAACATCGCCAGGATCGCCGCCAGCACCACCACCGGAAGGCCGAGCACGCTGCCGTTGCCGAGCCAGGCCAGGGCGGTGTTGTCGACCGGCACCGTGGTGCCGCCCGCGAGCAGGTAGGCGAAGCCGCGGGCCACCCCGAACATGCCTAGCGTGCCGATGAAGGGCGGCACCTTGAGCCGGGCGATCAGCAGGCCGTTGACCAGCCCGGGCACCGCCGAGGCCAGCAGGGTGATCACGATCCCGGCCAGCAGGCCGAGCACCGGGCCCAGCGAAGGGGTCGCGAGGTTGATCGCCTGCGAGGCGACCACCGAGGCGAAGCCCATGGTGAAGCCCACCGACAGGTCGATGCCGCCCGAGATGATCACGTAGGTCTGGCCGATCGCCAGCAGCAGCGGCGCTACCGCGAACACCGCGATCGAGCGGATGTTGGAGGCGTTGGCGATGAAGCTGACGCCGTCGAAGAGCTCAGCCCAGGCCTCGAAGCCGATGATCAGCACTGCCAGGAACAGCCAGGCCCGCGCCGCTGCGACACGCTCCAGCCAGATCGCGGCGGCACCCGACCGGTCGGGTGCTGTTTTCGATACGTCGTTCATACGCGCCAGATCATTCGGTGTAGAGGAAGCGGCTGACCTTCGGGTCATCGACGTTGGCCTTGGTCATCACCGTGAAGCCGGTGCCGATCAGGCTCGGGATCGAGTGACCGTGCAGGATCGCGTCGGCACTGACCACGCCAAAATAGCCGATCTCGGCCGGGTGCTGGGCGATGGCGATGTCGACCAGTCCACTCTTGAGCTGGGCGGCGACCGATTTCGGCGCGTCGAACGCGGCGATCTTGACGCTGCCGGCCTTGTTGGCCTGCTTGACACCGTTGGCGGTGCCGATCGCCGAGAACAGGTTGGCGCCGAACACGCCGGCGAGGTCGGGGTTGCGCGCCATCACCGACTGCACCTGGCTCGCCGCCTTGTTGGCGTCGTCGTCGTTGAACTGCGTCGCCATCACCGTGATGCCGGGATGGCTCTTCATCTCCAGCCGGAAGCCCTCCTCGCGCTGGTCCAGCGTCGAGATGCCGGGCTTGAGGTTGGCCACATACACCTTGCCCTTGTCGCCGACCGCACGGGCCAGCGCGCGCGCGGCGATCTCGCCGCCGAGGATGTTGTCCGAAGCGACGTAGGAGAGCGGGAAGTCGGTGTTGCCGGCGCCGGTCTGGTACTTGCCATCGCCGATGAAGGTGTCGACGGTGATCACCGCGATCCCGGCCGCGACCGCCTTCTTGAGCGGCTCGACGAGCTGCACGCGGTCGGTCGGGGCGATCAGGATGGCGTCCGGATGGCGCGCGATCACCGCGTCGAGCACCGGCACCTGGGTCACCGGGTTGAAGTCCGCAGCCCCCTGGAACACCAGCGTGTCGCCGAGCTTGTCGGCGGCGGCCTGCGCGCCGCGATGCATGGTGATGTAGAACGCGTCGGTGGTGAGGCCCGGGATCAGGGCGATGGTGAGCTTCTTCCCGGCGGCCGCGGCGGGGCCGGCGGCGAGGCCGACGGCCAGGGCCGCGGCGGCGATCGTGCTGATGGTCTTCATCTCGTTCCTCCAGGTGTGTCGCGCGCCTCTTGCGGGCGTGATCGTCGCGGCCGTGGACAGGGGTAGGCGTCCCGCGGCACGCGCATCCTGGTGCCAGAAAATGCCGTCCGCGCAAAGCGGCGTCGACCGGTCAGCCTGCCGGACAGGCCGCGCTGCGGTCGTAGGCGACCACGTCGAAGCCGGCGGCCACGCGCTTCCAGCAGGTGTCGCCGTCGAATGCCTGCTGCATCACGGGCAGTACCGCCCGGCTGTCCGCGTCCAGCCCGAGCAGCACCAGCACCACGCGCGAGGCGTGCGACGCGGCGGCACGTATGGCTTCGGGCGCCTCGCCCGGATCGACGTGGTGGATGCGCATGGTGTCGGGGGACTCGCTGACGAAGGCGGCCAGCACGCCGACACCGTCATTGCCGTAAGGGACCAGCACCAGCGATCCGCCGGTGGCGAGCCGTCGTGCCGCACGCGCCGCCTGGGCCTGCGGCTGCATGGTCTCCGGCCGGGTCATCAGTCCGACCAACGACAGCGCCTGCACGCAGAGCAGCGCGGAGAGGGCGATGATGCCGGCACGATGCGGCAGGCTGGCGAAGGCGCCGGCCAGCAGCACGGCGAAGAACGGGGTGGCGAAGGCGATGTAGCGTAGCTCGATCGGGGTGTTGTCGAAGACGAAGCCGAGCAGCAGCAGCCCCACCGGCGTCGCTAGTGCTGCCATCACCAGCAGGGTGCGCATCCCGCCGCCGGCGATGCGCCGCCAGCGCAGGGCCACGAGGGCGAACAGGGCGAGCAGGGCGAGCACGAGCACCCCGCCCAGGACCAGGCCGGGGAGGCGGCCGACATAGAGCGGCAGGCCGCCGAACACGTTGGCGCTGGCGTACTTGCCCAGCCGGCCGAGGCTGGGCAGCAGCCTGAAGGGCGGGAACTGGCCGACGCGGCTGCCGCGCTGGGCGAGGAAGAAGAACAGGTCCAGCGGCAGGATGCAGGTGAAGCCGACTCCGGCCGCGAACCAGCGCGGCCATTGCCTGAAGCGGGTCAGCAGCAGCCAGAGCAGGCCGCCGGCGCCGCCGAACGCCGCCAGGTAGTTCGAGAAGCTGGCCAGTCCGAGCAGCACGCCGGCGGCCAACGCGATGGCGGTCGCCGGAAGTGCCCGTGCGTGGCGGGCCGCGAGTACGATCAGCACCGTACCCCAGATCATGCAGAGCTGCGCCAGGGCGAAGCCGCGCGCGATGGAGCCGGTGTAGGTGAAGCCGTAGCATCCCAGCGCGAGCAGGACGGAGGCCACCGGCGGCGCACCGGCCAGGTTCGCCAGCCTGGCGACGCCGACTAGGGCGATCAGGCTGAACAGCACCGACAGCAGGCGGGTGCGGAACAGCCCGGTGCCGAATAGGCCGCGCCAGGCGGCAACGGACCAGAAATACAGCGGCGGATGCACGTCGGTATGGCGCAGGTCGGCCGCAATCCCGCCCAGCGTGCTGTGGCCGGAGAAGAACGGCCGCACGTCGTGCGGAGTGAAGACGCCACCCGGCCAGACCGGACGCGGCACGCCGGAGGCAATGAAGACGCTGTAATCCTCGTCGTACTCGGTGCCGCGGGACCAGGCCGATCCGACCAGAACCAGCAGGGCGAGAAGGAGGGCGCAGGCAATGCCACCGGCATGTCGTCCATGCGTCGACAGCATTTCGTCCCTGGTCCTCTGTTTAGGATACGTTGGACTGTAGCATGCGCACCTGCCGTGTTAAACGGCGGCCGGCAGCTGGACTATGTATCATGACCTTGGGTGCGGACGCGGCATCGTGGCGGACCCGCCGCCTGCTCGGACTGGATTTCGCCGATCTCGATGTCGCGGCCTGCGCTCGGCAGATTTCCGCTCGTTCTGAGAACGTAGCGTTCGCCTACGTGGTGACGCCGAACGCCGATCACCTGGTGCGTCTGTCGCGCGATGCCTCCCTGCTGCCGTTATATCAGGGTGCGATGCTGTGCCTGCTGGACAGCCGGGTGGTGGCGCGTGCGGCACGCGTGCTCGGCTTGCGGCCGCCCACGGTAACCACCGGCAGCGACCTCACCGCGCGACTGCTGACGATGCACCTGCGGAGCTCCGAGCGGGTGACGATCATCGGGCTGCGGGCATCCCACCTGGCGGCGCTGGTGGTGCGCACCGGCATCGCGCCGCCCGCGCATTACGACCCGCCGATGGGCTTCGACCGCGATCCCGCGGAGCTGCAGCGGGCGGTACGCTTCGTGCTGGAGCATCCGTCGCGGCTGGTGTTCCTGGCGGTCGGCTCGCCGCGGCAGGAGCGGCTGGCAGCGGCGATCGTGGCCAGCGGCGAGGCGCATGGCACCGGGCTCTGCATCGGCGCCAGCCTGGAGTTCCTCGCCGGTGCGGTGCCGCGTGCACCGCGCCTGATGCAGCGGCTCGGCGTCGAATGGCTGCATCGCATGCTTTCCGATCCGCGTCGCCTGGCGCGCCGCTACCTGCTCGACAACCCGCCGATCTTCTGGCTGCTGTTGCGCGAACGTCTTAGTCGGTGATGCGGTCGAGTGCCGGAATGAAGCGCAGCCCGTAGCGCTTGATCAGGATCGGGCCGAACACGCCTGCGGCCATCATCACCGACGCGACGGCGGGGAAGTCATGCGCGTTCCAGGACAGGAACTTGAGCATGATGCCCTTGGCGAGTCCCAGGCAGATGGTGTTCAGCAGGTAGATCGCGAACGACAGGTTGCCCACGAAGATCAGCCAGCCAAGGCGCGACACGAGGGCGCTGCGGGCCAGTCCATGCAGCGCCACCATCGACAGCAGCCCGGCAGCCAGCATGTAGCCCTTGTAGGGGAACTGGTCGGCAGCGAGGGTGCTCCAGTTGAAGCGGGTGCCGCCGCTGGCGACGAACACCAGCAGCGCCAGCAGGACCAGCAGGGCAGGAAGGCACCAGCGATCGAGCAGCGACCACCAGCTTGCACCGGCGCGGGCGGCCAGGCCGCCGATCACGAAGAAGATGAAGAAGCGGCAGACGCGGTCCATGTAGAGGATCGTCGGTGCCTGGACCAGATAGAGCCCGAACGCCACCAGAAGCAGCGGCACCTCCGGGGGGATGCGCTTGGACAGCGGTAGCGCCGAGGTCAGCCGGAGCAGCAGCGGCGTCGCGATCACGTAGACGAACAGCACGCCGATATACCAGACCGACGTAGCCGGGCTGTGCGCGGTGTGCAGGAACAGGCTGTCGAGGCCGGCACCCAGGCCATCGGGCACGTTGTCGACGTGCATGAAGTGCACCGCCACCAGCTTTGCCACAAGAATGACACAGCCGAACCCGAAGAACGGGATCAGCAGGCGCTTCGCGCGTCGCACCACCAGGCCCGGCCAACGGGCAGGTACCACGACGGCGGCGCCGGACCAGAACGTAACGTAGCCGCTCAGGTACATGAAGAACGGCATGTGGAAGAGGTAGATGGCGACCCGCAGCGGATCGTACCAGGTCAGGCCTACCGGATCCTCCTGGGGCACCAGGTGGCCGAACACGACCAGCAGGATGGCGATGCCCTTGGCGCGGTCGAGATCGGTCAGCCGCTGCTTCGTTCGCGCCGCCGTCGTAACAGAACGTGCGCGCGATGCAGCGGCTCCCTGTGCAGGACCAGGAACGGTTGAGGCTCTTTGCATGGGTTGTTCCGAGCGGGAAAGAGGCAAGCCGGATGGTGTGCAGGGGTTGCGCTTGACATGTCTCGGATGGCGCACGCCGGCCACAAAGCACATCCCGTTAACCATAAAGACGGTGCACATCCACTGGCAATGTATTATCGTAGGATTGGCTCAGCGTGCTGCGGAATGGTGTGGACGCGCCCGTAGAGCTTCTGATGATGGGATAACAATATGTTAATTCCGGGCAGTATTGCTGGAAGGCCGCTTCTCGCTTGCGCGCGTCCGAGGGGGACCGAATGATGCTGAACGTGGCACCTGGCAGCACACCCGGATCGGGTTCGGAACGGTCCTACCGCGGCCCACAGGCCGATGCCACCCCGCGTGATGCCGCGGCCCTGATGCTTTCGAATGCGGCCTGGAGCCTGTGGCGGCACAAGGCGATACTGGTGCTCTGCCTGCTTCTAGTGCCGGCGATCACGTGGGCCGGCCTCAAGCAGCTCACTCCGCTCTACACCGCGAATGCTTCGGTCATCTACGAGCCCGCTTCATACAATCAGCAGGAGCTGCAGAGCATCCTGCGTCCGGACACGACCACGGACGAGGTCGTCACGACCCAGGTGCAGGTGATCCAGGGCCTGCACTCCGCCGAGCGCATCGTCGATCGCTTCGATCTCGAGCAGAACCCTGAGTTCAACTACACGCTGCGGCCTAGGTCGACCACAGCTGCCATCACCGATGGCATATCCAACGGCGTCCTGGGCGGCATCGCCTTCCTGATCCGCCCGATATTCCCGGCGGCGGCTAATTCCCTGACCGTCAACACCCTGCATCCGCCCACGCCGGAGGAAATCCGCCGTGCGGTGGTGGTGACCGTGCAGAACGCCATCAGCGCGCAGGCGGTACGCCAGTCGCACGTGATCGCGGTGGCATTCACCTCCAGGAGCCGCACGCTCGCCGCCGACGTGGCGAACGAGCTGGCCAACATCTACATATCCGACCAGCTGCAGCTGAAGTTCGACGCCGTCCGCAACGCCAACAAGTGGCTGGAGGGCCAGGCGCACGAGCTGCAGCAGCAGGTGCAGGCGAACGAGAACAAGATCGCCGGCTACCGCACCCAGCAGGGCCTGACGCAAGGTGTCGCGGCCAACCTCGTCACCGAGGAGGTGAGCAGGCTGAGCGGAAACCTGAGCGAAGCCCGCAACGAGCTGGCCCAGGCTGAAGGCCAGGTGAGCGCTGTCCATGGCCGCATGGGAAGCTCGGCGACTGCCGCCATCTCGCCCAGCGTCGTCGCGCTGCGCGCCCAGCGTGACTCCGTGTCGGCGCAGCTGCAGTCGCTGATGGCCCACCTGGGACCGAACCATCCCACCGTCATCTCGATGCGCCAGCAGCTCAGCGTCCTCTCCAGCGAGGTGAATGCGGAGACCGGTCAGGTGCTGGCGGCCTCGGACTCCGCCGTGCGCTCAGCGCGTGCCAAGGTCGCGGGCCTGCAGGAGCAGCTTCGTGATGCGCGCGAGCGGGTCGCGACGGCCGGTCAGGCGGAGATTCCGCTTGAGGCCATGCAGCGCGAGGCGGATGCGTCGCGCAACCTGCTACAGACCGTGCTCGGCTCGATCCAGCGCCTCGCGCAGCAGGCGGCAATCGAGACCTCCGATGCCCGCATGGTATCGAACGCCCTGCCGCCATCGGAGCAGTCCTACCCAAAGACCAAGATCCTGCTGCCGGCTTCGGTGCTGCTCGGCCTGTGCATCGGCTTCCTGCTGGTCTACCTGCTTGAATTGACGCAGAGCAAGTTCCGCAGCGGACATGACATACGCAGCGTGCTCGGGCTGAACTGCCTGGCTCAGATCCCGCAGATCGACAGCGAGAAGGAGGGCGTCGCCGGGATCGAGGAGTACCTGGTGCAGAAGCCGTTCTCGCTCGGCGCGGAACAGATACGTTCGCTGCGTGCCGCCCTCTGGCTGGGTGCCACCCGTCCGAAGGTGGTGGCGATCGCCGCGGCCCGTCCGGGTGAAGGTAAGACGACGACCTCGATCTGCCTGGGACGTTCGGCGAGCCTCGCCGGGGAACGCATCGTGGTGGTCGAGTGCGACACACGCAAGCCGAGCTTCGCCAAGCTGATGGGCCTCAAGGAGAAGACCGGCCTGCTGGAGTTCCTCAGCGGCACGGCGCCGCTCGAGGACGTGATCCACACCGACAAGCTGACCAGCTTCGATTATATTCCGGCCGGTGTGGCGGGACGCAGCAACTCTCATTCGCTGTTCATGTCCGAGAACATGGTCATGCTGCTGGAGCGCCTGCGCCGGGATTACGACTTGGTGGTGCTCGACCTGCCGCCGGTGATCGCGCTGACCGATGCGCGCATCGTCGCCAGCCTCGCAGAGGCGACGCTGCTCTGCGTGCGTTGGCAGACCACCCCGCGTGCGGTGGCGAAGCATTGCTACGAGATGCTTCAGGATGCACAGGCCAATGTCGTGGGCGCGGCCCTGACCCGGGTCAACATGCGCGCGCATGCGCGTTCCGGCCATACGGATGCGGAGGCCTATCACGCGCGCTACGCCCCGTACTATCAGCATTAGAGACGTGCTGGTGGCGAGGCTTGCCGGCACTATCCCGCGAACAGCCGTACGCTGATGGCCATGATGTCCTTGCTGCCGAGCAGCGTGCGCGGGTTCGGCCAGAACCACTCCTCGAACCTGGCTCTCTGGGCGGGGATCGCCTTCTTCGCGATCTACATCCTTGCCGCCTACATGGGTGCGCAGCAGATCACCATGATGATCGCGCTCGGCATATTGGGCTGCCTGGGCGTGATCGCCGTGCGCATGCCCATCGCCGCCTGTGCGATCTGGGTCCTGGTCGCGGGCACCACTCCCGAAACCTGGGTTCCCGGTATCTTGCCCGGCACCGAGAACCTGATGACCGCCCTGGTCAAGATATCGGGGCTGGGGCTGGTCGGCGTATGCATCCTGCGCTTCGGGCTGGTGTTCGACCTGCTCAATCCCGGCTTCGCCTTCCTGATGATCTTCTGCATCGGCCTGGCCCACGGGCTGTATCCGGTGCTGACCGTGGGCGACAGCATCCGTTCTCTGATCGGAGCAGTGGCGCCGTTCGCGTTCTGTTTCTGCCGGCTACCGCGCCGCTGGACTGCGGCGGTGATCGAGGCGACGATCTGGGTCCCCACGCTGATCCTCGTGTTCGGGCTCTTCCTGACCGCTGCCGGGATGCGACCCTTGCTGGCGCCGGACGAGGGCGGCTCCGTCCGCCTGGCCGGCTCCACGCTTCCGGCCTTCCTTGGGGGCTTCGCGATGATGGCGTCCTATGCGGCGCTGGTCGAGTTGTATCGCAACGGGCGAAACCGTTACCTCTATCTGCTGGTGCTGAACCTGGTGATCCTGGTCGGGACAGGTGCGCGGTCGCCGCTTGCCTGCGCGGTCCTGGTGGTCGGGATCGCCTTCGTGGCGATCAAGTCCAACAGCTTCACGCTGCGCAAGCGCGTCCTGCCGCTGATCCTTGCCCTGTTGTCGCTACCCATCATGCTGGGCATCGCCGCCACCTCGAACAGCATCCGGCTGCTCACGGTCCTTTCCGGGGGTAACGCCGAAGGGCTGAGCGGGCGCGACGTCATCTGGCCGTTCTTCCAGGCCGCGTTCGCGCAGTCGCCGGTATTTGGATGGGGCCTCGGCACCGGCAAGGTGCTGGTCGATCCTGACAGCTTGGTCGCCAAGCTGCTCGGCACCACGGCGGCGCATAACGAGTATCTTCGCATGGGCGTCGATGGCGGCTATGTCGGCATCACGCTGATCATGGTGTTCATGACGCTCTGGACCTGGCGCTGGAGCACCCTGACCGCGCACTCGGACCGGATCATCATACGGATGATCGTACTCGCCTTCGCGCTGCAGTCGATCACCGACAACACGCTGATCGCGCCGACGGCGAGCGTGCTGTTCACCTGGCTGTCCGCCATATTCGCGCGCGGCAGGATCGAGAGCGCCGAGGCTGCTCGTGAGATCCAGCGCGGCGATACACGGATGCTCCTGCAGCACGCTTGACTGCTGCGGGATCGGCGTGGAGGCAGTGGCCTCGGCGGCCGACGCAAGGCCCACCCTCAGCATTGTCGATCCGAAAGAATGATCCTGATCCGGTATCGTTGTGGATCATGATGTTCTTCATCAACATTGACGTGAATATAATGAGTGCATCGAAGCAACAGGTCGACACTCACGGCGATAATTGCACGCAAAATTGCTGCGATGCGGAAGCTTGATTTGCAAAATAGTGAATTTGATACCTATTGATCTTTTTTGATCGGGGCATGACCCGGCTCGATGCCGTATGTCTGTCCCGCAGAGAGCGGAGATCAATACGCATGCTCGGCAGGCTGAACGTGCAGATGTCGATATCCATGATCGTGGCAACCGTCATCGGTGCCTTGATCCTGTGCTGGCCGGCATATCTGAACGGTTTCCCGCTGGTCTTTGGCGATACCGGAAACTACATCGGCCAGGCCATCCTGCACTATATCGGCTGGAACGCTCCTCCGTTCTACAGCATCTTCCTGCTGGCGACCGACTGGCGCCTCACCTTGTGGACACCGATCCTGGTGCAAGGCCTGATCGTCGTCAGCCTGTTGCTGATGCTGCTGCGTCAGTTCGATCTACGAGGGCCATGGCCGGTTCTGATCGCCTGCGTGGCGTTGGCGGTCTTCACGAGCCTGCCCTGGGTCGTGAGCCAGTTGATGGCAGACGTCTTCACCGGCGTCGTCGTGCTGTCGCTCTCGTTGCTGGCGTTCGGGACGCTGGGCCAGTGGCAGCGTGCCTATCTCCTGCTGCTTGCCGCAGGCGCGATCGCGGTCCACCAGTCGCACATACCGCTGGCTTTCGGCCTGGTGATCGTCGGGTGCATCGTCCGGTGGTGGCAAGATGGCGCAGCTGCCGCCGGATTGGCCTTGCGCAGGCTGGCGCTGGCCCCCGTCATGGCGGCGGCGCTGGTGTTCTCGGTCAACCTGTTCGGTCTCGGATCGGCCTCGCTCTCGCCGTTCGGCGGCATCGTGCTGGCGGCACGGATGATCGGTGACGGAACCGGTACCGCCTACCTCCGCGCCGCCTGCCCGACGCAGCACTACAAGATCTGCGGCCATCTCGATCAGCTTGGCGAGGGCGGGTCGACGCTGCTGTGGACGCAGCCGGCGCTGTGGTCCTCGATGGGCGGGGAGAGAGCCTGGGCTCCGGAAGCGAGCCGCATCGTGCACGGCACGATCGCCTACGATCCTGGGGGGTTCGCGGTCGCCGCCCTCAATAATGGCGTCCAGCAGTTCGCCGCGATGCAGACCGGCGAGAGGCTGGAGCCATGGGCCAAGGCCGATGGCCCGCGGCCGCTGATCGCCCGGTTTTTTCCCGGCGAACTTGCCGCCTACGATAATTCGCGTCAGGAGACCGGCCGGCTGGTGGTGGACGTCAAGCCGATCGCAGCGCTCCATGTCGCGATCGCTTGGCTCGGCTTGGCTGCATTGCTCGGCATCATCGTGATTGAGCGCCGAAATCGTGCGACTTTCGGCATCTGCGTGATGGTGCTGGCGGCCATGATCGGCAACGCGTTGATCACCGGCGCATTGTCAGGAGTGGAGAGCCGTTACGCGGCACGGCTCGCCTGGCTGCTGGCTCTCGTTCCGTGCGTGGTGCTGACCCGCCACATTCGTGTGCGCGTTGCCGGTTCACAGTCCGCGAACGCCACGGCCGTCGGCAGCTAGGCCGAACCTGATCTGACCTGGTCAGTCGTTGTAGGCAGCGCCGCGTTTGTGCTGCTTTTCGCCCTTTTTCTTGAAGAAATAGCCGTGGAAGGGCGGCTTGGTCACCGGCTGGTAATGCGGCGGAATGTAGATGCCGGTCTTGTCGTACCGGCCCTGGACGAAGTGATCCGTGGAGTGCATGGGGACCGTCGAATAGCTCATCGAGCCGGTCGAGCTGGGGCGGGTGCCGGCAGCCTGAGCGGTCCCGACCAGGCCGCACGATGCGCCGACCGACAACAGGACGACACGGCTGATTGAGAGTGCGGCGGACCGGATCATACGGGTCTTCCTATGCCCAGAATATGTGACGAAGGCGCGTGGACAGGGAGTAGAGATGGCACTCGTATTCATACAACTATCGATACTAGCAATACGTTAACGCATCATGCCATATCCTGCGCGGCGCCGGCAAACAGAGGTGGACGTGAACGCTCGAATACAGTGTAGTTCATGAAACAGGTCATCGACCTGACCTGTTGCCGTGCGCTGTTCGCGTTGGGTGTGTTTACCTATCACGTCAATCTGCAGAGCCATTACGCGCCGCTGCTCGGACGTGCCGGCAATCTCGTCCATGAGGGCTACCTGGGCGTGGATGGCTTCTTCATCCTGTCCGGGATCGTACTGGCCTATGCGCACCGCACCTTCTCGACCACCGGCACGGAGACACGCCTGTTCCTGCTCAAGCGGCTGGCGCGTATCTATCCGGTACATCTGGCGACCATCGGGCTGTTCATGGCGCTGTTCGTCCTGGGCATGCTGTTCGGGCTGACCCCGCGCGAACCCGATCGCTTCGGTCTCGACGAGCTGGTCCGGCACCTGACGCTGGTGCACGCGTGGGGGTTCAGCGATCGCTGGGCCTGGAACTACCCGTCCTGGTCGATCAGTGCCGAGTGGGGCGGCTACCTGGTGTTTCCGCTACTTTGGCCACGGCTGCGCGACGCGCATCACGCGCTGCTGGCCATGCTTCTGGTGCTGGCGGCGGTCGCGGAATACGCGGCGCAGTGGGCCGGGCTGCACTGGCGCATGAGCCTGACCTTCGATGGCGGGCTGCTTCGCTTCTATCCCGAATTCATAGCCGGAATGGCGACGGTGCCGCTGATGCCGCACCTCGCGCGCTGGCTGCCGTCGCCGGTGCTGTTGCTGGCCGGGATCGCTTGCATCGCCACCGGCGCGCTGGTGTTCGACGGTGCCGAGGTGCTGGTGATCTACGGGCTTTGGATGCTGCTGGCCGGCCTGCTGCTGCGCGCCTACCAGGGCGGCGGCTCGCTGCTCGGCTGGATCCCCGGGGCGAAGCTGTTCGGCGAGCTGTCCTACTCCTTCTACATGAGCTTCGCGTTCACCGAGACCGTGCAGGCCACGCTGTGGCGTAGCCGGCACGTGCTGGCGGACGACCAGAAGCTGCTTTACGGGGTGACCACCTTCCTGCTCACGCTCGCCCTGTCGCTGCTGTTATGGAACGGCATCGAGAAGCCTGCCCTGCGCGCCTTCGCACGTCGGCGCCGGGCCCCGCTCGCGATACGAACGACGGATGTGACATCCTGATGATCCGGAGCACCGCCCTGACCGCGACGACCATCGGGCCCATCCCGACGCATCCCTCGACCGGGGCCGGCCGATGAGGCGCCTGCTGCCTTCCTCGACATCGCCGTCCTGGGTTCTCGCCGAGACCGGCATCGGCGCGATCTTCTCGCTGCTTTCGATGCTGGTGGTCAGCCGCACCATCGGCCCGTCCGCCGCCGGCATCGGCGCGCTGGCGATCGCCGCCTTCCTGCTGCTCGACCTGTTCGGCGGCTCGATGATGACCGATGCGCTGATCCAGTGGCGCCGGCTGGAGCCGCGCCACGCCAGCAGCGCGGTCACGCTGACCGTCCTGACCGGCATCGCGGCCGGCTTCGTGCTGGTGCTCGCTGGCCTCGTGCTGAGCTCGACCACGGGTCATCCGCAGATCGTCCTGCTGACGCTCGCCCTGGCGCCGCTGCTGCCGCTCTCCGCCTTTTCCGGAGTAGGCTCCGGGCTGGTGCTGCGCGAGCGCCGCTACCGGCTGCTCGGCATGCGGGTGTTCATCGGCCAGCCGGTCGGGCTGGCCCTGGGCCTGCTGGTGGCGCATCAACATGGCGGCGCCTGGGCGATGGTGGCCCTGCAGAGCGGCAACACGGTGGTCGTGTTCCTGCTGTTCCTGTTCACCAAGGCCGCTCCGCTGCGGCCTTCGCTCGATCGTGCCGCACTGGGCGACCTCTGGCCGGTAGCGGGACCTCAGCTGCTTTCGGTGGTGATGTTGGCCGGGCGCTACCGGGTCTTCATCATCGCCCTCGGCATGATCACCACGGGCAGCGTGGTGGCGGTGTGCAATGTCGGCTTCCGACTGCTCGACGCGGTGCTCACCATAGTATCCGGCTCCACCCTGCGCATCACCCTGCCGCGCCTTTCCGCCCTGCAGGACGATCCGGTCGGCTTCGCCCAGGCCTATGGCGAGACGGCGCAATTCCAGGCATTGCTCGGCTGGCCGATCGCGGCCGGGGTGGCGCTGACCGCCAACAACCTGGTGATCGGCCTGATGGGTCCGCAATGGGCCAGCGCCGCGGAGGGCACCCGAATCGCCGCCTGCGCGGCCATGCTGACCTATACCTACGGCGATGCCGGCAGCCTGTGGATCGCCATCGGCAAGACACGCATGAACCTGCTCACGGCCACGGCCGCACTGCTGGTGCCGGTCATCGGGCTGCTGCTGCTGCGTCCGCAGACGCCGGCGCAGGCGGCGTTGTGCTGGGGCGCCACGGCGCTGGTGCTGGCGCCGATCAACTTGGCCCTGGTGACGCGGCGGATCCACCGCTCGCCGCTATGGATGATGCAGCGGCTATGGCCGGCCGCCGCCGCGACCGCGGCGATGGCGCTCGCGGTGCTGGCGGTGGGCCCGATGCTGCCGAAGGCGCCGCTACTGGCACTGGTCTGCCAGGCCGGACTGGGTGCCGCAGTGTTCGGGCTGGTCGCCTTCCTGGCGCTGGGCCGTTGCCTACCGCGTGCGCTCAAGGTGCATCCGGCCGCCCATGACATGCCGGCTTCCCACGAATTGCTTGCTGCACATGAGATAGCGGGCGCACACGAGATGGCTGGGCCTGCGGGCGCTGCATGAAGTTCCTCACCGACTTCGGCGACCAGGCGGTGGTGCTGCCATTGGCTGCCGCGGTCGGGGTCATGCTGCTGCTGCTGGGCTGGTGGCGCGGCGCGATAGGCTGGGCGCTGGCGGTGCCGGGAACCCTGACGATCGTGCTTTCGCTGAAGATCATCTTCTATGCCTGCCATGCCGTGCTGCCCGATTTCGGCATACGCAGCCCGAGCGGCCATACCGCCAGCGCTACCGTGGTGTATGGCGGCCTGCTGGCCCTGTTCGACGAGCGTGGCGTCGGCCATACCGCGCGGCACCTGCTGATGATCGCGCTGGCAGCATTGATGCTCGCGCTGCTGTTCGGGTTCTCCCGGGTCAATCTTGGCCTGCACACGGTGCCGGACGTGCTGGTCGGCGGCGCGGTCGGCATAGTCGGTGCGCTGGTGTTCGTGGTGCTGGCCGGGCAGCCGCCGGAAGGTTTCCGCCGCTGGGCGCTGGGGGGTGTGGCGGTCGTGGTGGCGGTGCTGTGCCATGGTCGGGAGCTTCAGGCCGAGGAGGCCATCCAGCAGATGGCGATCAGCTACTGGTGGCCGTTCATCGCCTCCTGCCAGCAGGGACAAGCCTGATACCAGCCGCCCTGTAGGGCGATGGTATCAGGGTCATAATTTTGCACGTGGCTGCCCCGCCAACCCCACGTGCATACCGGTCAGCCCGAAGGGCCGCCGGTATGAGGCTGCGCTTCCGGCTTCAGGCGGCGAAGAAGGCGACCTTGTTGGCCTCGAGCACGGCGCAGGTCAGGCGGCCGCCGCGCCCCGCGCCGGTGTCGATGCCGATCCGGTTGGCACGCAGCACCGGATCGGCCATCGGCGTATGGCCGTGCACCACGATGGCGCCGAACGCCGCCTGCGAGGAAAGGAACGGCTCGCGTATCCACAGCAGGTCGCGCCGGCTGAGCTGGTCGAGCGGGATCCCGGGACGCACGCCGGCATGGGCGAACAGGTAGTCGTCGACGCGATACTGCAGCGACAGCCGGCTCATGAAGCGAAGATGCTCGCGCGGCAGCAGCTCCGGCCACTCCTGCAGCGGCGCCTGGCGCGGTATGCCCCAGCTGGACAGGGCCGCGGAACCCCCGTTGGCGAGCCAGTTCTCCGCCTGCCTCTGGTCGCCGAAGGCGATCGCCTGCAGTGCCATCTCCTCGTGGTTGCCCATCAGGTTGACGACGTGGGCGACGCGGAAGTTCGGCTCCCGGGCGAGCAGGCTGAGCACACCGGCAGTGTCCGGACCGCGATCGATATAGTCGCCCAGATGGACCAGCGTCACGTCGGCAGCCGGACGATCGCGCAGGTCGAGCGCGATCTGGCGATGTATCAGGTTGAGCCGTTCGGAGCAGCCGTGGATGTCACCGATCGCGTAGACTCTCCTGCCGGGCGCCAGTACGCCGGGCGCCGGCGCGAAGGTCAGCGGCCAGGACATGACGACCTGCCCCTCGCCATATGCGGGTCCGACCGGCGGCACCGGCCAATCTCGCGAAGGCGGCGAAGGCAAGGATAAGGTGGCCAGTACGGCCGTGGAGCGGGCGTCAGGTGGCGCGTCCCACAAGCTCGCCCGGGTCATCGGGACGCCATGCGGCTGCATGGGTTCGGCGGGTCCGGAGGACGGTCTCGAAGGCTTGCGATCTCAGGCTTAGGCGAACGGACACCGCTTCCTCCAGGGTCGTGCGCGACGCACACAATGACATATCGCGGCCAGGTCGCGCGCGACCATGGGGGCGTGTCACGCGTCAACGCACAAGACGCCATAGCGACCGCACCGTTTCCTGTCCTGTTCCATTGCGTATCGAAACATTCGGCGGATAGTGGTCCCGTGTCCAGTAAATGAGTAATTGTCCAGCAAATAGCGCCCGTCCGGTTCCCTGACCTCTGCATCGGGCCTCCGCATCGGGATGGACGGG
>JAABUQ010005255.1_pt1 | contig 20917 bp, 21 predicted proteins | sample 5560001 | NCBI WGS metagenome assembly JAABUQ01 (sample SAMN10711888, study PRJNA513371) | rock metagenome | isolation source: Antarctica rocks | place: Antarctica: Victoria Land, Finger Mt nord | collected 2015-12-18
CGCGGCCGTACGACGCACAGGACCACTTCCTCCACGGCTACTAGCGAGCTATCAGCTATCAGCGGACGAGCCGTCAGCTGTCAGCTGTCAGCCGTCAGCACTCATGAGGGAGTGTGGCCCGCTGCGCGAGAGTGAACAATACTGGGGGAGGCGCCTGGTCGTGAGCTCACGGGGCGGGGAGGGCGAGCGGCCTGGGCCTCTTGCCCCCGCTGCTCCTCAGCATGCCCCCTCCCCCGGTTTTGTTCACTCTCCTCACGGACCCCTTGGACAGGCCAGCGCTGCCTCACGTCGGGCGCGAGCGCGCTTGGGACTACCCCTGCCAACGGGGACCGCCACGGGCGCGGTCACAGGAGCCACGATCAGCTGAAGCGCGGCCGCGGGAAGCGCGTAGCCAATGGTGGCGCCGGGGCGCCGGCGCCGGCGCTTGGCGAAGACCACGACGGCCCGCCACTGGGGCGCCGGCTCGTGCTGGCGCGGATGCACGGACCAGTACAGCCGTTCAACACGCCCCTCGCGTCCCTGGCACTGGGGCATAGCGGGCACCGGGCCGACGACCCGGACGTGCGCTCCAGGCACCAGCGTCCGCGGCCGAGGCAGACGCGCACCCAGCCGGTGGCTTACCGTGCCGGCAGGGTGCGGAGCTGGGCGCGGCCCATGGGGGCGCGCGGTGCGCCAGTCGCGGCCAGCCAGAATGTGGACCAGTCGTTCCCGCAGAGACCGGCGCACGGCCACCGCCAACACCGCTGGCGGGTCAGCCCAGTCAATCTCTTCGACCACCAGCAGGTCGCCAGGATCGACGTAGAGGTTCTTGGCCCCTTTGAAGATGGGCAGCTCGCCACGGTCGACGTAGCCGCGCAGCAGGTACTCGCCGAGCGCCGCTACGCGCGCCACGCGTTGCAGTGGCCATCCCCACACGTCGGTCACATGGAGCCCGAGCCGATGGGCGCGGGCGTGGACCGCCGCCTCACCACGGCCCAGATCACCGGCGATCGTTGCGGTGGCCAGGACGCCGAGGGCTTCGCGCACGTACCAGTCCTCGGCCGGGGACCAGGTGGCCCGGCGCCGATCGGCGATGGAGACGCCGACGACCTCCCAGGCTGCTCGCAGCGTCGGGAAGTGTCGCAGGATGGCATACGCCGACGGATACCGGCGGCGCCGGGGTGACCGGGCCCGGCTGCGCGCCAGCCGCGCATAGCGGGGACTGGCGATCGGCGTCTGGCCGGTGTCCTCGACGAAGCGGCGCAGGCCGTCCAGGACCCGCTGGCGCGTCCACCAGGTGCGCCCACACGCCAGCCGGCCGGTGGCGAAGTGGCCGTTCCGCCTGGCCGGAGTGGCCAGGGTCGGTGCTGGCATCCCCGTGACATGCTCCCGTGCGAAGCGGCCGCGCACGAGGTACAGGTGGTCGGGCCGGACGCAGATGGGCCGGCGGCAGCGATGTGCGATGCGCCGGCCGGCGGGAAGCGGGCCGTGGTGCAGTTCCCAGGCCACGCGGGGGGCGGTGCGTCGAACGACGCGGCCACCATCGTGCACAGCCAGGACGCCACGTCCGCTCCTGTTCGGCGCACCGGTCCAGAGCCAGCAATCCTCCGTCCGCTGGACGTGCCGCCAGAAGCGCTCGGCCACCGACAGCTGGCGCCGGGGACGCGCGCAGCGCTGACCACACCGCCGACTACAGGCACGACGGCCGCGGGCAATATCGTTCGGCCGGGCGTGGAAAGGACGCCCGCACGCCAGGCAGTGTCGCTCAACGAGCATGGCCGCCGTCGCTGGTGATCAGGCTCCGGAGCAGGTCGGCCAGGGGACAGGCATCGCAAATGGCCGGCGAGGAAGCCAGGCCACACGCGCAGCACGTCGCTTCGGCCACCGCGGCGAGGTCGGCAAACGTCAGCAGGTGGTCCGGCCGGTCCCGCAGCGCCGCTATCAGCGCCTCGCGAGTGGGACTCAGGCCGCTGTCGGCAGGGTCGTCGTCGGGCAGCACATCGAGGGATGTCGGTGGGCTCACCGATGGCACACTCCTCAGGGGACCCAGGGTCTGATCAACCAACCGCCTCACCTGCGCCACGGACAGACGACGGCGGACCGCGAGGGTCGCCAGCCGGCGCTGCTGACCGGCGTCGCGGACTGGCAACAGCACCGGGGCCACGCCCACAGGTAGTTCGCCCCGGTGCACGCGCTCTTGCACGTGAGCGTCAAGATCCAGCAGGGCCAGACGGCTGGCCACGCGGGCGGTGCTGATGCCCACGGCGCGTGCGACCGCCGCCTGGGTATAGCCTTCGTCCAGCAAGCGCTGGTAGCCGCGGGCCTCATCGAGGGGACTGAGGTCCTGCCGCTGGAGATTCTCGACCAGGAGCAGCTCCAGCTGCTGGGCCGGTGTCAGATCGCGCACGATCACGGGGACCGCGAGCAGGCCGGCCTGCCGAGCCGCGGCCAGCCGGCGGTGGCCGGCGACGACCGTGCCGTCGACGGTGACCAGCAGCGGCTGCAGGATGCCGCCCTGGGATGCGTGGGCCACAATCGATGCCGCCAGGTCGTCGATGCCCGTCGGCTCAAGCGTGCGGCGCGGCTGCAGGGGGTTCGGTCGCAACGTCGCGACGGGCCACGTCTGGCTCACGGTGTCCGCGTACTGCGGCGCGGAAGGCCCGGTCCGTTGACTCTCCGTCAGCACGGTGCCGGACGCAGCCGTCTCGTCCGCACTTGCCGGGTGCCGGGCCAGCCAGACGGTGTCGGCGGCGCGGAAGGCGGCCAGATCTTCGCCGATCAGCGCTGGTACCGGTTCAGGCACACTGGCCGCCAGGAGGGCAGCGAAGCCACGGCGCAGCTGGCAGGCCCAGGGTGCGTCACGACCCTCGAGGCGACCACCGTGGTTCAGGGCGCGCGCCACGACATGGGGGTTGCCGCGGGCCGGAGACAGATCGCGGGCCGCCACGCGCAGCGCGGCGAACCAGCGCTCCCAGTCGGCCGAGTGTGGCGGCAGGCCTCCGAGCGTGGCCTGGGCGAGATCGGCACACGCGACGGCGTAGATCCGACTGATGGCCCGACGCTCCTGGGGCAGCAAGAACAGGCCAGCGAGCACGTCGGGCGTGCTGGTTTGCCCACAGACACCGCCGAGCCAACGGGTATCTTCCCAGCCCTGGGGCGACAGGGACAGCCCCACGGGCGCGACGTCGGCAGAGGGTGCAGCGCGAGCGGGTGTTGGCGCGCTGGGATAGGTTGTTGCCAGAGACATGAGCAGTTGCCTCCGTGTCCGCGAGAGCAGGCTCGGCCCAACGTGGACGGGCGCACTCCTCGCGGCAGTGGACGCGTACAAACCAGCCCTCTGCGTCCGGAGCAGAAGGCCGATAGACAGAAAGCGTGCGGGTGGACGGGCCCGGCACCACCCGCGTCGCTACCGGTCCGACCGCGCGGTTTCCTGGTCCGAGAGGCGGCCGGTGACCTGCAGCCAGAGCGCGAATGCGAGCCGGCAACACAGGGTGTGGTCGCGACAGGGCTGGCCGCCCGCGGCCAGATACCGTTCAGCGCCGATGGTCGCTCGGAGCCACCAGAGTCGGCGGATCTCGTCCAGACTGAACGACGCGAGCGGACACGCTGGCGCGGGCAATGCGCTGCTTGTTGGTCCGCGCGTCTGCGGAAGCGCCGCCGGAGCACCAGCACTGCCCGTGGCTGGATGCGGCAGGCACAACCAGCGCAGCCTCCTGTGGACGTGCCTCATCGGCAGCGGCCCGAGTGCTGGGAGGCTGTTCGGCGTCGCGCCTGGGGGCGCCACCTGGCCGAGGGATGGTGCCGCCGACGTTTTCGAGCAGCGCCAACGCGAAGATGGCTTGATCAGGTTGAGGCGCTGGTGGCGGGTGATTGAAGCACGCTCGCCGTCATGGCCGTGGCGAACCGTCCCAGGCCGCGTAGGCGACGGCCGGCCGCTTCGGGTCACGGCTCCCAAGAAATCCGCGGTGGAACCGGCGCACCTCGTCCAGGAGACGCTCGACCCCGGACGGGCCAGCAACCGCGGCCGCCAGGGCGAGAGCGGGCTCGTGGGTGTCGATCCAGCGGCGCTCGAGCGCCTCCAGATCGTTGGCGTCGATAGCAACCTGGCACGCCGCGCAGGCAGCCCACCAGCTCGGGCCGGCGTTCAAGTTGGTGAAGATCGTTGAGCCGGGTACGTGGAACCCCGCGACCGCATAGACAACCACGGGGTTCTGCGCGGTGCACAGGTCGCACACGGGCGTGTCGCCAGCCTGAAGATCGGCGACCCCGACCAGCAGGTGGGCATGCTGGTCGCACGTCGTCAGCGCCCCCGCAAACCGCCGTTTGGCCGGGGTGGCATGGCACCATTGGCCCGGTCCGAGCAGGACCGCGCAGCGCTCAAGCCGGCTCACGACAACCTCGCGAGACCTCGGCGCCGACCTGGGCGGTGATTGATCTCCGCGCCGGGGCGGACGACCTCGGTCAGCAGCGCCAGCACACGCCGGAGCATAGCCCGCCGCAGCCGGATGGAAAAGATCGAGTTAGCGCTGATCAGTCGCGCAGTATCACGTTCGGGCATGGCGATGTCGCGGCTCGGGATCCCGGTCACGCGCTGAAGCCCAGCCGGTGTTCCCGCAGGCTGAGGTGCCTGGGATGCTCCGGGGTCCCGCCGATGATCACGTGGTCCAGGACCTCGATGTCCAGCAGCTGGCCGGCCTCGACCAGGTCTCGAGTGACCCGCACATCCTGGGGACTCGGGATCGGGTCGCCACTGGGGTGGTTGTGCGCGATGATGAGCCGCGGCGCGTTGTCCCGCACCGCTTCCCGCAAGATCTCGGCGATGCGGACGGTGGTGCCGTCCACGGAGCCGATGTACAGGTCGAACGAGCGCCGCAGGCCGCTCTTGCTGTCCAGGAGCAGCACGCGCAGGTGCTCCTGCTCGTGACCGGCCATCTCCTGACCGACCAGGTTGGCGACGTGAGCCGGACAGGAGATGCGCGGTACCGTGTCAGGCGCGGACGTCCCCGTCAGCGGCGGCACCGCGACAGAGTAGTGGGTCGAGCTTGTCATTACCCCTCCTTTTCCAGTTTCCCGCTTCCAGCTGTCGTCGCTTGCCACGAATGCCCGGCGTGGCGGCGCGGCATCGTCCGGTCGTTCGCGTGCCCGCCTGGAGATCAATCTCTTCCCAGCCGACGCCGGGGAGCGGCGGGGGCGGGAACGGAGCGACGGAGAAGACCGTGGCCAGCGTGGCCGGGTCCGTCTGGGCCTCACGAGCCTTCAGCGCAGCCTCGCGGGCAGAGTCAGCGTCGACGTCGATTTCCCACCGCACGCGGTACTCCATGATCCGATCCTCCTCTGCAAGACGCACAGGTCCAGGTCGAACCCGCCGGGCACGGCTACGGACCGCGTCCGGGTTCCGGCTCTGCGCCCCAACACGTCCGCCGTGGCTCGTGCGCTTACCTCTGGCATGCGCTGCTCCTTTCAGGATGGCGTCGAGTCGTCGGGGTCGCCGCGCTCGACGGTGTCTTCGGACAGACGCCCCGTGCTGTACAGCCAGAGCGCGAAGGCGAGCCGACGGCAAGCGCCGTGATCCGTGCACGGCTGCTCCGGAGGAACCAGATGCTGCTCGGCGACGACGGTGCCCTTCAGCCAGTACAGCCGGCGAATCTCGTCGCCGCTGAACGACTCCCGCAGACGGCGCGTTGCGGACAGCGAGCCGGGCTCGACCTCAACCTCAAGCGACACGGTTGCTGCCTTGCGCCAGCCGGCGCGAGGTAGCTTGCACGCGGACAAGCTCCGCGGCCACCAGCTGCGCGAAGACGCGAGCCAGATCGCGAACCTGCTCGTCGATGTCGGCAACAGCGCGCAGCTGTGCCAGGTAGGCGCTGCACGCCGGGTCCAGCAAGACCGAGGAAACGGGTGCGGGTTCGTCCAGCAGGAGGGCGAACCGCACGGGCAGCTGGGCGATCTGGTCCTCGAAGGCACAGTACTGCCCCTCGAGATACCCGAGATAGCCAGCGCGGGCAGCGTCGAGCGGCCTGAGGGACATGGTCGCGTACCTCCGCTTCACGCACGGCGGTTCGCCCGAGATGGGACGCCGCCGTCGATGTCGACATCGACGGCGCGGCCTCAGGCGGACGGAGAAGCACCCACCGCCTCGAGCAGCGCCGCGGCGAACACGGTGCTGCCATCGGGGCGCGCTGCGAGCTCGCCCACATCTTTGACACCGTCCGGCAGCGCGACAGCCACGGCCGTCGGCCCGATCTGCTCCTGGAGGCGGATCGTCGCCTCCACGCCCGCGTCGTCGCCGTCAAGAACGAGGTAGACGCGCCGGAAGGCGCGCAGGTCGTCGAGCAGCTCCTGCCGGGCGTCGGTGCCGAGCAGGGCCACGGTGGGGTACCCCCACATGCGCAGGGTCAGGAAGTCGAAGACGCCCTCGGTAGCACACACGCTGGGCTGGTCACGCGTCTGCTCCCACCCGAGGAGCGGCTTGGGGCCGGGCAAACCCAGGAAGCGTGGCTCGTCCTGCGCCGGCGCAAGGGAGCGACCGATGAACCACACGGCTCGCCCACCCCGCAGCTCCGGCACCACGACCCGTCCCGCCAGATGCTCGCGGCCAGCCCGGCTCATGAGGCCGGTGCGCAGGGCGGCCCACAGGGGCACGGCTCGCCACCGCAGCAAGGGGAGCAACTGGTCGCCAGCGGCGTAGCCGACCTGGCATGTTGCGATCGTCGCCCGATCGATGCCACGGCCGCGCACATACGCGAGTGCGTCCGAGTCGCCGAGCAGACGCGAGTGATAGAGAGATAGAGCCGCCTGCAAAGCGGCCGCCTCGTCGGAGCTGCGCTCGGTGGACGCCGCCGCGCGAGGACGCGCGTACGGGCGTGCGACGCGGGGTGGATGCAGAGGGCGGGGAGCGCTAGCGCTCAGACGTTCAGCGGCCTCACGAAACGGCACCTGCTCGGCGAGCTCGACGAAGGTGATGGCGTCCCCGCCCACGTTACACCTGTAGCACCGCCAGGACCCAGAGTCGGCGTACACGAACAGGTTCGGGCGACCACCATCATCGTGCAGGGGGCACCGACCGACCAGCGCCCGACCTTGTCGACGGAGCTCGATGCCGTAGCGAGCAACGACGTCTGCGATCGGGTTGGCGCATTTGAGCGCCTCGGTGTCGATACTGCCGCGCGCGATGCGGTGCGCCGGAGCAAGGACCATGGTGCTAGCCGGCGGCGAGCAGCTCGGGCGGCAGGGCATACAGCCAGCGCGACGGCGCGCGGGCTTCGACGGTGGCGCCCCGCTGCCGCGTGCGGCAGTAGGACAGATAGAGCCTCTCGCGTGGCCGCGAGACGGCCACAAAGGCGCAGCGCAGCTCCTCGCGCAACGCCTCCGCGAGACTGGCCTCGTCTTCCCCAACCCGCGTGGCCCGGTAGTGCGGAAGAATGCCTTCTTCCATCCCGAGCACGAAGGCCGCGCGCCATTCGGCCCCTTTGGCCTGGTGAATAGAGCTCAGGCGGGTGGCCTCCTGGTCGGGCGCGGGATCGACGTTGTCGCCCAGGGCCAGTCCATCGAGCCAGTCGCCGAGCTCCGCGTCGGCGCGTTGCGCCACAGCCCGCAGGCGGCCGAGTATGCGGAGCCGATCGGCTGCCTCGGGATGGCGTTCAAGCCACGCCCGGTAGCCGCTGCGTTCCAGCGCGCGATCCAGCACTGTAACCGGCGAAGCCCCGCGGTCAGCTTCGGCGTGCAGGTGGTAAACGACCGCCATCAGTCCGGCGGCCGCGGCTGCCACGGCGGGGCCGAGATCGGCCGCCCGACCAGGCAGCTCGGCCGTTGTCGTTGGCTCATCGACCAGGATGGCGGCCAGGCGCGCCAGCCCTCGTGGCGGGACGTTGACAATGCGCAGCAGGGCCGCCCGGTCGGACGGGTCACGCGCCAGGCGGAGGTACGCGATGGCGTCCCGCGCCACCTTCGTGCTGAACAGGTCGGCGTGGCCATAGCGGGTGTACGGGACGCCCGCGGCGCGCAGCGCGGCGGCAGCGACGTCAGCCTGCGCGTTCGTGCGATAGAGCACGGCGGCATGACCGGGATGGGCCAGCAGCCCGCGGTCGATCAGCATGGCGATCTGGCCGGCGACGAGCTCGGCTTCGGCATGCTCGTCGTCGGCGACCAACAGCCGCGCCCGCGGGCCGGCAGGGTTGTCGGTGACCTGGCCGGGGCGGTACGCGAGGAGGTCGTTCAGCGCATTTGCCAGCTGCACCAGGTGCCCCGTCGAGCGAAAGTTCTGACCGAGCGTAACCTGGGTGGCATCGGGAAGTGCGCGCTGAAATCCCAGAAGGAAACGGACGTCCGCGCCGCGAAAGGCATAGATGGTCTGGCACGGGTCGCCGGCCACCATCAGATTGCGATGCCGTGCGGCGAGTAGCTGGAGCACGGCGACCTGGGTGGCATCCAGGTCCTGATACTCATCCACGAGCAGATAGCGAAAGGCATCTTGCAGGACACGGAGAGCCTGCTCATCCTGGCGGAACAGCCGCAACGGCAGCACCACCATGCTCGGAAAGTCCAGGGCGTTGCGTCGGCGCAGCCGCTCCTCGTAGGCGCTGGCGAGCTCGGCCAGCGGATCGGCGCGGCGCACCATGTCGTCAACGGCGACCCGGCACCGGTCCACCGCGGCCGCCAGCTCGCCGGGCGGAAAGGCTGACAGATCCCAGCCCTGGTCAGCGGCCACCGCCGCCAGCAGCGCCCGCGCTTCGTCGTGGGCTAGAACAGTCGGGCGCTGGTCAAATCCCAGCTGGCCCGCCCAGGTGGTGATGACCTTGCGGCCAAAGGCGTGCAGGGTGTGGATGGCCACGTCACCGGCCGCGGCACCCAGCTGCTCGGCCACCTGGCGACGCAAACCACGCGCGGCATCAGTCGTGAAGGTGACGACCAGGATGGTCGCCGGGTCGACGCCGCGCTCGCTCACCAGGTGAGCGAGCCGACCAGCCAGGACGGTGGTCTTGCCGGTGCCCGGCCCGGCGATGACCGCCAGCGGGCCATCGGGAGCGGCAACCGCAGCCTGCTGCGCCGACTGGAACGTGCTCATGCGAACGCCGGAGGGGTCAGCACGCGGCGCAGCTCCGGCGTCCACAGTGGGCGCCGTTGCCGAGCGGTCGTACGCGGCCACCGGCCGTGGTCGCTCTTTCGAAGGTGTGGGCTATCTCATTGTGAGGCATACGGAGAATCCTCCTTGCGTCGCTACAAAACGAGGGTGTGTCCGGACCGGGCCCAGGGGCATGGTCAGATTGGCGGCGGGTCAGCGGGTACCTGTCAGGCCGCCTGGAGATAGACAGCCGCCTCAGAGGATGAGGCGGAAGTTCAGGTCAGCGGCGATGTTGCTCACGAAGGCGCGGAGCGTCTCGTCGGCCAGTGCCCGGTGGTAGCCCGGCCGTGGCGGTAGGGCATCGTGAGCTCGCTCGAACAGAGCCGCACAGGGAGTGTTGGCGTGCATGGAGGAGCCGTACCAGAGGCCCTCGGCCTGCGGGTAGGCGGCCGTAGAGCGCGCGGGCCCAGGCGCGGGCGCGCGGCCGCGGGCCGCTGGCGATCGCCATGGATGCGCCGGCTCGGGTTGGCCAGAGTCCGGTCAGGTCCAGCAGGTGTACCTCGCGGCTCAGCGCGAAGCCAACAAGCCACGGCTGGCGGTGACCGACGTTGATGGTCCGGCGGGTCTGGAAGAACTCGGCCAGCGCCGCGGCCGGATGCGCTGCCGCGTACAGCACCCCGCGCTCCTGGTTGCGACGCGGCAGGTCATGGGGATCGAAACGGGCGTTGAGCGGGCCGTAGAAGCGGAAGCCGTTCCACGAACCCGGATGGGGACCGCCGCGCCGGTACACACGGAAGAGGGCCGTCCCGAGTGGGACGACCCTCCAGGCCGCCGTGATCGTGGCCAGCCGCTCCGGCGGTGGCGGCGCGGGCAGCTTAGCCGTCGGAGAACTCCTCCGCCAGCGCGGCCAGCGTGCGTGGGCTGCCACCGGAGAGGAGCCAGGCCCGCGGCGAGACGAGCTCGTCACGCGGGCCCTCCAGGTCCACGTGCGGCTGCGTGAACCACGCGGCGACTTCGACCGGGTGGGCGTCGGTCCAGTGCGGTGCCACCAGGTGCAGGCCGGGCACCAGCGCCTGGCCGGTGTCGTCCAGCTCGAAGAGCGGGATACGCCAGCCCCTGCCCAGCTTGATCCCATAGAGCCGGTGCGCGGCCAGCCGCTGGCGAACACTGCTCTCATCCACGGCAAGCCGAGCGGCCAGCTCGGGCACGCTGAGGCTCGCGGCCAGGATGGCGGCGTACTCGGCCGCGGTACGGGCCAGGGGCGCGTTGAGAGCGGCATCGTGAGGAGCGAAGTCGGCAAGATCGACGCCCGCGCTCCGCAAGAAGGAGGCTTCCGCGTCCGTCATCTCGGAACGGGCGTCACGCGCCGGATGGTCGGGCAGGATCCGGGCGACCGCGTCCATCACCAGTCCTTCGAACTCGTCCAGGGAAAGCGCAAGACCAGCACGGCGGAACGGTGCCACGTCGAGGTGCATGACGGAAGGCTCGTCCGATCCTACCACGCTGCCTCCTGGCAGACGTAATCAGGGGATCGACGCGAGGCCACCCGTCGACACGCACGGTGCCATGCGCCGCGTCGCGCCCTGGAGGTGGTGAGCAGACGCGAGCATCGCCAGCGACGACCGTCCGCCCGGTATCGGAGCGAGCGCGTGACCGCGGCTGTCTTCTCTGCGTCGATCACGCCAGGCCTACATCGGCATCGGTGATGCCCGGACCTGAAATCAGCGGGATCTCCGCCACCTGCCCTTCGACGCGATAGGTGCAGATAGACCGCTGCTCCTCTTCGGTGAGCAGATAGGCGGAAAAATCTCGGCCGGCGCGGAGTGCCAGCGCGGCGCGGTGGCTGCCGTCGATCAGAATGGCGAAGTCGTGCGGCGGAGCGTCCGGCGAGGTCGCTGTCGTGATGATCACGGCGATGCCCGGCTCGCGATACTTGTCGACGGGGATGTGCTCGAGATGCTCCGGCGTGACGCTGACACGCTCGCACAGCCACTCGGTCAGGCGCCGAGGATCGAGCTTCCGTGGCTGTCGGGGCCGCCGGGCCAGCAGCTCGCGGGCTCGGCGAATGTCCCAGGTTAGCTCCGATTCCGGGCAGGTGAACGAGAATGTGTACACCTCGTCCGTCTTGATGGGGAGGTCGCCGACGAAGCCGCGGCTGAAGCACTCCAGGCAGACGAGTCCAGAGCCGGGCAGGATGCCGGTGAAGCCCGTAGAGGTCATGAAACGACCGTTCGCGTCAGGCTCAAGCCAGCGGCGGTGGTAGGCGGCTTTGACCACCCGCCAGCACAGCCAGGAAGCCGACGCGCGCAACGACTGCTGGGGCTCCAAGACCAGGCTGCCCACCAGACGGAGCTGCGGACCGAGCGGACCGTGCGGACGGCCGAACAGCTCGAGCAGGGTCGTCGGGCTGGTAGCCTCTGCGCGTAGCCATGCCAGAACTGCGTGCAGACCGGCCTGGATCAGGGGGGCGAGGTTTTCAGGACCATTGGCGAGCTCGACGCTGGCCGCGCGCCAGAGGTCCAGCTTGCCCTGGTTGTACGAATCGAGGATGAGCGTCGACCGGGGGATCGTCATGGAAGGGGCTCCTTGGACGGTGTGTGGCTGCGGTGACCTGTGCGAGACGAACGACGGTCGCGCCCAGGCCGCCATCGGCCGACACCTGGAGCGCGGCATATGTGGGAGACGCGTGTCCTGGCTCAACGGGCCTCAGCCCCGCTCGGCGGGCACGCTGCCGCGAGCGGGGCTGATAACCACACGACGACCGCTACCGCGAAATCTGTCCGGTCAGCTCGCGGCGGCGGTAGGCGGGCGCTTGCGCTCCTGCAGCGGCCGAGAGGACCGCAGCACGCCCGGCGCTGTCACGACATCGCCGACCCGCCAGTCCGCCAGGCCCAGCGCGCTCACCACCTGGTGTGGCTCCTCGCCGGCGGGACGTGCCAGGACGACACCGCGGCTAGTCTGCGGGGCATAGCGCCGCGGCTCCACCCAGCCGCGCTGCTGCACGACCTTCAGGCACAGGTCCGACCAGACACCGAACAGCTGGCGGGCGAGCTCCTCGGGCAGGCCGTCGACGGCGACCGTCGCCAGCCGCCGCATGGCCTGTTCGGGATCCTGCCGGTACGCGCGCGTGTGGATGTCCCGCAGGGCCTCTTCGGCCGGCCCGACCACCCGCCGCCGCGACTGCCAGGCAGCCGTGTCCAGAGCCCTGCGGATGTTGGCGTCGCTCGGAAACTGGCGGACCAGCGGGTCCAGGAGCGCGACGGCGTCGTCCGGTCGCTCGTCGCGGAGTGCCTGCCGCGCGGCATCCAACCCGGTGGCCAGCCGCTGCGCGCGATCGGCCGCCTCCTGCCGCACCGCATCGGCGCGCTCTTCCTCGCGGCGTCCACGCTCGGCGAGCACCTGCGCCAGATAGGGTCGGCTGGCGAGCTCGTCGGCCGCACGCACGCACTGGGCGAGCAGCTGCACACACTGGAGCTCCGCCGCCCGCGCGAGCGCCGCGTGCTCAGCCGCGCGATCGCGCGCGTCCTTGCTGAACGCCTGGCAGACCAGACGCTCGGCCGTGGCCCGGACCTGCCGCGCCTCGGCCAGGGCGCGCTCCGCTTCGCCGCGGTCGGCTGCCAGCGCTTCGTACTGTGCGAGCTCGACGGTGGCTTGTTCGCGGGCGCGGGCGTCCTCGCGGGCCATCGTCTCGAGACCACTGCTCATGCGCGCCAGCTGGGCGACCAGGCCCGCCAGATCCTGGGCCGCGAGAGGCGCTGACAGGGGCGGGGTAACGACGATCTCAGTGCCGGCTGCATCAGCCGCCTGATCGCCACGCTGATCTTCCATACTGGACTGATCGTTGGTGAGGGCAGTGGTCGGCTCGGTGGGCCCGGCGGGCAGGTTCTCGACGTCGATGACCGATGCCAGATCCGCGAAGCTCTTAACGATGACCGCGCCGTTGCTGAAGGAAGACATAGTTCTCTCCCTGGTTCGGATGAACGGCCGTGGCCCGATAATGGGTGGTCGAGCCGCGGCCAACCGCGCTACAGTCCTCCTCGGACGGACTGCGGTAACAGCCCGCCCGAGGAGTTCGTACCTACGCGCCGTTGTGCGTAGGGGCTGAGTGGCCGAGGGGACTAGGTTTGAACGCCAGGACAGTCCCTTCGACTTCTTCTTTTGCCGCCGCGCGCGGCTGGGGAGCCATCCCCGTGCGGCTGTCTTTGCTCTGGGCCGGGACAGCAACCGGCAGCTCGAGCACCGCGGACACCCGTCCGTCGCGCTCGGCCAGGGCGAGCAGCACGTCCGACAGGACAGCCGCGACGCCGTCGGGCCCGATGTACTTGCCAAACGGCTTGAATGCCAGCCAGATGGCGTACGCGGGGGGTCCGTCCCGTTCGGCGGTCGTGACCACCGCCCGCAGCTCGGCACCGAACGAGCGGTACAGGCTGCACTTCACGACGATGTTGGCCACGCGCGGCATGTCGCCGAGCATGGGGGCAAGCTCGTCGTAGGCTCGCCGCGCTGCCAGCGTGAAGCCCTGGCATTGCTCGCGGTCCTCACTCAGGACCAGGAGGCGCGGCTGCGTCCCACAGCGGTGGAACCAGCGCGCGGGGGCCGAGAGGGCGGCCCACACCCTAATGCGCTCGACGGGAGCGCAACTCAGGCAGCTCATGGCTGCTCCTTTCTCCCGTGTGTGGGAGACAACGCCATTACCCGCGGGCAATGGCAAGGCGGTGACCGACAGTGCGCGGTCGTCCCTCCTTTCGCGCCAGACATGGCGAAACCACCGGCCTGGTCTCGAACGGGACCGTGACCGATGCGGGGCTGTTTGCCTGCTCGACCCGTGTGAGGAATGGGTGCACGTGACTGGGCAGCAGAGCAGGCGGTTGATGGCGAACAACTCTGGCCGGTCCCCGAGACGGGCCTGGCTACCGACCGGCCAAACAAAGACCCCGCCACCAGGCGCTGTGCCTGAGGACGGGGCTCCTAAAATGCTAGCGAGGTATTCAGTCTTCGGAGGAGGGGCCGCGCTCGTCGGGCGCTGCGATTACCGCGCGGGAAGCACCGCCGGGCCGATCGACCGCAGGGCCTCTTCGAAGAGCGCGTCGTCGGCCACGGCGCTCCCCTCCGTGTCGCTGACCGCGCCGCGCGACAATCCGGTCGCCACGGGAGGGGAAAGGCTGTCTTCGAGCTCGTCCAGGGCAACCGGGGCGGGAGCTGCGCGGACACTGAAGGTCGACCAGTTGCCCGCATCAGCGGCGATGCCGACCACCTCGATCCCCACGACCTCGCCCCCTTCGGCCAGGTCAAGGTTCACGGAGTTGTCGTTATAGCCGACGGTGCGGACCACGGGCGCGTCGTTGAGCCGCAGGTACAGGGCGCCAGCGTTGGCATCGACCGAGAGCTCGATCCGGTACGTCATGGCAGGTCCTCCAGGTAGCGGGCGATGTCGCGGGCCGTCGGCGGCGGTCGATCCACGACCACAAACGCCGTCTTGACCACGCACTGGCCTCTAGCATCGCAGACCCACGGCACGGCCAGCCAATACCCGAGGGTATCACGGCCCGGTGGAATCCAGGCTGTGCTGATCGTGGAGCTGGAATCGACAGTCGGCGTCTGGATCGCCAGCGGCATCGCCACTGCCCGCTGCTGATCGACGAAAGCGATACGGCGTCGTTGGCCCTGGCGTTGCGAGCTGTGCGCCGTCAGGACGAAACCGGAGAAGAACTGGGTGGGCAGTCGGTTGCCGCGGCCCGCGGCCAATGAGCGGGCGATCGCGCGGCGGTACAGGGCGGCAACAGCCCGGGCCAGACTCTGTGGATCCGACTGTCCCCGCTGGGCGAGCCAGATCAGATACCGACCGACGGTAGAACGGTCATGAGCACGCACGCATGTGTCCTCGCCTTCTGGGCGGAACGCGGGGAGCCCGAAAGTGGGCTCCCCGCTGCGGTTACCGTCTCAGATGCTCGTCGACCCGACAGCGCGACGGGCGTGTTGCTGCGAGACACGCCAGTTCCTTGGGTCGGGGAGAAGCTGACGCTCCAGCCGAGCGACGGCGCGCTCGAGTTCGGAGAGCGCCATCTGCGCCTCGATGCGTGCGTGAAACGGAGCGGTGGAGTCAGTGTTCAAGGCGGCTGTCGTACCGGTCGCGACAGCCGGTGTTACACTGGAGGTCGACACAGGACGTGTCTCCTTGGGGCGCAAGCCCCTCGAACGCCGAACTGCTGCTAACAGGTCGGCAACAGAAAGAGCCCCACGTCAGGCACGGCGCCTGACGACGGGGCTCTTTTTCAACGCGGGCGTTCAGCGCTAGCGACTGGGTGTTGTGCTATCGCCTCCTTTCTTGCGCCGTGTGCGCGATGGCGGGTCGCCCTCCGGCCTCATCCCAGCGATGCAGCAGCCCATCGCGGCGACAAGAGCCAGTGAGGAACAGCGTGGCGAGCACGACGGTGGCGACGCCTGGGTTCGGGCGCGCTACCGACGCGGGCAGAGCAAACACGCGACTCCCCCTACATCTACTGATCGGGAGTCGCCTGCCTCGACAGCTAGCGAGCGCGGGTGGCGTTAGCCAGCAGCGCTGACCTCCGTGTCGAAGCGGAGATCCTGGCCCAAGTCACTGGCGTGGGAGAGCACGCTCTTTCTGGCCATTGCTGGCCGATCCCACCTCAGCGCGGCTGGGCCGTGCCGGTGTCTCGCGGTGCGCGCGGGCGTAGGAGAGCACGCTCTTTGTGATCCCAGGAAAGGATCGATCCCACAGCCAGCGCCAAGCCCGGAGACGGAGCTTGCCGACGGTCGGTGTCGTCGGGGACACATACACACGTCACCTACCGTAGCCGCCGGCGGTGGCTAAACGCCCACCGGGCCCACGGGAAGTTGAACTTGGGTCAACGCCCGCTCGTGTACGCGATGGCCTAACTGCCGCTAGGCGGTGGCTCAGCGATGGCCTAAGCACGCCAGAGGGAGGCAAGAGTCGGAAAAACTCGATACGCGAAATGGGTCGTTTCGAGATCAAAATCGGTGCGGGTATACAGGGAGTTCACCTAACGTGATCGCTGCTAGGCCATCGACTAGAGTGAGTCGCCGTGGTCGTGCCCCGTCCAGGGGTGACTCCTGTGCCGCGTCACCTTGCTGGCACCCGCGACCGCTGGCTAGTATCCGAGGGGTAGCGGCGCCCGAGCAGCCCAACAGGATCTAACCGCGTGAACTGAGCTTCCGGAATGGGCCAGCTCGATTCTGTAGGACGTTGCCGCCTTATAACCTTGGCGGTGGATCGGTAAAGAGGGAGGAGGACTCATGCCGGCAAGATTCCCGCGTCGATGTGCGTTGGCCCTGCTCGTCGTGCAGCTGACCGCGTTGCCCGTCTTGGCACAAGAAGCTCCAGACGGCTCAGTGGCAACCGATGGTGGGGACCAGTCGACTGTCGTGAGCGACGAGCCCTCGGGGCCTGATCAGACGGCTACACCCACCCCTATCGCGGCCGTCGATACGGCCGTGGTGATCGCCAAGTGGGGGCCCTCGCCACAATCTGGCGCTGACTTCAACAGAGCAGCGGCACAACGATGGTTCCGTGACCAGAACAGCAAGAGGGCGCGATGGGGTGTCCCCACGGCCAATCGTGACCCGTACCTTGACTGGGTGGCTGAAAACCTGCTTCGGGACTACTTAGGCGAGCCACGGATCGATCAGCCCACCGGACTGAAAAAGCCGGACGTGGCAGCGCGGACGCAAACAGATTCGGGGATACGCTCGGATCCGGAGTTCTGGACCGTATCCGACGACCTCTGGCAATCATGGCTCGACTCAGTGGACGCAGAAACGCTGACTACCCTGGATGCGGACAACTCCGGCGGACCGCTGTACACAAAGCAGAACTACCTCCAGCTTCAGAAGCTAGGGCAAACTCCTCGCTTCGATCGCTTCCGTCTCATGGGCGTCGCCGGTCGCGTCGATGCTAACCAGGCACCGACACCACTCTTGTCTGGTCATAAACAGGAATTGGAATCAATCGCGCCTGGCTCTGTAGCTGCTTACCAGCCGGTCGTATATCAGGATCCGGTAGTAGCGGTCGTCGGCTACGACCCCTGGATCAACGCGGACGGAACTACTCTACCGTGACTGGACGTTTTGTTCTGAGTCTATTCGCCGTACTGTGTGTCATGTTGCTTGGGGCCGAGCAGACGGCCGCGCAGAGTTCCGTCGACTACGTCAAAATTAACCCTCCGCCAGGAATGCGCTGGAAGACCCGCGATCAGTCGGCTACTACAAATGACACTTACATAGTCGACAAAGAGGGGAATACTTGGGTCCGGCGGTCTGCTCTGGTGTCCTTCTCACAATCTATGGTGTTAGTTCAACTCGTCGGTGATACCAGCGGAGCCGATGAATGGATGAGCATGCGGGATGAGGCGCCCTACCTCCGTCTTCAGGCAGATCCTGATTGGAATCAACCACAGTATCGGGTCTTCACAAGCGACTCAGAATGGCGGCGACAGATCGGGCTAATTCGAAATTTTGTGTTCCAGCGTGCGGGACAGACGGGGAGCGGGATGCCCTCGGTGGTAGTTGCGCCTATCTACACCTCGGCAGCCAACCCTGACTGGCAGTGGTGGTCACCCGACCAGGGCCCGCTACTGCCTGATGCAGAGTTAAGCGGACGCTTCAAGGTTCTGAAGCGGCAGAAGGCAGGACAAGACGTCCCCTACTCCGTAACGGTCGAAGATTTCTCGACGGACCCGGCGACGGAGAAGACTCGGGCTGGCGGCTACGAGCTATACCGCAACTACTACCCGACTTTCAATCCCGATGGTTCTTACACTCTCGGCTTGGCCGGCGACTTCAGCTTTCAGAAGGACTATCTGCTGCCAGAAGGAACGCACTGCGTGGGCAACTCGGTCGTCTTACCAGACGGGACATGTTCGGCACCCAACAGCGATGTGAATGGGCCCGCGCCGACAGGCCCTCGGCCCGCTCCCACAGCAATCACACAGGCGCCATCCCGTCCTGGTCTTCCGTACGTACCCGCACCGCCGATGCCAGCTGTAGCACCAGGCCCTCTCACATCGCCCTCGCTGCCGAACGACGCGTGCTCGGGTGCCCCATTCGCCGACGTCTGCGGTGCAGCTCGTTCAAGCGCCGCCGACCTGGTCAACCAGGTGCCGCTGCTCCAACAGCAGCTGACGATCCATCAGAACCCCGCGATCGGCGTCACCCGGGTTCCGACATGGTTCTGGGTTGAGGGCTACGACGGACAGGCCATTACGGCCACGACCGACGTACAGGTACCGTGGATCCACAACTGGAGTGAGCCCGTGGTGCATGAGGACGGGACCACATCCGACGTGCCCCGTCAGGCTACCGGCATCTACCATGTGTCGCTCCTGGTGCGCGTACGGCCAGCACGCTACGTGTGGGACTTCGGCGATGGGACGTCAGTCAACACCAGTTCGTTGGGCAAAGCGTATCCCGACGAATCAGACGTCCAGCGGAGCTACCAGCACCACAGTCACGATCAGCTTGACCGCCGCTACCACTTCGGACTGGGCATCGATTGGGTCAGCGATTGGCAGGTGTCGGGCGACGCCAGTGGGCAGGGCCCTGGCCCGTCGCGCCACAGCATGTACCAGAACAGTTTCCAGGTCGACGACGTCGCTGGGTGGCGCTGCGCGGACACTGGTTGTCCAAGCACCTGAGGCGCACGGGCGAAAGGTTCCCGACGGAGCCGCCCGCAGAGGATTGAGCGAGCGTCGATGCAGGGTCTGGCTTTCACTGTAGCTCGGCGTTTGCGGGAGTCGTGGAGTCGCGTTGCGGTGCTGGTGCTCGCGCTGACGATCGTGACCGCACCGCTGGAGCTGGTGCTCGGGCCATCGCTGTACCCGGTCGACCCGCGCCTGGCCGCCCAGAGGATGATCACCTTGCTCGCCGCTCTGGGCCTGGTGACCGTGCGCAGCAGCGGCCCCGCGGGTAGGCACCGACGCACAGTGGCATGGGCAGGCGTCGCGGGAGCCGGCTTGGCGCTGCTCGCATCGGCTGTCGTCCTGCGTGCACCGCTGCCTGTCGACGAAGAGGCGCGGCGTCACCTTGCTGGCGCGATGGGACTTGCTACCGCTGCCGGTGTCATGGTCTGGGGCTACACCTGGTCCGCCCGCCCCGTCTGGCTCTCGTCACTGCCGGGACTGCTGGTGGGACTCCTCTGTCCCGTCCTTGTCGCGGTGCAGTTTCCGACCGGGTATCTCCGTTCCTTCCTGGCCTCGGTCAGCCAGCCGTACCCACTGGCGGTGATGGCCGTCTGGATGCTCAGTGCCTTCGCCATAACCTGCCGGCTTGGGTTGGGCAGGGACGGCGCAGCCAGCGAGCGGCTCCGAGCCGGGTAGAGCGTAGGCTCCCGCGTTGAGCTGTCGCGCCAACGTCTTTCGGGCGTGGTTGCTCGTATCCCTCCAGAGACGTCGCCGTTGCTCCCGCTCACTTTTCCCGCGTCCGAGCGACGGCCCTCCCGCCGCGTGGTGGCCGACGACGCTGCACTGCTGCAAGGGCGCTCAGGCGGGAACGCGGGCAGACACGAACCCGAGCGGGCGGAAGCGGGTCTCGCCGCTCTCGACGTCGGCGAAGCCCGCCGCCGCGACGATGGAGGGAAGCTCCTGCACCCCGTGGGCCATGCCGCCGTGGATCAGGACGGCGAGCGGCAAGCGGGAGAGAAGCCCACTGGGCCGCTTGAAGTCCACAATCAGCAGCCGGCCGCCGGGCTTGAGGACGCGACGGACCTCGGCAAGGCCGCGCGGCTTCAGGTCGTCCGGCAGGTGGTGCATCATCAAGCTGCTGAGCACGATGTCGAAGGTGGCATCGGGGAAGGGCAGGGCCTCAACAGCGGCCACACGGTAGTCGATGCCGAGACCGCCGCGAGCGGCTTTCTGTCGGGCGACGGCGATCATCTCGGCGGACGGATCGATGCCGCAAACGAGCCCGGTCGGTCCGGCGCGGGCCCGTGCGCGCCCGGTGAGTTCGCCGGTGCCGCAGCCGACCTCGAGGACGGACTCGCCCGGCCGGATAGCGGCGAGGTCGGCGGCCTGCTCGCGCATGGCTGGGGCGCGGCCAAGGGTGACGAGAGTGACCAGGGGATCATAGAAGCGCGCCCAGCGGATGACGCGACCGCGCGTGCCAGCACCCGCGGCGGCGGCGCTGTGGTAGCCGACCATACAGATCGGACGAACGACCAGATGGCGTTGTTGCGGGAGACGACGCGGCCGAGGCTTACCTGATCGGCTGTGCACTCCTGACCGAGAAGGTAGATGACCGGGAAGGCAGAGCCTCTCGATGGCCCGCTCGCTGGCCGCTCCGCCGGCGCCGTCGGCGTCAAGCCTCACGAACCGCTACCACTCTCACCGGCGCTCCCGGCGCGATGCCTTGAGCGGACATGGCCGATGGTCTAAAGGGCCGCCGACGATGGCCTAACTTCGTCGCGCGTGGGCGGAACTGTGGCCGGGCGATGGCCTAACAGGGCCGCGTGATGGCCTAACAGGGGTCCGGGCGCATGGTCGGTGCAGGACGGCCAGGAAGTTGCCGTCTCGACCGCGGGGCCAGCAACGGGCCACAGGAGGCGGGATTGGCCAGTGTTGGCTCCCATACTGGAATCCATGGCTACCGCCGCAGGCATCGATAGCGACGATGAGGCAGCTCTTTCTGACCGCGACCAGGCCGTCTCCCTGGTCGGCGACCGTATCGCGCCTGGTCCGCAGGGAGGGAGGTTCGAGCGGTGAGCGGGTGGTGGATGGGGGCGGATGTTCCCGTCGCAATCGCGGCGCTACCGGCGATAGGAGCTCCCTACGGCGGCCCCGATGCTGCGTGGGCGAAGCCGGTCGGCGGGCATCGTCGCCGCCACGCGCGAGGAAGGGATCGCACACA
>JAABUQ010005256.1_pt1 | contig 20915 bp, 18 predicted proteins | sample 5560001 | NCBI WGS metagenome assembly JAABUQ01 (sample SAMN10711888, study PRJNA513371) | rock metagenome | isolation source: Antarctica rocks | place: Antarctica: Victoria Land, Finger Mt nord | collected 2015-12-18
CGCCCAAACAAGGGATGGGCCGGGTCGGTGACCTCGACCTCGGTCACCTCATCGGTGGATGGGTCATTGAAGGGGGTAGGAAGTTGTAGGCTCGTTTGATCGGATCGACCACGACTGGTTGGTTGCCCATATCCCCATGGACAAGGGCATCCTCACAAAGTGGTTGAAGGCCGGGCTCATGGAGAAGCACGCCCTCTACCGCACCGACGAGGGAACGCCACAAGGGGGAATCATTTCCCCCGTGTTGGCGAACCTAGCCCTGGACGGACTCGCCCCGCTGCTGCAAGCACAGTTCCCAAGGCGCAAAGATGGACCCAGCCCCATGGTCAATCTCGCGCGGTACGCCGACGATTTCGTCATCACCGGAGACTCACGAGAGCGTCTGGAAAACGAGGTCAAGCCCCTCGTGGAGCACTTCATGAGGGAGCGTGGGCTGGAACTCTCGCAAGAGAAGACCATCATCACGCGGGTAGAGGATGGGTTCGACTTCCTCGGACAAACGGTGCGCAAATACCCGAATGGGAAAGTGCTCACTACCCCATCCAAGAAGAATGTGAAAGCGTTCTTGGAGAAGGTGCGAGGGATCATCGAGAAGAACAGGGCGCTGGACGCCGGGAAACTGGTACTGATGCTCACGACGGATGGGCGCGGTATCACGCCTTCGGTGCCAGCACACAGACCTTCAACTCCGTGGGCAGCGCAATCTACAAGAAGCTGTGGTGGTGGATCAGGCAGCGACATCCGCGCAAGAGCGCGACGTGGAGGAAGGCGAAATACTTCCCACCGCACGGACCCGACAACTGGCGTTTCAGTGGAGAGGTCACGGACCAGGACGGTACGCCGTATCGGGTCTACCTTCACCGAGCAGCAGACATACCGATCAGGCGGCACACGCTCATCCGTAAGGAGGCGAATCCGTTTGATCCCGCGTGGGAAACGTACTTTGAAGCACGTCTCGACGTGAAGATGGAACGCAATCTCGTGGGGAAAGGGCGTCTGCTGGCGCTCTGGAAGGATCAGGGCGGTATCTGCCCACACTGCGGCCACCGTATTACGAAGCTCACGGGATGGCATAGTCACCATATTGTGTGGCGGAGTAAAGGCGGCAGTGACGGGCAGGCCAATCGTGTCCTGTTCCATCCGACCTGCCACATGCAAGTCCATAGCCGAGGAACAACCGTAACTAAACCGCCTCGCTCACGCGGGGTTAGGAAGGCTTGAGCCGGGTGCGGACGAAAGACGCACGCCCGGTTCTTAGAGGGCTGGGGGGTGGCAACGCCTCCCGGCTACTCGGTATGGAGCAGGATCACCGCGGTATTAAGCAACGCTATTACCCCATGCGCGGCTTCGGCTCCTTTGACGCGGCAGCCCGCTTCTGCACGGCCCACGACGAACTGCGCGACCATTTACGCTCCCGTCAGCGCCTGAACGAGGCGGTCTCCCTCGCTGACCAGCGACAGCTCTTCGTAACGCGGTGGGGCGAGGTGTGCGCGGTACTGGAGGCCGCGTAGGCGGGATAAGGTGAGCCACACCGCAGCCTAACGCGCGCAACTGCCTGTTTGCGTTCCGAAAGCTGACGCATCCCCCCAGCCACCTCTTCTGGCAGGGCGCCGATCCCATCGAGGTGGTGCGCGCGCTGGGGCCGGCCATCTACCATGTCCATGCCAAGGACACGGCGATCGACCCGCACAACGCGCGTCGCGACGGCGTGTTGGACAACAAGCCGTACGCCGACGAGGCCAATCGCTCGTGGATCTTCCGCACCGTCGGCTATGGGCATGGGACCGCGTTCTGGAAGGATCTCGTGAGCGCGTTGCGGCTCGTGGGCTACGATCACGTCCTGAGCATCGAGCACGAGGACAGCCTTATGTCGGCGCATGAGGGGTTGATGAAGGCAGCGAAGGTCCTCAAGGATGCCGTGATCGCGGAGCCTACCGACGCCATGTGGTGGGCTTAAACGACGCGCGTAGACTAAAGGTGAAGCGATGCTCGCGCTCTAGCAGACGGTAGCGATCGAGTGTGTCGGGGCCGCAACTCAGCGTGCCCAGCCCGCGGTGGGCGCCGTCGATGTTCAGGAAAATCTCCCGGCGCGGCGTGAGATCAGTCGTGTGTGTAGCGCGGAAGAGATCGTCGTCGCTCAGGTGGAGCGCCGAGAACTCAAAGGTCGGGCGGCCCACGACCTCCAGGCCGCCTCCATGTTCGTCGTTGAGCATGAGGTGGCGCACATCACACTTGTGACCGTGCTCTTGCGGCATGATGTAGGGCACGTATTGCTCGGACACGGTGCTGCGCCACTGCTCCACGGTCGCGCTTGCCTTGCGATCACTGTAGTTGTCCCACGGGCCGCGTCCAAACCATACTATCTGCTCAAGGACTGGATCGAGGACCAGACTCACACCCACGCGCGGGATGTCCGTTATTCCCTCGCCCAGCCGCACGACGTTATCGACCACTAGTTCACCCGACGCTGACATGGTGTAGCGGTGGATGTGCGTAAAGTCCTCCCATTGTGCGCGGCCCGACGCGGCATGGACGATCTCGACGGTCACCGCCTCCGCGCTCTGCTCGGAAATTTTGATGCCGCGTCGTTCGTGTGTGACACCGTCCAGCCCCAGTGCTCGCCAGTAGGCGAGCGTCCGCCAGGCGTCGTCCCGCAGCTTGAGGCCGTCGTTGTCGATGGCCGCGCGCCACACGTTCAGTCGCGGCCCGCGCCGCAGCACGTTCTCCGTGCCCCCGCCGAAGGCCATGAGCACTCCCGCGTCGCTGTCGAACTCGGCGCGGAGCATTCCCGCGCGCAGCACGATCCTCCCTGGCCGTTCCTCCACCTCAACAGGGGTGGCATGAACAACGCCCGACGCAACCGGCCGGGGGGCCGATGGCAGCGCGAGTTGATCCCAGGCCACTTCGTGGCCGGCGGGCGCCCAGGGCGTCGCCTCCCGCTGGTACAGACGGACGGTGAGAAAGCGTTCGCCGGACATATCCGCCGGCGCCTCGAGATCGAGCGTGATGGTCTGCGCCTCACCCGGTCCTGCCCGCAGCTCCGGCAGGGCGCCTGTGCGCGCCGTCATGCCGTCGACCGTCAGCTCCCACGCACCGCCCAGCCACTCCAGGTCCCGGAAGTCTTGGCGGTTGACGATGCGCAGCGCGCCGCGCGCCGCGTCGACGATCTCGACACGCACGGGCTGGATCAGATACTTGTACTCGTAGAGGGCGGGGTGCGGCGTGCGGTCGGGCCACACCAGACCATCGCACACGAAGTTGGCGTCGTTGGGCTCGTCGCCGAAGTCGCCGCCGTAGGCCCAATAGGTACGGCCCGCGGCATCGGCGCGTCGGATGCCATGATCGACCCACTCCCAGATAAAGCCGCCCTGCAGCCCGCGGCACTGCTCGAACGCGGCCCAGTAGTCGGCCAGACTCCCGTTGCTATTGCCCATCGCGTGTGAATACTCGCAAAGGATCATGGGTCGCGCATCGTCGGTCTCAGCCTCTGCCCACTCGACGATCGCGTCGATCGTCGGGTACATGGGACAGATGATGTCGGTGACCGCCCGTCCGCCCGCCCAGCGCTCGCGGCTCCGTCCCGCGATCGCGCCCTCATAATGCAAGGGACGCGTGGGGTCCAGCCGTCGCGCGTAGCCCGCCGCCGCGTCGTGGTTCGGCCCGTAGCCGCTTTCGTTGCCCAACGACCAGGCGATCACCGACGCGTGATTCTTATCCCGTTCGACCATGTTGCGCACCCGCTCGACGAACGCCCGCGTATAGCGCGGATCGCGGCATATCTCGTCGTAGAAGGCGTGCGCCTCGTCGATCACGTACAGCCCATAACGGTCGCACAGGTCCAACCAGTACGGGTCGTTCGGATAGTGCGAGGTACGCACGGCGTTGATATTGAACATCTTCATCAGCCGGATGTCTGCCTCCATCGATGCGCGACTCACGGCCGTGCCGGTCGTCTCGTCGTGATCGTGGCGATTGACACCCTTGATCAGGACCGGGCGGCCGTTGATGAGCAACTGCCGGTCGCGCACGGCGACGCTGCGAAAGCCGACGCGACAGGAGGCGCTCTCGGCGCCCCCTGGTCCGTAGACGGTGACGACGAGCGTGTAGAGATGCGGCGTCTCGGCCGACCACAATCGCGGCGTCTCCACACGGCCCTCCAGTGTGAGGGTGGGGCGCACAAACCGGCGCACCCCCCATGGGTCCGTCTGGGGCGTGTAGGTGGCGCTGAGCGGTTCCGGGAAGAGGGGAGCGCCCTCCGCGTCGTGGAGTTGCGCGTCGACGCGGCAGCGCTCGGGCGTGTCGCCAACCGTGTCGAGCGTACAACGCACGCGTAGTGTCCCCGCGCGCCTATCATCCGTGAGTGCGCCGTGGGCGGACAGGTCGGCCAGGTACAGCGTATCCGTCGCGTAGAGGAAGACATCGCGCTGCAGACCCGTCTGCCACCAGTGATCCTGATCCTCGACGAAGCTGGCATCGGACCAGCGCGGCACGACGACGACCAACTCGTTCGCCGCCCCAAGGCGTACGACGCCGGTCACATCGTACTCGGCGGGGGTGCGCGCGTCCTTGTGCAGCCCGACGGGCTGGCCGTTGACGTGGACGTAGCAGGCACCCTCGCAGCCGGCGATGTGCAACACTACCCGACGCCCGCGCCAGGACACGGGCACGTCGAACTGTCGGCGGTAGAGGCCCGTGGGGTTATCGGCGGGGACGTGTGGCGGCATCTGCGGGAAGGGCATGACGATATTAGTGTAGTGAGGGATATCGAAGCCCTGCATCGTCCAGTTGCCCGGAACCTGGATCGTGGCCCATCCATCGCTCATCAGCGCCGACTCCGTCACCGCCTCGGGGCGCGGGAGCAGCTTGAACGCCCAGGCGCCATTCAAGCTGTGGAACCACGGCGAGTGCGTTGGATCGCCCAATGCTGCATCCCCGGTCGGAAAGGGGATCGTGAGCGCGTGCGGAGGCGCCGTGTTGAGTGCGGTCAGCTCTGGTCGTTCCCAGCTCTTCGAGCCGTCGACAATGAGCATTGGTAGGACGTGGGCATCGTGGTCGGTCATGGGCAATTCCTCATAGACTCTCGCTGTTATATCCTTCTGCCTGCGCGGAATCCATCCATGTGTGCGCCGGTCGGAACCCCAAATCCTCTTTCGCTCGCCTGTTGCTCAGCAGTGTTTCGCGTTCACCCAGGTCCCCATGCACCGGGACATCCGGGTAGTAGCGGCGCAGTAATTCTTGAGTGGGCAGATTCGAGGACACCTCGTCGTTGGCGATGTTGAACACTCTGAAACCCAACCCCTCCGTTTCGACACCCAGGCGACAGGCTTGCGCCAGGTCGCGCGCGTCGATGTAGCTCCAGACAAGGCGCTTGCGCGCGCTCGGGTTCGCGAACCCCTCGATCAAGGCAGGGTACTCGTGCGGCTCGATGACATTGCCGATGCGATAGGCGTACACGTCCATGCCGTCACGCAGATGGAATGCCCGCCCTGTCCGCTCGTTGACGATTTTAGAGAGCGCATACGAGTCCATCGGATCGACCGGGTAGTCCTCGTCCAGGGGTAGGTAGACGGGAAGGCGGTCCTCGTAGGCGAAACAGAGGCCGTAGGTCGTTTCGCTCGACGCAATAATGGTTTTCTTGATCCCGAGCTTGGAGGCGGCGTCGAGCACGTTGTAGGTGCTCAGGGTATTGATGCGAAACACCTCGCTGTCCGGTACCATAAAGACGGCCGGGATAGCCGCTAGATGCACGACGGCGTCAATCGGCTGCGGGTGGGTCGAGGACGACTCAATGGGGCCGACGTAGCTCGCCAGGGCATTGAACACTTGCCCGGCGTCGGTGAGGTCGGTGATGAGTGTGCGGGTGGGCAGCGAGGGCGCGGCCTTGAGATCCAGGTTGAGTACCGTATAGCCCCGTTCGACAAACTCCTGCACGACATACCGACCCGCTTTGCCGCTGCCCCCCGTAACGATGACGCGTCGTGCTCGTCCAGGCTCCAGCATGTATCCTCCGTCCTCTCTCTTTGGCCACTGATTATGTCCTCGCCTCGAGGTAGCCTACCTTCTGTCCCACCCACGCTCGCACATCAGATTGCACGAGGCAGGACCTGTGGTGACCGCGTGCGACCTGCCTCTATGTTAATCATTGTCCGTACGGTCAAGCGGCAACGTTATCGGTCGGCCGCCCTTGCGCGCGGACTGGCGTAGGGCCAGGACAATCTCCTGGTCGAGTCGCGCCTGCAGCGGCCCATACGAGGGTTGCCCATCGGCGCGTACGGCGTCGACGAGGCTCATCACGCAACTGGCCACAGCAATCTCATCGTCGTGCCACTGGACGCCATGGCCTTGGGCACTTGGACGAAACGGATTGTCCCAGCGCACCGTCGGGATCGTCGCGTCGCTCGTGTGCGCCACCATGGCCAGCAGCGCGCCGCCATCGACGCGCTCGAGGCGGCGCTCTAGGGTGATAAAGGCAGGCGCTTCGCCGTCCGCACTGGTCAGCGAGAGTTGCTCCTGCACGTTGGGGTACAGGCCGGTCGTGAGGCCCATCCCGCGCTCTGCCAGGAAACGGCTACTGCGCCACCAGCGTAGCGCCGAATCATAGCCCACGTCGGTCCAGTGGAACACACCAAGTTGCCCGCTCTCGAACTGCACGGTTCCGTGCTCCTGCGTCTCCTCACGTGGCCTCCGCAGGTCGGTGAGGTACTTCCAGTGCGCCGCAAGATCGTACCGCCGGACCACGCCGGTCACCTGGCGCGGGACCGCGTCGAAGCCAAGGTAACTGCGCATTACGCTGACGCCGTGGTAAGCATGGCCGGCGAAGTCGTTGAAGCTGCTGTACACCCGCCCGAATAAGCCCGACGCAATGAGACGGAGCTTGATGGCTTCCAGCGGGCAGCGGTGAAACTGCTCCGCCACTTCGATCTTGAGGCCTCGCGCTGTCGCCACCTCGATGATTCGATCGGCCGCGCGGAGGTTGTGCGCGATGGGTGTCTCCAGCAACACGTGCAGACCGTGCTCGACAGCCATCAGCCCGACCTCGTCATTGGCCCGCGAGGCGACCGAGACGATTCCAATGACGGGAGCTGTTTCGCGCATCAATCGCTCCAAATCGGTGTACCACGGCACGTTCAGACTCTCGCCGAGCCGCCGAGCCGATTCCGCGCCACGACCCCACACCGCGACCAAGGCAACATCGTTGGTCAACGCGCGCAGGATTGGCCCATACAGGTAATCCGAGCGCGCGGCCGTTCCCACAATGGCCACGCGCAGCGGTTCCCGCGCTGACAGGTTCTCAGTCATACGTCCCCCTCTCGAATCTGTTGCTCACCCCCATCCCCGATGGGGGGTCACTGGCCACTCCGGCTGCGGGATACAGACCTCCATCGTTCAGCGCGTCTAGCGCCGACCTGGCCGCACAACCCGTTGCGCCGAGCGAACCGTCAGGCAGTGACGCGAACGCACGTTTGAGACGATCATCATCGACCGCTGCCGTGGGATGTTTGGAGAAAGCCTTCCTCTGGAATCCCTCGCTGCGCGTCCCCAGTGGATGCCCAGCGGGCGGGAACCCACATGCCGTCCCACCCGCTGGGCATCCACATCGTCACTGGCAACCGCGGCTACCGCCTCTCCGCGCTCCAGCGCGCGTCCGCCGCCGCATGGGGCGAGTCTGCCATGATCTGCATCAGCTCGATGCGGTTGCCGTCTGGATCGGTAATCCAGTATTGCCAGTTGCCGTCGAGCCCCTGCGTCGCCGCGCCCGTGATCTCCAGGCCACGGTCCCGCAGTTGCTGTAGCGTCGCATCCATGTCGTCGACCTCCAGGCTGAAGTGGTTATAGCCACCACCCCTCCCGGGTTGCGGGGCAACGTCGTGCGCGCCTGGGAAGAGTTCGATGAACTGGCCCGGCGCGACCTGGACGTAGACGATCCAGGGCGACGGTTCCCCCTCCCGATCGAGCCGGAACGCCTCACGGAACCCCAATTTGTCGCAGTAGAAGTTCAATGCCGGCTCCAGTTCGGTGATGCGGAATGCGAGATGTCCGATGCGTGTGATCATGTGATCTTACTCCTTCCCAACGTCCGCGTACGAACACGTCCGCGCTACACACCTGTCCGCGGTTCGATCTCCGAGCACCTGCTCAGACGCGCCGAGCCGCTTGCCTGTTGCCTGGAGATACACCAAAGGCTCCGCCAGCGCATAACGTCGTCAATCCTGTACCCCATCACGACACGACTGGACGCGACTAGTGGAGATAATGGTGGAGGTAGGTCGGCGCCTCAGGCTCCTCGACGCCCCCTCGACGGCCCACTTGTCGGCGCCAGTGCGCGTGTTGCCGACCTACCTCCACCATCATGATTCGGCCGTGCGGGATACGCAGGTTAGTCAACCTGTTCACACGTGACCCGGGTCCTCTCAGTTGAGATCTCCCCTGTCCGGCTGAATGGCCTGCGCCGCGGACCAGAAGGCGTCGGGAATGGGCTGTTGGGCGAGCGCGACCACCTGCGCCAGACGCTCGGCCCGACTGATGCCCACGACGGTGGACGCGACGCGCGGATCACGCAGTGAGAATTGCAGCGCCGCGGCCCCGAGGGGGACGGCGTACTGCATGCACAGTTCTTCGATGCGCTGGGCGCGCGCGCGGAGGTCTGCCGACGCCGGTCGATAGGCGTAGGTGGAACTCACGGCCGGTCCCTTGCTCAGGATTCCGCCGCCATACGGCGCCGCATTCACCGCCGCCACGCCGCGCTGGCTGGCCAGGGTCCATAACGGCTCGGCCGCAACGTTGAGCAGCGTGAAGCGGTTATGCGAGAGCACGACCTCGAACGCGCCCGTTTCGACGTAACGCATCATGAGATCGATCGGTCCTCCCGCGACGCCCAGATACTCGATCAGTCCCTCGTCTCGACATTGCCGCAAGGCCTCGACGGGCCCATGCGGCGCCACGGCCTCCTCGAAGGTCGTATTCTCGGGATCGTGCAGGTAGACCAATTGGAGGCGCTCGAGGCCGAGCAGCGTGAGGCTGTACTCGACGCTGCGCCGAACCTGTGCTCCGCTATAGTCGCGCGTCTCGGGGTCGGGGTCCACCTTGGTGGCCAGGACAAAGCCGGGCGGCAGTCCGCCCCGTTCCCGCAGCACGACGCCGATGCGGCGCTCGCTTTCTCCGTAGCCCGCGGCCGTGTCGAGGAAGGGGATAGGGCCGTCCAGGATGGCCCTCGCCGTCGCCAGCGCCTCCTCTTCGCCCGGCGCGTTGGGGAAGATACGGGTGAGCCCTCCCAACTCAGATGTGCCGATGCAGAGCGGCGGCGTCATGAGACCCGTGCTTCCCAAGGCCGTCCGCGGCCACAATTCCTGAGCGCGCATTGTCACCTCGGTGTCCTTTCACTCCGTCAGTTGTCAGTCCGTCAGCCTATTGGCGCGGGCAACGCGGCCGTACCAGGCGCCGCTATCCTTGAGGATACGCTGCTGTGTCGCGAAGTCCGTGTAGGCGAGCCCGAAGCGGCTGCTGGTCCCAAAGGCCCACTCGAAGTTGTCCATCAGGCTCCAGCAGAAGTACCCCTCGACCGGGACATCGTCCTCGATCTCCTCCAGCAGGGCCGTCAGGTGTTGCCGTAGATAGTCCGTGCGCGCCGGATCGTGGACATGCCCGTCGGGGTCGAGGACGTCGTCGTAGGCGGCGCCGTTCTCCGTGATGTAGAGGCGGGCCAAACCATAGTCCTCCCGCAACCAGGAGAGGAGATCGGACAGCCCCTGGGGAAAGATCTCCCAGTCGCGCGCCGTCACCCTGGTGGCATCGCGCTGGTTCAGGACGCGCTCACCCTCACCGCCTGCGGGGTCGTGGCAGACCGCGCGGGTGTAGTAGTTCACGCCCAGGAAATCAAGTGGCGCGGCTATCGCCTCCAGGTCGCCTAGAGCGACCCGAGGCGCCGCCGTGCCGTAGTAGTCCCAGGCCTCTTGCGGGTACCCCCGTCCCATGAGGGGATCGAGGAACCAGCGATTGGACCGGGCGTTGTGCAGTCGCGTCGCCGTGTCATCGGCTGCGCTGTCCGTGGCGGGATAACCCGGGGTAAAGTTGAGCACGATGCCGACCTGCGCATGGGGGCAGCGCTGCCGAATCAGCGGCGCCGCCGCGCCGTGCGACACCAGCACGTTGTGCGCAACCTGCAGCGCAACGGCGCGATCACGCACGCCGGGAGCATGCCGGCCTTCCTCATGGCCAACGAAGGCGACGACCCACGGTTCGTTGTGGGTCGTCCAATGTGTCACCCGGTCGCCCAGTCGGGTCACGGTCACATCTACGTAGCGCAGGAAGGCGTCGGCCGTGGCGCGCTCGACCCACCCACCGCGATCTTGCAGGGCCTGCGGGAGGTCCCAGTGGTACAGCGTGACAAAGGGGGCAATCCCCGCGTCGAGCAACCGGTCGACCACGCGATCATAATAATCCAGGCCAGCCGGGTTGATGGCGCCCGTCCCATTGGGGATAATGCGCGGCCATGCCGTTGAGAAGCGATAGGCCGTGAGGCCAAGGTCGCGCATGAGGGCAATATCGTCCGCATAGCGATGGTAGGACTCGCAGGCCGGCTCCCCGCTCTCGCCCGTGATAATGGCGCCGGGCGTGGCCGCGAAGCGGTCCCAGATCGACTCGCCGCGCCCATCCTCGTTGATCGCGCCTTCGATCTGAAACGAGGCGGTTGCCGCGCCCCAGTGAAACCCTGCCGGAAATGTCGTCATGACCATTCTACTGCTCCCTTCCTCTGTGTGGCCTGCCCTGAAGTGATCGTCTTAGCCTTTGAGCGCGCCCGCCGTCAGGCCACTGACAAACTGGCGCTGCAAGACGAGGTACACGACGACGATGGGCACGATAGCCATCGTCAAACCGGCCGTCAAGGCGGGCCAGTCGGTTCCATATTGGCCGACAGCCGCGTAGAGCGATGGCTGGAGGGTCTTCAGTTCGGGCGTCGACAGCAAGGTATTTGAGAACATGAACTCGTTCCAGGTGCCGACGAATTGAAAGATGGTGATGGTGGCGATGCCGGGAGTGGTGAGCGGCAAATAAATGCGGCGGAAGACATCGAAGTCAGAACAACCATCGATCGTTCCCGCCTCGCCCAGTTCGGTGGGCAACGTCTTGAAGAACGCCCGCATGAGAAACGTTGCAAAGGGCAGCGCTCCCCCCAGATAGGAGAACGAGAGTCCCGGTAACGTGTCGAGGAGGCCGATCTGCTTGAGAAAGATGAACATGGGGACCAGGATGGCCTGACCTGGGATCATCATCGCTGCCAGGAAGAGATAAAAGATCCAGTCGCGCGCCGGAAACCTCAGGCGCGCGAAGGCATAGCCCGTCAAGGTCGCGACGACAACGACGATCACCACGGTCATCGCTGTCACAATGACGGAGTTCATGATCGCTTGCGGGAAATTTCCGGCTGTCCAGACGCGCCCATAGCCGGAAAGGTCGATCGTTGTCGGTAGCAGGGAGCCAAAGACCTCGTTTTGAGGCTTGATGGACGTCAGCACCATCCACAGCAGAGGGAGGATGGTGATGAGCGCCAACACGATCAAGATCGCGTAGGTGCCGAGTTGCATGACGGGTACCTGCGACCGCGTTGCGGTCCGTTGGACCACTGTCGATCGCGGCGCCTCGGCAACAACCCCTGGATCAGGAAAACTGGCCATCGTGGATGCCTCCTTGCACTGTCATCAATACTCGATCGCCTCGGCGCGACCCAGGCGAATCTGCCCAATGGTGATCAGAACAGACAGCAGCAGAATGACCACACCGATGGCCGACGCGTACCCCAACTCAGGGTTCGAACTCCCGTAAGCCCCGAAGGCCGAGTAGTATAGATACGTGCCCAAGGTATCGCTGGCGTGCATGGGGCCGCCCGCCGTCATCACCCAAATCTGATCGAACGCCTTGATGCCGTTGATCGTATTGAGCACCACGACCACGGTGATGACCGGCCCCAGCAGCGGAAGCGTCACCCGCGTGAACCGTTGCCAGGCGTTGGCCCCATCGATGGCGGCGGCCTCGTGCATGTCGCGCGGGATCCCTTGCAGGCCCGCGAAGAAGATGACCAAATAAAAGCCCATCGACTGCCAGATCGAGACCACCATGATGCTGGGCAGCGCCGTGCCCGCATCAGCCAACCAGGGTCGCGTCAAGCCCTGCAAGCCCACGTCGCTAAGCACGGTGTTCAGCACCCCGTTGACCGGATCATAGATGATGGACCATAGGAGGCCGGTGACGGCGAGCGAGATAATCACCGGCATGAAGTAGATGGCCCGAAACACGACGCCGCCACGGATACCGCCGCTGCGCAGACCGCTGTAGAGCAAAACGGCCACCAGCAGAGGGATAATGGTCTGGAAGATCACCGTCACGATGACAAAGAGGGCGGTGTGGCCGAGGGCGTTGAGGAACAGCGGATCCTGCGCGAGATCCTGGTAGTTGCCCAATCCCACCCACGTGGCCGGCGTCAGGCCATTCCACGACTGAAGGCTGAGAATGACGGTGTTAACCATCGGAATAAACATGAACGCAAGCATGATCACGGTGGCCGGGAGCAGGAACGCCGCCGGCAACAACAGCTTACGCAGTGGGCGCCTCGTGTGTCTCGAGTCCCGTTGCAGGGGATATGCCGATACTGCCATGGTCATGCCCTCCGCTGGTCGCACACGTCACGGCGCTGTGGCGCCCTGCTGTTCTCGAAAGAATGTGTCCGTTGTGGCGAGCGGCAAAAACAGCCGACGCGCCATATCCGAGAGCAACCGCGGCCCGATAATCCGCTGACGTAGACCGACCGCTACGTTGTACGTGATAGTAGCTCCCCTCTCCCTGAGTCGTCCGATCAAGTGACGAGACGTGTGGGTGCTGGCGCGTCGCGCCAGCACCCACAGACCAGAAAGAGGCGATATCGTGATCTGATCAAGGTGGTACCGCCTCAGATCACATCACCTGCCCACCCAACGATCATCATCTCGTCTGTGTCTGTCAACGAGACAGCGGCCATAACAGGCGACCGAGTCGTCGAGGCGCGTCACGTCACCAGGTGAAAAGTGTGGAGGCGCGCCTGAGCATCATCGGTTCGTGGCCACTTGAACAGCGTAGTCCCATCGACAGACTAGTGGCGACCCTGGCGTGTTTTGATCACAGCGTTCTGCACCTGCGCTGCCGCCGCCTCCGGAGCGAGCGCTCCAGCCAGAACAGCCTGGCACGCGTTGGAGACAGCATTCCAGCTCCCGGTACCAAACAGGATGTGATCCGTGCCGTCGGGAAGCCAACTGACCATCGTCTTGATCTTGGGATCGGTGAGCATGCTTGCCGCGCCGGACTGCGACGGGAACTGTTGCGAGGCTTTGATGAAGCTATTGTAGACGGCCGGGCTGAACAGATAGCGTATGAACTCGACCGCGAGCGCCCGGTTTGGACCGTGGTTATTGACCGCCGGGGCAGCCCCGCTGCCATTCCCACACCAATGCCGACCGCCCGGCTTGACAGTCGGAATCCTGGTGACGGAGTAGGTCTGAAGGTAGTCCGGCGGGGCCTGTTGCGCAAAGGAGGGAGGCGCCCAGGACCCATCCCACAACATGGCGCCCTGACCGTGCCAGGCCATCGGCTCTGCCTGATTCTGTTGTTGGATGCCGTTAATGCCGTCGGGGAACACGCGGGCCTTGACAAGGCGCTGGAGCAACGTGAACGCGTCGATCACCGGCTTGGAATTCCAGCTCACGCCGGGCTTGGTCAAGTCATCGAGCGCGTACACATCGCCGCCGTACTGTGTGATCAGGGGCAGGAAGAAGTCAGGGCCGGAGTTGCTCAACCCATTGCCCCAAATAAGGGGAACCAAGCCGGCTTTGCGGATCGTGGGAGTCATGGCGATGAGATCGTCCCAGGTCTCCGGGGCTTCAAGGTGCAACTGCTTCATGATCTTGTTGTTCGGGAAGATGCCAATGGTCTGAGCCGTCAGCGGCAAGGCGTACACCTTAGTGCCGTCGAAGGTGAACTGCCGGATCGTGCTGGGATAGAACTGCTGGAAGAATGCCGGAGGGAAGTAATCCCTGTAGTTGACGGTGAGGCCGGCGCGGCCCAGTTGTGCGGCCAGCACATGGGCGTGGAACATGTCGGGCAGCGTCTTGGCTGCTGCCATACTCGTGAGCGTCGTCAGATACTGAGCGTTGGGCACGTAGTCGTTCTCGATGACGACACCGGGGTGCAACTTCGTGAAACCGGCGAGGATATCCCTCCAAAAGGTCGCCGTATTCGAGAGCTCGGCCTCCCAGTGCATGTAGCGCAGCGTGATGGTGGATCGGACATGCACCGCGGGGGCCTGCGCATGCGCCACCGTGCCACTCAGCAGCTCTGTCCCAAGGCCGCCAGCCAGGGCCGCGCCACCCAGGCCCACCTTTGCCCCCGTCTCTAACGCCTTGCGCCGGCTGATCTTGGTGTTGATCTTCTCCGCTGGCGCCGACTGATCCTGACTATCCTTGTCCATGGTGAACCTACCCTTTCTCTTCTCCTCGCTGAGAGATTATTCCACGACACCCGGAGTCACACCGGCTCGTGTTGTCGCAAGCATGCGCTCACGAACGTGTTGCAGGGTTGTGCGTTCTCATGTGATGTGCTGTCTCTCAGCGACCGTCTTTTTCCCGCAAGCGGATCGCCGGGCCATATCAAACACACGGCGCCTCCACTCCTTGGCGTCAGCACTTTCTGTGTGGTTGAAGGCCAAACTACGCGTGAAACCTCCTTTCTCTAACTCTCTATTGTGACGCAACGTCCGCTAAGCGCGCGACATCCCGGATATCTATCCCCTCTGCTATTTCCCAGTACCGGCATGAACACCGCTCATTTGCTAAAACGTTTGCGCAAAGCGCGCTGAACGCTATTATAGCAGCTAGTATCGACATCGTCAATACTCGCTTCCTACCACCTGCCGTCACCTGATGTCAACACGCTCCAGCCCGAGACGGCGCTCGACGGCCTCGAGGCGAGGACGCGGAATGTCGGGCACACGGCCCTGCGGATGGCGCTACACGCGCAGTGAGAGGCGATCGGCGCGACGCTGGCGGAGGAGTACCGTCGGCATTTTCTCCCTGACGAGATCCAGCGCGACGGGCATAAGGGCGTGGCGGTCGTCAGTCGCCTCGGCGTCCTCACGTTGACGCGTCAGGTGCTGGTCCACGCGAACACCGGCGCCCACGTCATGCCAGGCAAGGGGATCTTGCCGGCGCATAAGGGGACGATCACGACGCGCGGGCTACAGGAATGGGCCTGCCTCCTGCCCATGGAGTTGCCCTTCGCGTCGGTGGCCCGCCTGTTTGGGCTGGCGCTCGTGGCGTAGCCCACGACTTCTGCGCGCTTACTAGAATTCACAGACCTTGATCGGAGCGTTTGATAAGGTTTTTCACGGCACATATAGGCCTGTATACTGGTATCGTAGACATGCTTAACGTTTGCGTCGGATACCCACGGTGACTGTGGTCGAAGGGGCGGGAGTGTCATGCCAGTGAGAAGTGACAAGGCGCAAATTGGGGACGTGGCACGAGTGGCTGGAGTTTCGATGTCGACCGTTTCGCGCGTGCTGAACGTCCACGCGGAAGCTAGCCGCATCAGTGCGGCGACACAGGCGCGGGTTCACCAAGCAGCCGCAGCCTTACACTATCGGCCCAACGCCTTGGCGCGCGGGCTGCGCACCACCCGGACCAAAACCGTTGGTGTGATCGCGGCAGACCTGCTCCATCCCTTTGCCGTTGAGTTGCTGCGCGCGATGTTTTCGACGTGCGCCGCGCGCGGCTACCACTTGCTCCTCGGCCATGCCCAACACAGCAGAAACGAAGGGTGGGAGCTAAGCACCATCATGCACTCCGACCGAGTCGACGGCATCCTGCTGATCGGCGACGTTTTTGGTCAGGTGGACGAGCGTCAAGCCCAGGAGGAAATGGACGAACTTATCGAGATGCACTGCCATGTCATCTGTGTCGGCTCCAGATTGAGCGGCACGGGAGGGTGGTCGATTTCGCCTGATTTCGCGCAAGGGACATATCTCGCGCTGGAGCACCTCGTCGCGCTGGGGCATCGCCGGATCGGCTACATGGCGGTCGACAAAGTGCTCGAGTCGTGGGAGGATCGACAGCGACGCGAGGCGTATCAACGCTTTCTAGCTGTGCGTGGTGTACAGCGTCGGCCCGACGACGAGCTGCTGATAGCAACCTCGGTGGAAGCGGCTGAGGGCGCGTTGTGTGCTCTCGTCGCACGCCCCGATCGGCCGACCGCGCTGTTCGTGAACAATGACTACTTGGCCTTGATTGTTCTCAATGCGGCGACGCGGTGCGGCATTCGGGTACCCGATGACCTGTCGGTCGTCGGCTTCGATGATATTTCGTTTGCCGCGCTGTCCAGCCCTAGCCTGACGACCATCCACTATTCCATTGACGACATGGCACGCCGAGCGATGACCGTATTGCTGGATAGGATCGAGGACCAAGACCAGGACCAGGCGGGCGGTATCGCACACGGCAGCCTTGAGCCTGGCGGTACCACCGTCGTCGTGCCAGTTAGGCTGGTGAGGCGAGAATCTAGCGGCAATACGGTTCAGTTAAGCACAACAGGATAAGATGACTCCAACTAAGGAGTGGGTATAGCCCCAGGGAACCGTGGTCATGCAGCCCTCCCTGGGGGCTGGTGCGGGGGCCGCGTCCGCCCGTAGGGGAAGGGGATAACCGCGCCGTCCCCGCGCTGACGCCGCCGGCGGGGACGCGCTACGGAGACCGGATCGGCAGGCGGGACACGATAGCACAGCACCTCTTCCAGCGTCCAGATGTAAGGCGTCAGATTAAGTGCGCCGTTGGTCACATTAGCTGCGCAAGAATGGTCACATTAGCTGCGCCATCCTCCACCAGCACCCTCATATCCCTCCTTTTGAGCGTGAAAACAGCCCCGCACCACCCCCGCGATGCCGGCGACAACAGACACATTCTGTGCCGATTGGCGCACCTACTGTGACCATTCTGCAGGATCGGCGCACCTAATGTGGAAATTTCGGCGCGCCTAATGTGGTTTAAGACCGCGCTGTAGGCGTGAAATCCGCGCACCTAATGTGGAAACTTACAGGCTCATCGTTCCCCCGGCCATGCTGGGAGAAACACAGGGCGAGAGGGCATGCCGCACACACAAGAGATACGCACCGGCTACATCTACGCGCTGGTGGACCCCCGCGACACCAAGGTCCGCTACGTGGGACAGACCACGCGCACACTGCAGGCACGCTTCCAGGAGCACCTGAACGGCGGCCTCGCCTGCAACCCGAGCGCGGCGACACGCAAGGAGCGCTGGATCGGCCAGCTCGGGTGCCTTAACCTGCGCCCGATCCTGCGCGTCCTCGAACAGCCGCCCCTGAGCGCCCTGGATGCGCGCGAACGCTCTTGGCAGCACTGGTACGCCCGCCAGCAACGCATGACGGTTGTCGGGCAGGGCTTTCTTGTCCCCTCCCTGGGCCACGCCGCGCCGGTCTGGACGCGCGGCTACTGAGCGCCCCGGACGATGCCCACGGCCCCCACGAGGTAGCTACCAGGCCAACTCAGCTTAGGTCCGCCGCACGCTTGCTGCCGCATTGCCTTAATAGAGGATCGGCATAGAATTTCTATTACCAGCAGGGCTCATGACACTCTCATCAGTCCCTGCGCTACAGAAAAAGCTATACTCATATCAACATGCTCGTGGACAGTAGTACACTGTGCCTGTCATTCTAGCAATCATGACTAGAGGAAGTGGAGAATATCATGCATACTGACCCAGCTTCTATGATGGACCCCTTTGTCAAGACACTGGGGAGAGGCAGTTTAAGGTGGAGACATCTCCTTTCTCCCGCGGGTCAGCGGGGCTGTGTGAATCGTTGATGGGCACCAGCGCCACCGCCGGAGCAAAGTAGACCTCGGCCGGCGTGCGGTAGGCGAGCGCCTGGTGGGGACGCCGCTGGTTGTAGAAGTCGAGGTAGCGGGTCAGGCCCTGACGGGCCTCCTTGGGACTGGCGTCGTCGTAGCGATAGACCTCCTCATACTTGACGGTGCGCCAGAGCCGCTCGGTGAAAATGTTGTCGAGCGCCCGGCCCTTGCCGTCCATGCTGATCTGAATGTCCTCTTTTCCAAGCAGCTCCAGGTACTGTGGGCTGGTGAAGTGGCTGCCCTGGTCGCTGTTCCAGATCGCGGGCGTCGCCTGGGTGAGCGCCTCTGCGGCCGCCGCTAGCACGAAGCCCAGCTCCAGCGTCTGATCGAGCTGCCAGCTCACTACATAGCGCGCGTACCAGTCCAGGACGGCCACCAGGTACATCCAGCCGCCACGCAGCCGGATGTAGGTGATGTCGATGCCCCAGACATGGTTCGGGTACGCGCTCGTCGTGTGCCGCAGCAGATACGGGTACACGCGGTGCTCCAGGCACCGCTTGCTCGTGTTCGGCCCCGGACTGATGCCCGCGATGCCCATCTCGCGCATGTGCCGCTGCACAGCCTTGCGGTTGAGGGTGCTCCCCTCGCGGCGCAAGACGGCGGCGATGCGCCGTGACCCAGAGAACGGGTACTCCGTGTCGAGCGCGTCGATGCGATGCTTGAGCGCCACCTCCTCCGGCGACGGCGCGACGGGCTGATAGTAGAGGCTGGAGCGGCTCACCCCGAGCAGATCGGCCTGGGCTGCTAGCGGCACGTCTGGGTGCCCCCGCTCGACCAGGGCCACGCGCTCCTCCCTAGCTAGGCTCAAGGCCAGATTGTTGTTTGAGCCAGGCCACCTGTGTGGTCAGCTTCCCGATCTCCGCGTACAGCGCGGTCACGTCCTGTTCGTGCTTGTCCTTGAGGTCCTCGGTCGCGTCGCGCCGGTCGAACAGGCTGGGCAACCCCTGGACCGCCGTGCTCTTCCAGCGCCCCAACTGGTTGGGATGCACTCCGCTCTCCGCAGCGATCTGCGCGATGGTTTTCTCCTCGCGTAGCAACTCCTGCACGACACGGGCCTTGAATGCGGAACTATTGTATACGGCAAGCTAAAGCAGGCTCATGCCCACATTTGATGATTGGGGGTGAGGGGCAGAGTATGAGGGGACACCGCCCGCGCGGTCTGATGGCTTAACCACGGAGGCCGCTCATGCAGCTCAACCCCGCCAACTTTTTGCCCCATCTTAAAGGTCTGCGCTTCGATCACATAGAGATCAGCGAACACCGTATCACCCTCACTGTCACGGCCGTCTGCACCACAGCCGCCTGCCCACTCTGCCAGCACCGTTCCACGACGGTGCATTCGTCGTACACGCGGACGGTCATGGACCTGCCGTGGAGCGGTATGACGGTGTCGCTGCGGGTCCAGACGCGGCGCTTCGCCTGCCCGGTCGAGTCCTGCGCGCGCAAGATCTTCTGCGAGCGGCTGACGCAGTTCGTCGCCGTCTACGGGCGGCGGACGGACAACGTGCGCACGGCGCTCCGGCGCATCGCCCGCGCGCTTGGCGGGAAAGCGGGCGCACGGTTGGCGGCGCACCAAAGCATTGGCGTGAGTCGCATGACGCTGCTGCGCCTCCTCCACGCCGACCCTGCCGTGGAGGCACCTCCGCCACGCGTCATCGGTATCGACGACTGGAGCCGACGCCGCGGGCGGCGCTACGGTAGCATCGTCGTCGACCTCGAGCGCCACCGCACGATTGATCTGCTGCCCGACCGCACGGCGGAGACCTTCGCCACCTGGCTGCGGACGCATCCCGGCATCGAGATCATCAGCCGCGACCGCGCCGGGGCCTACGCCGATGGGGCGCGTCAGGGGGCTCCGCAAGCGATCCAGGTCGCCGACCGCTGGCATCTCCTCGCCAATATGCGTGAGGTGGTCGAGCGCGTGCTCACGCGCGAGCAGGCTAGCGTGCGCGCGGCCGCTGCGGTGCTTCGCCCGGCGCTTGAGGTAGAGGGTGCCGGCCTGACGGCGGGGCACGAGACGGGCGAGCTCGCCAGCGTGCCGTCCAGCGAGGGGCGACCACCCGCGGTCGCGCCCCGCCGCACACGCCCAGAGGAGGAGCAATGCGTACGCCGCGTACGGCGGCAGGCGCGGTATGAGGAGGTTATGGTGTTGCACCGACAGGGCCTTGGCCAGCGCGCGATCGCGCGGGCCTTGGGCGTGGGCCGCCACACGATCCGCACCGTCCTGCGCACGGGCGCGTTCCCCGAACGCCGCGCGCGCACGACGAGCGGCACGATCCTCACCCCCTTCGATCCGTACCTGCGTGAACGGTGGGACGCCGGGTGCCAGCACGTCCCCACTCTATGGGCGGAGCTGCGGGCGCGCGGGTTCACTGGGTCACTGCGGACCGTGCGGGGGCATGTGGCGCGTTGGCGGGCGGAACCGGCGCGGCGCGGACCGCAGCCCACACACCGGCTGCGGAAGCGGGTGCCGACGCCGGCCCCGCCCGCCGTCCGGGCGTTCTCCGTGCGTCAGGCGACCTGGCTCATGCTGCGCGACCCCACGGACCTGGACGTGGAGGAACAGGCCTACCTGGGCGAGTTACTGCGCCTGTGCGCGCCTGCGGCACTAGCGTGCCACCTGGCCCGCGCGTTCTTTGCACTGGTCCGTGACCGTGACGCGGCGGCGCTCGACGGGTGGCTCGATGAGGCGGAGCAGAGCGACTTACCCGAGATGAGCGGGTTCGCGGTGGGGATACGACGCGACCGCGCGGCGGTGGACGCCGGGCTGACCCTGGAGTGGAGCAACGGGCAGACCGAGGGGTTTGTGAACAAGCTCAAGACGCTCAAGCGCCAAATGTTCGGCCGTGCGGGTCTCGCCCTGCTACGTGAGCGGATGCTGGACGGAGGGTAAAGCATCATCAAATGTGGGCATGAGCCCGTCGCGTTGGCCCTCTGGCTCGGCCCCCTCGCCGGGGGGGGGGGGGGCCGCGCGCC
>JAABUQ010005257.1_pt1 | contig 20913 bp, 18 predicted proteins | sample 5560001 | NCBI WGS metagenome assembly JAABUQ01 (sample SAMN10711888, study PRJNA513371) | rock metagenome | isolation source: Antarctica rocks | place: Antarctica: Victoria Land, Finger Mt nord | collected 2015-12-18
GTGGCTAATACGGCAATACTCACACCGTCCCTGCGCTCTGCCCAGACCTGCTCGAAAACACTCTGGTTCACTGCTGGGATGGTAGTTCACGCTGACGCCGCAGGAGCCGTCGGGCTCGTGACTGAAGGATAGAAAGAAGAGTGCCTACATCCAGATAGCTATCCAACTCGGCCGTCTCCTCCGGCGTAAGGTTCCCCTCGCGGGCTCGTTCCGAGAGCAAATTCATCCGATCGAGGTCGGGTCCTGCAAAGTCGATCGACAGAAAGTACTCGGCGGCCGCCGGGCTCATCACGTCTTTGGTTTCGAGCAACCGGGCGAAGATCGCTGCTTCTGTATTCGGCACTAGGATCTGGGAACTCATTCTGGCCCTATATTTCTCATTATCGTGCAACCGACGGTCCTGCACCGCTGTTCCTTTCACCGTTCGTTCCGCCCAATGGCGGACTCGACGCCAATCAATATCGTGATTTACCGGATTCATCAATGCTGCTTAGCTTCCCTGCTAAGTACCCCCTGACACATCAATCAGCAAGTCTTGTCAGCAAATTCCTGCTGACAAGAAAGCGAAGAGACGGAGAAGTCGTCCGAGCTGACTCCTTATAAGTAGTTGAAACAGACTTGGAGCCACCCGCCGGGATCGAACCGGCGACCTGCTGATTACGAATCAGCCGCTCTACCAACTGAGCTAGGGTGGCTTCGGAAACTTTTCTCAGTTTAACGCAGTATGCGCCCGCCGGGACTCTGCCTAAACGCGGTCCGTTATCGTAAGAGTGTGCCGGCGGTGATCAGCACCGCGGCGCTTCCCTCGCAAGAACGCTTTGCCCGAACTACCAGAAGTCGAAACAGTCGTCCGATCCATCGCTCCCCACATTGTGGGGCGAACTATTGAACACGCCGAGCTAACCTCCCGCCGCGTCACTCGCGGTGGTCTCGCAGAAACCGAGGCTGCCCTCGCGGGCGCGATGATCAAGGCCGTGCGGCGGCGCGGAAAGCAAATCTTTATCGAGCTGGACCGGGGCGTACTCTACGTTCATCTCGGAATGACGGGCAAGCTGCTGTGGAACGCCGAAAGAGGCAAATACACGCGCGCCTTTCTTCAACTGGATGGCGGCGCGCTGGTCTATGACGACGTTCGCCAGTTCGGTCGAGTCGAGTTTTTCCCCGCTATCCCGGACACGCTGGAGCGGGTCGGGCCCGATGCGTTACAGGTGAGCTTTGAAGACTTCCATACACGTCTGAAACAGCGCCGAATGACGATGAAGGCGCTGTTACTTAACCAGACGTTTATAGGTGGCGTCGGGAACATCTATGCGGATGAGGCGCTGTTTGCGGCCGAAATTCATCCCCGCGCTCTCAGCACGCGTATCTCGCGGGCGCGAGCCGAACGTTTGCATGCCAAAATGCTTGAGGTGCTGGAACTGGCTATTCAGCACCGCGGTTCCTCTATCTCCGATTACGTGGACGGCGCCGGAAATCGCGGTGCCTATCAGCAGCTACACAACGTATACGGCAAGGCAGGGAAGCCATGCCCGCGCTGTGGAACGGATATCCGGCGCATTGTTGTCGCGCAGCGTGGAACGCATTACTGCCCGCGTTGCCAACGAGCCTGAGCGACGGGCTGTTCCTCGTCCGCTGGCGCCGATTGCCGAATCGCGTCTACCACCTCGGCAACCGTCTTCATCGCTCTCACGTTGTGTACGCGGACGATGTGCGCGCCGTTCAATATACAGGCGGCTACCGCGCCTGCCGTGGCGAATTCCGTATCCTCGTTCTGTTCCTTCTTGAGGAAAGCCTTGCGCGAGGGGCCAATCAAGAGGGGTAAATCGAACGACCTCAACAACCCAAGCTGCGCGATGATTTCGGAGTTCTGTTCGCGCCGCTTCCCGAACCCTAACCCGGGATCGATCACTAGCTGCCGCTTGTGAACGCCAGCCTGCCTGGTTCGATGCACTGCCGCCTCCAGATCGATGCCGATGGAACGCATCAAATCTTTTAACGGAGGCAGTTTCGCCCAGGTCTCCGGATTCCCTCGCATGTGATTGATGATCAGGCCGGCGTCGTATTTCGTGACCACTTTCGGTAACTGCAAATCGAGAACGATCCCACTCGGATCGTTGATGATTTCCGCACCGTGTTCCAGCGCTTTCTCTGCCACGCCCGATTTGTACGTATCCACTGAAATAGGGATGGTGAGTTGACCGCGCAGGCGCTTCAAAACCGGGATCAAACGGCGCAATTCTTCTGCTTCCGAAATTCTCTGGGAGCCCGGCCGAGTGGATTCCGCGCCCAGATCGAGAATGTCCGCGCCTTCTTCTTCAAGTTCAACCCCACGCGCAAACGCCCGGTCTGGATCCGAGTACTGCCCGCCATCTGAAAAAGAATCGGGCGTCACGTTGAGTATCCCCATCAGCAACGTTCTGTCGCCCAGCACGATTTCCCGTTGCTTCAACTTCCACTGATAACGCTTTTCCATTGCCTAGACTCTGAGTGTGGCAGACAATGGCAGTTAGTGCTTGGTCGGCTCTCTCCATTTCAACATCCGGGCTCGCGCCCTCGGCAATTGCTCGTCTACGATGTTCGCGATGTCGGGACGGCTTGAGCGCAGCGCTTCAAAAAACGCTTCTGCCGCCTCGACCGACACCTCGTTCAACGGTCCGCCCCAATTGACTCGTGCACCCTTGAGAAAGTCCCGGAATAGCTTGTGAACCATTTCTTCCAGCACGGCTGATAAATGGTGTCCGGAAAGGCCGCTGGCTCGCAGCGCCTGCTGGGCGGCTAATAACAGCGGCATCGGCAGCGCGGTAGCCAGTAGCTCGGCGGCAAAGTAGAGCTCCTTTGTATCCGGCCGGATCTCGGCCGTGCGGGCCTCGTTGTTTTCCAGAAAACGCCGCGTTTGCCGGACGGCTGGTAGCTGTCCTTCTACCGCAAACCACTGCGCATGAGTGCTCGGAAAACCCAGCAGCGTTGCGACTGAGGCCCCGCGCAGCCTCAACGGCTCCAGGGCGCTAGCATTCAGCCAGCTTTCACAAAGCACGAACGAGAGACCCTTGAAAACGAGTTCGGAAGCACACAACTCCGACACGATGCGGGGAACCACCGAGTCGGGAACGCGCAGTAAGATGAGTCGCGCCGCCTGTAACTCCTCATAATCGGCAACGGCATATCCCGCGCGCAACATATTCGACAGGCGACGCGCGACGCGGAAGGCGGCCGACTTAATAGGTCCTAACTCTTCATTCAGTTTCGGTAGCTGCAAGACTGATGAAGTAGCTGAGTTACCCTCTACCACTAAGCCGAGTTGCACCTGCTTCTTCATACAAGCCGTTCGTCCTTAGCGCTTTGATCCTGTCCCGGAATTGTGCCGCCTTCTCAAACTCGAAGAGCTTGGCTGCCTCCCGCATCTTAAGTTCAAGCTCCGTTATCAGAACGTCGCGTTGTTCCGGACTCAGCTCCACCGTTGACTCGGGTTCCATTTCGAGTGAAACGGTGACATAATCCCCTTCCGCCACCGCAATCAAGCTCATGTCGATGGGTTTGATGATGCTTTGAGGCGTTATGTTATTCGCTTCGTTATAAGCCTGTTGAATAGCGCGACGCCGGTCGGTTTCCCCCATCGCTCTTTGCATGCTTTGCGTGATCACGTCGGCGTAAAGAATCGCGCGGCCCTCGACATTGCGCGCGGCGCGGCCGATCGTCTGGATCAATGAACCACTAGAGCGCAGGAACCCCTCCTTATCAGCATCCAGCACCGCAACTAAGGAGACCTCAGGCAAGTCCAGTCCTTCGCGGAGCAAGTTCACCCCGATGAGGACATCATAAACTCCGCGGCGCAAATCGCGAAGGATTTTAATGCGATCGAGCGTGCTGACTTCAGAATGCAAATAGGCGCATTTCACGCCCACCTCCGCATAGTACTCAGCCAGGTCTTCGGCCATGCGCTTCGTCAGTGTGGTGACAAGCACGCGCTGGTCCCGATCCGTCCGGATACGAATCTCATGCAGCAGGTTATCCACCTGCCCCTTGATCGGGCGGATGTCGATGGGAGGATCCACCAGACCGGTAGGCCGGATCACTTGCTCTACGACGACCCCTGCGGATTTCGTAAGTTCATACGGACCAGGTGTTGCCGAAACGTAAACTATCTGGTTGACGCGGTTCTCAAACTCTTCGAAGGTGAGTGGCCGATTGTCGCGCGCGCTCGGAAGACGAAAACCGTAATTCACCAGAATGTCTTTTCGAGACCGGTCGCCATGATACATACCCTGCAACTGGGGTACGGTTTGATGGCTCTCGTCGATAAACAAAAGCGCGTCGTTCGGAAGATAATCCAGCAGCGTGGGCGGCGCTTCGCCGGGTAAACGCCCGGAGAAGTGTCTCGAGTAGTTCTCAACGCCGTGGCAATACCCGATCTGCTTGATCATTTCCAGATCGAACATCGTGCGCTGATACAGCCTCTGCGCCTCAATCAGCTTGCCGTTCGCCTCCAATTCTTTGTGCCACCATTGCAACTCGTTTTCAATGCTCTGCATCGCCTGCAACCGGGTGGGCGCGTCCATCACGTAATGCGTTTTAGGATAGATGGGCAGGCGCAGGTAGGTTTGTTTCACTTGCGCCAGCACCGGATCTATTTGGCTGAGCGACTCGATCTCGTCGCCCCACAGCTCAATCCGGTAAGCGTTGTCATCGTACGTTGGATACAACTCGATGACATCGCCGCGCACCCGGAACGTGCCGCGGCGGAAATCGTGGTCATTTCGTTCGTAAAGGATCTCCACCAGCCGCTGCAATAACTCTTTCCGGCTGATTCGCTGACCCTTCTCTAGCATCAGCAGCATTCCGTAGTACGCTTCCGGCGAACCGAGACCATATATGCAACTCACGCTGGCAATAATCACGCAGTCGCGCCGCTCGAACAGTGACCGCGTCGCGGAAAGGCGCAGCTTGTCCAGCTCGTCGTTGATGGTGGCTTCCTTCTCGATGTAAATGTCGCCCGAAGGTATGTAAGCTTCCGGCTGGTAATAGTCGTAGTAGCTGACGAAATACTCTATCGCGTTGCTTGGGAAAAACGTCTTGAACTCGTGATAGAGCTGGGCAGCGAGCGTCTTATTGTGAGCAAGCACCAGTGCGGGCCGGTCAAACGCCTCGATGATCTTCGCCATCGTAAACGTCTTTCCCGATCCGGTGACACCCAACAAGACCTGGTGTTTATCGCCGTCCAGAATGCCACGCGTGAGTTGCTCAATCGCATTTGCCTGGTCGCCGCGCGGTTCATAATTGATCCCTAATTTGAACGGCACACCTCAGTATAAAGAACCACGCGCGTCAGCAAGTGGCGGAGAGACCTCTTAAGGGAGCACCGGCATCGAAGCGATTCTTTCCCGCTCGGCATTGAATTCACATCCAATCAGCGCGATACACGCGATCAGGTAAAGCCAAATCAGCAGAACAATCACCGTTCCAATGCTTCCGTAGAAGATGTTGTAATTGGCGACGTGCCCCACGTACCAAGCGAAACCGGCCGTTGCAAGCAGCCAAAGAGATGTGGAGACGAACGCGCCTGGCCATACCCGCATGAACCGTGGGCCCGTTTTCGTCTCCAGCCAGTCGGGCTCCGGCCGGTGATTCGGTCCGAAGAAGTATAGGAGTCCGGTGACGAACGTGGTGGTGCAGAATGCCACGATATAGCGGGCTATACGCCAAGCCATCTCGACGGACGCGTTAACATCGGCCAATCCAATCCAATGGATGAAAGCGGCCTCGCCGCGGTCGCCGAAGATAATCAGCGACGAAGCCCCCACTGCCGGAAACGCCGCTATCAACACCAGGAAAACCGCCATCGCGCGCTGCTTTAGGAACGGCCGTCCAGAGGGAACGCGGTAGGCGGCCTGGAAGCCTTCCATCAGGCTGATCATCGCTCCCGATCCTGCCCACAAAGATAAAACGATCGCTACCACTGGTAGTGAAATTGGTCTCGCGCCTCTCTCGCGCAGCCGTGATAAAACCAGGTCCTCCGTACCGGGAGGCACAACTTCCCGAACGAATGTGGCAATCACGTGCACTACGGATTGCGCGTTTACCTGGATCAAAACTGAGGTGAGCGTGGTCAGAATGGGGAAGAGCGAAAGTAAAAACGAGTAAGCCGCTCCCTTCGCAATTCCAAAACAGTTATCCTCATACGCAGCCACGAAAGCGCGTCGCAAAAGCCAGAAACCACGTGCCGCAAGGCCTGGCTCAATGATGACGAAGTTGGGTTGCCTGGCGGCAGACGCCGTCTCCGGACGCACTTCGACGCTATCCGGCATGACGGCGGCCCTCCGCTCCCCGTGCATAAGTAAGTCTCTTCACGATTGCAATCGTATTGCTGCCTTAACCTAATCTGTCCCTGGTATCCTGTTATTCTTACAGGTCGTTCTCCTGCCGATTCCTGCCTCTCGCGCCGCAGCGTTAGCTTGGGGCTTAACAAACTAGCCATGCAAGTTTTTGAACTAACTCGGCGTCTCGTCGATATTGAGTCGATTACGCCCAATGAGCGGGAGGTCGCCGATTTTCTGTGGCACAGCCTCGGCGATCTGGCCCGGCAGTTCAACGGCCGGATAGAACGCATGCCGGTGGAAGAAAACCGCGACAACATATTCGTCCGCTTCGGCGAGCCCGTGGTGGTGTTGTCCACGCATATGGACACCGTGCCACCGTTCATCTCCTCGCGCGAAGATGACGAGTACATTTGGGGCCGTGGCGCTTGCGACACAAAGGGCATTATCGCGGCCATGATCGTGGCGGCAGAGCAGTTGCTTGCTTCCGGCCGGCGAAACTTCGGGCTGCTGTTCGTGGTTGGTGAAGAGCGTAACAGCGCCGGTGCCCACGTGGCTGCTAAAACCTCTCGGGGTAGCAAGTTCATCATCAATGGCGAGCCCACCGAGAATAAGCTCGCCTTGGGCTCAAAAGGCGCTCTTCGATATGAGATCGTAGCCAGCGGCCGGATGGCTCATTCCGCGTACCCGGAGTTGGGTGAGTCGGCCATTGAAAAGCTTCTCAACGCCCTCGAGCGCATCCGCCGTCTCAATCTGCCGGTGGACGAAGTGCTGGGCGCAAGTACGCTCAACATCGGGACCATCCAGGGCGGTCGCGCACCGAATGTCATAGCGGATCAGGCACAGGCCGAGATATTTATCCGTGTTGTTGGCGATGTGACGCTACTTCGACAACAGGTGGAAACTGCTGCACGTCGCGACGCGGCGGCCAAAGAAATCCTATTTATCCCGGCCGTCCATTTGGGTTCGCTAGACGGCTTTGAGACTACCATCGTGGCCTACACCACCGACATTCCAGCGTTCGGCGGCGCCTGGGGCAAGCCCTATCTCATTGGCCCTGGCAGCATTCATGTGGCGCACACAACAGAGGAGCGCATCCCAAAGTCGCAGCTGCTTCACGCCGTCACGCTGTATGCGCAGCTTTTCGAAACACTGTCGATATGAGACCAATCGAAGTAGGTGTTCTAGGCGGAACGGGCATGGTAGGCCAGCACTTCATCCGCTTCTTACAGGGCCATCCCTGGTTCAATCTCACCTGGTTGGGCGCGAGTGACCGGTCCGCTGGAAAGATACTCCAAGAAGCCATGGCGTGGCGGCTGGATGGCGATATGCCAGCTTCGGCTGCCGCCATCGTGGTCTCCGATTCGAAACCAGGCCGGGCTCCGCAACTTATCTTCTCCGCCATGGACGCTTCAGTTGCTACGGAGATAGAGCGCGACTTTGCGCAAGCCGGGCACATCGTCATCTCAAATTCGCGCAATCACCGCATGGAAACCGATGTCCCCTTGCTGGTGCCGGAGATCAATCCCGGCCATCTTGCGTTGATACATTCACAGCAAAAGAATCGCGGTTGGAAGGGCATGATCGTCACCAATCCGAACTGCTCCACCGTCGTACTGACAATGGCGCTGGCGCCTTTAATGCGCTTCGGAGTCGAGCGCGTGATCGCGTCCACTATGCAGGCCGTGTCGGGAGCCGGTTATCCGGGTGTCTCCTCCATGGACATTCTTGCGAATGTAATTCCCTTCATCGGCGGCGAGGAAGAGAAGATGCAGCAGGAGACGCAAAAGATCCTAGGCAACATCTCGGATGGCAAGGCCGTCCCGCTTACCGCTCGTGTGAGCGCTCAGTGCCATCGTGTCCCGGTGCTCGATGGACACACGGTCGCGACATCGGTCGAGTTCTCGTCCAAGCCGGGGTTAGCAGAGGTTCGCGAGGCCCTGAACGCGTTTCGCGGCCTTCCGCAGCAACGCAATCTTCCCAGCGCGCCACCACAACCGGTCATCTACCTCGATCAGCAGGATCGGCCGCAGCCTCGGCGCGATGCCGGCCGCGAGAATGGCATGAGCGTCTTTGTCGGGCGCGCACGCGAGTGTCCGGTCCTCCATTTGAAATTCGTCGCCTGTGGCCACAACACCATTCGCGGAGCCGCTGGTGCCGCAGTGCTGAATGCCGAGCTGATGGTCTCTGAAGGCTTTCTCGACTAACGCTCATGATCGTAATGAAGTTCGGCGGAAGCTCCGTCGAATCCCAGGATGCGATTCTACGCGTGGCCGGCATCGTTCGAAGCAATGAGCAGCGACGGCCCATTGTGGTGGTTTCCGCCATGGGCAAAACCACCAACAAGCTGCTTCAAGCCGCCCACGAGGCCGCCGCCGGGCGCCGTGAGCAGGCGCTCGCGATAGTGGAGGAGCTGCGCGCTCTTCACACTGCCCAAGGACTTCCCCTGGCAGGTGCGGCGGCTGCCGATCTCGATCGCTATATTCGCGCGCATTTTGATTGGCTCGACGAACTGGTGAAAGGACTCTCCGTAGTGGGCGAACTCTCGCCCCGGTCCATGGACGCCATCGCCAGCGTCGGTGAGCGTTTGTCCAGTTTAGTCATCACCTTCGCGTTCCAATCAGCGCACATCCGAACCCGGCACGTGGACGCCCGCAAAGTGATTTTGACGGACGACCGCTTCACGCAAGCGCAACCTCTCCTCGATCAAACCTATGCTCTGCTTCAGGAGTACGTAAAGCCCATCGCCGAAGAGTCCGTGGTAGTGATGGGCGGTTTCATTGGCGCGACGAAGGATGGTCAAACGACCACGCTCGGACGCGGCGGTTCGGATTATTCAGCGTCCATCGCCGGTGCGGGACTGAACGCCGAAGAGATCCAGATTTGGACCGATGTCGATGGAATGCTCACGGCAGACCCGCGCATTATTCCCGGCGGCCATCGTGTCAAAAGCATCTCTTTTGCGGAGGCTTCCGAAATGGCGTACTTCGGCGCCAAGGTTTTACATCCAGCGACGGTCCTTCCCGCTTTTGAGAAGAACATTCCCGTGCTGATCCTTAACTCCCGAAGACCGGATGTGCAAGGGACCAGAATCACCTCAGAGCCGCTCCCCTGCAAGAACGCAGTCAAGTCGATCTCCTGCAAAACGGACATTACCATTCTGAATATCCATTCCACGCGCATGCTGATGGCGCACGGTTTCCTGCGTCGCATATTCGAAATCTTCGACCGCTACCATACCAGCGTTGACATGGTTGCCACTTCGGAGGTGAGTGTCTCCCTCACCATCGATAACCCGGAACATCTGGATTCCATCTCAAGTGAACTCCGCAGCTTTGCCGAGGTGAGCACGGAGGCAGGGCAGGCGATTGTCTGCTTGGTGGGTGAAAATATCCGGCATACGCCGGGCATAGCTGGTAGAGCGTTCCAGGTAATTCACCACAAGAATATTCGAATGATTTCGCAAGGCGCCTCGTTGCTGAACCTCGGTTTTGTGGTATCCGAGAATGATCTAAAGGAGTCCGTTGCCGCGCTGCACGACGAGTTTTTTTCAGAGCTCGATCCTGCGGTTTTCGATTGACCTCTCGCATGATCACAATCAAGCAGCTCGCGCTCGTGGGGCACGGCAAGATGGGCCGTCTTATTGAGCAGCTTGCGCCCCAGCACGGCTTTGAGGTAAGGCTCCGGTTGAATGCCGAAAATAATCGCGCCGGCGCCGGTATCACGGCGGAAGCTTTCGCCGGGATTGATGTTGCCATTGAGTTCTCCTCTCCCGAAGCAGCGGCCGAAAACCTGATCCGGCTCGCCGCCATTGGCGTGCCGGCGGTTACGGGCACCACGGGATGGCTTCATCAACTCGAGAATGTTCGGCAGGCCGTCGAGAAGGCTGGCACTGGGCTAGTCTGGAGCCCGAACTTCTCGGTCGGAGTGGCCGTTTTCCACAGACTAGTGGGCCTCGCGGCGGAACTTCTTCGCGATCAGAACGACTACGGCGCCTGGGCTTGGGAGATTCATCACGACGCCAAGAAAGATGCGCCTTCCGGGACCTTGCTGCACCTGATCGAGACTATGCAGCAGAATGGTTATACGAGAAGCATTGACGTAAGCTCGAATCGCGCTGGAAAACACCCCGGAACTCACGAGATCGGCTTCGACTCAGCGGCTGATACCATCACGTTGCGTCACGCCGCCCGCAGCCGTGAAGGATTTGCGCACGGCGCCCTGAAAGCCGCGCGATGGATACTGGAGCGCAAAGGCGTCTATACCTTCGACGAGGTTCTGTTCGGAACTCATAAGGAGAGCTAGGCCATGGAGAAGCATATTTTTACGGGTTGTGGCACAGCCTTGGTCACGCCCTTTAAGCTCGACCGCTCGCTGGACGAAGAAACATTACGCTCACTGGTGAGACGCCAGATCGACGCCGGCATCGACTTCCTTTGCCCCTGCGGCACCACTGGTGAAAGTCCAACTCTCAAAGACAAAGAGCATCTCCGGGTCGTCCAGATTACGGTCGAAGAATCAAGAGGCCGCGTTCCCGTGTTAGCCGGTGCCGGCGGCTATGACACAGACCACGTGATCAGCCGCGTCAGCCAGTTAAAGGCCGTCGGTGTCTCTGGAATTCTGTCGGTTACTCCTTACTACAATAAGCCCACGCAAGAAGGCTTATATCAGCACTATGGCGCCATAGCGGAATCCACTACCCTCCCAATTATTGTCTACAGTGTTCAGCCCCGTACGGCCGTAAATGTGGAGCCTGCCACGTTGGTGCGTTTGGCGAAAATTCCGAACATTATCGGCGTAAAAGAAGCTTCCGGCAGCATCACGCAAATGGGTAGCATTCTCGCCCAAGTGCCGGATTCATTTGCCGTGATCTCGGGTGACGACGCCATCACTATTCCTTTGACGGCACTAGGCGGCCGCGGCGTCATCTCAGTCGTCGCGAACCAGATTCCCGCCGAATTCACCGAACTTACCAGATCGGCTTTAGCGGGAGATTTCGCCCGCGCTCGTCAATTGCAGCGCAAGTTCCAGGCCCTGATAGAGATCAATTTTATAGAAACGAGTCCCGGGCCAGTCAAGTTCGCCATGGCCAGGATGGGTCTCCTCGAGCCCGTATGGCGTTTGCCCATCGTCCCTCCCCAGCCAGCGTCCCAGCAGAAGATCGAAGCTGTTTTGGAGAGTCTAGGCATGCTCGCGGGAGTGCGCGTTTGAGTCGTTCGCCCGATCTCGAAACACTTCAACAAGCAATCGAATGGCTCTTCGGCGAGAAGCCCGCCGCCTACTCTGAGGAGCACACCCGGCTCTTTCTCCGATTTCGCGATCTCCTGAATCACGGGGCCGTCCGTGCCGCGGAACCTGACGCCTCGACGCCAACCGGATGGCGCGTAAATAGCTGGGTCAAGAAAGGAATTCTGCTCGGATTTCGCATCGGCGGCATCGTCTCAATGCAGGACAGCGGTTCTTCCCAGTTCTTCGATAAATCCACCTACCCGCTGAAGAGGTTCACTGTGGCCGACGCGGTTCGGATTGTGCCTGGAGGTTCGAGTATTCGAGACGGCTGCTACGTTGGTCGCGGTGTTACTTGCATGCCGCCCATGTACATCAATGCCGGCGCGTACGTGGACGACGGCAGCATGGTGGACTCCCACGCTCTAATCGGTAGCTGTGCTCAGATCGGACGCAACTGCCATATTTCCGCCGCATCTCAGATCGGCGGCGTTTTGGAGCCGGTCGGGGCATTACCGGTCATCGTCGAAGACGATGTCCTGATAGGGGGGAACTGTGGTGTCTACGAAGGTACCGTCGTGAAGCGCCGCGCCGTGCTCGGCAGTGGCACGATTCTGAATCGCTCCACGCCGATTTACGATCTGGTTCGCAAAACGGTTCACCGCGCCACGGAAGATTCGCCCTTGATTGTTCCTGAAGAAGCCGTGGTTGTCGCCGGCTCTCGCAGAGTCGCGTCCGGCCTTGGAAAAGACTGGGGCATTTCGCTTTATACGCCCGTCATCGTCAAATACCGGGATGCTGGAACGGAAGCAAAAATCCAGCTTGAAGATCTGCTTAGGTAACCAGCCCTACTCGCTCTTGTCTGAAATCCCCGCTTCAAGAAGTTTCGCTCCGGTGGGCTCTGAACTCCCGCCTTGTGGCTCCTCGGTTACCTCAAGCGCGGCCCAATCCGACAGTACCGAAGAGTCGTCGAAGTTCATCAAAGCCCGGCTGTTCGCATCGGCGCTAAAGACCCCGGCGCTCACTACCTTGGGGTCCTGCCTTCGTAAAACCCATAATTGAAATTGCCTGCCGTCGGCCAGCTTCGGAAGCCGGGAAGCAACCAGCAACAGCCGGCCATTTTCCACCAGCAGCGCATACACCATCGAATCAACCGCCGTATCAGTGCCCTTCATCGGCAGCAGATGTGCCCCGGTGTTCGAGAGTGCGTCCACTAGGCGCTGATTATCAGTGGATTGCTGCCGTTCGCGCTGAATGATGGTCCGGTACTGGTTCGCTTCCGCTTGTGCTTGCAGAAGCTGATGATGGAGCTGCGCCAAGACACCGAGATTTGCATTTTTGCCGGATGACGCAAGGGCGTGTTCCAGGCCGGTCGTCCGTTTCCTCTGACGCTCCAGATCCATCTGCTGAGATGCGATTTTCTGGGTCAGCAGCTCCATTTGAGCGCTCAGCCGCTGTCCGTCGAGTTCTCCCGACCCGCGCCCCGCATGCCACGCTGCCACAATCAGCACAGTCAGCGCAATTACGGCGGGTTACAGTAATCGCCAGCCGCTCGCAATATTCTCAGCGGGAGGAAAAGCGAACGTCCTCTCGCCCAGCCCGACGACACGGGTGAACCGCGCTCTCAAATCTGCGGAACGCATACTAGCCCTAACAAATTTCAACTGTAAGTAAATTGAGTATACTCGCTTTCCCCGTTCTGTTCACCCCAATCCTTGTTGCTTACAATCAAAGGAGTGAAGTCAGCAGCCGCCTACCGCCTCTTGGCCTTGATTCTTATCCTGAGACCTTTTGGGAATCTTTGTCTCGCGTGGGGCACTCGGCATTTCTCGCAAGTGTTGGCCATGAATCCGTTCGTTTACCTTCGGGCTATGCTGAATCCCTACGTAGCTCTAGGCATTGGGATGCTGATTCTCGTCACCTTGCTGCGGATCGCGCTGCTGAGCCTGGCAGATCTGAGCTACGTGCTGCCGCTCACGGCGACCGGGTATATCATATCCACTATCCTCGCCAAATTTTTCCTCAGCGAGCAGGTCTCGTTCAGTCGTTGGATCGGCATCCTGCTGATCTTTGCGGGTACGTTGGTTGTCAGTTCCACTTCGCGCACCACCACTCCGCCGCTCGAACTTGAAAATGAACTGCCGGTACCAAACCTACCCGTTACTTGAGACGAATGAATGCCGTCTTAATGTAATTCAGAGTTGCTGGTTTAGCGAGTTTAGAAAATAGGGAGTGTGAATTTACACCATGAAAATAGGCGTGCTTGGTGGAGACGGATACTGTGGTTGGGCGACTGCGCTGCATTTGTCGGCGAGAGGACATTCGGTCGCCATCGTGGACAATTTCGCGCGCCGTCAATGGGACCATGAGCTGGGCGTTGAGACTCTCACGCCCCTCCGCCCACTTTCCGAAAGACTGAAGGTCTGGGAACAGCTCACGGGCAACAGCATTGAACTCCTTGTGGGCGATGTCACCGATTATGAGTTTCTCCACTCCATGGTCCGTTCGTTCGAACCCGAAGCGATGGTACATTTCGCCGAACAGCGTTCCGCTCCTTATTCGATGATCGACCGTAAACACGCCGTCTTCACGCAGGTGAACAACGTCGTGGGAACCATGAACTTGCTGTTTGCATTGCGCGAACTTCAGCCCGACTGCCATTTGGTGAAGCTCGGGACAATGGGTGAATACGGTACTCCTAACATCGACATCGAAGAAGGCTATATTGCTATCGAACACAATGGACGCAAGGACGTCCTGCCGTTCCCGAAACAGCCCGGCTCGTTTTACCACCTTTCGAAGGTGCATGACAGTCACAACATGATGTTCGCCTGCAAGATCTGGGGGCTGCGCGCCACCGATCTCAACCAAGGCGTCGTCTATGGAACTGTCACTGATGAAGTGGCCTACCACGAGGCTCTCATCAACCGCTTCGACTATGACGAGGTTTTCGGCACTGTTTTAAATCGCTTCTGCGCTCAGGCGGCCATTGGCCATCCTCTTACGGTATACGGGAAAGGCGGGCAGACCCGCGGCTTCCTCGACATACGCGACACTGTTCGGTGCGTTGAGTTGGCTTGTCTCAATCCCGCCAGCCGGGGCGAATGCCGCGTCTTCAATCAGTTCACGGAGCAGTACTCGGTTCTGCAACTCGCGCATCTAGTGCAAACGGCCGGGCGCAAGGTTGGCCTCAACGTGGAAATCGAGCACCTTCCAGATCCTCGAGTGGAGCTAGAGGAGCATTACTTCAATGCAAAGCATTCTAAGCTGATCGACCTTGGGCTAAAGCCTCATTTTTTGTCCGATTCGCTTCTCGACTCGCTGATGAACATTGCCGTCCGGTATCACGATCGGATTGACAGCTCTATGTTTCTGCCGCGGGTGAATTGGCGCCAGTCAACGAATGAGCGAAGTCGCCAGGCCGTGCCCCAGCGCGCGACCGCCATGGCGGCACACCCAGCTTGATCTCCAAGTATCAGGCCTTCGCGAACGTCAGACGCCTGCGGGGTGAGGAGCGGCCGGCTCCAGCATCCCGTTTCGAATGTAATAGTCTCCGCCACGCCATCTTATGGTATTGCGAGCGAAGCTTGTCAGCCACATCATGATTGCCAAAGCATCCCACAACGGCACAAGCAGCATATTCTTCCAGAACCCCTGCTGCTTTAACCCCCAAACACCGATCATCCAAGCCATCGCGAAGCGAAGCGCGAGATAAACTCCTACGTAAATAAACGCCACTGCCGGTGACGGACGAATGGCTATAGCGACTAGACACCACAAGAGACCATGTGTGAAGACCAGCCCAAAATGTCCCCACGGGCGCATGTGGCGCATCACCACCAGCCATCGCATGCGCTTGTGCACGAGTTCCCGGATGGATTGATAATCCGCCACCGTTTCGATGGTATAGCTCAGCAGCTCAATCTCGTAACCCTGCTCGGCGATCAAGCGGCCGACGAGCAGATCGTCTGCCGGGCGATTCTCGATGGCTTCATAACCGCCGAATTCAGCAAGCCGCGCCCGGGTAGTGGCGATAGTGGGTCCCAGTGCAAACTTCACGCCGTCCAGTTGCCTGGCTACCAGGAGACCGGCGTAAAAATCCGAAATCATTCCGGTAGATTGAATATCTTCGATGGCGGTCTTTTCTCCCGTGGAAACATATAGGCAGGTCACGGCCCCGACTTTCGGATTGGCAAGCGGGGCAATGATCGAACGCAGGTAGTCGGGTCTGACCCGCACGTCACTGTCGCTGATGACCAGATGTTCGTAGGCCGCCTCTCCGGCCAGACGCGCCAGCTTGGCTACCTTATCGTTGACTGCGACGCGACCCGACCCAAACAGTACTCTGATGCGACAGCCGGGAAAGTCTCCCTTCAGCCTCTCGATGACGGGGAGAACCGGATCGTCCGTTGACCCTACACAGAACAAAACTTCATATTCCGGATAATCCTGCCGGCAAAAGCTGGCGAAGTTTTCATAGGCGTCAGTGTCCAACCCGCGAACGGGCTTTAAGTTGCTGATGGGCGGTAGAAAATTGCTTGACTTGCTAACCGGCGGCTGGCGGAAGAAGCGCCACGAGCTGTACAGCGATATTAGGTAATAAACGAAGGGAAAGGTCGCCAATGCAAGCAATGCATAGACGATGATCGTAAGTGACATCTAACCTCATCTTTTGCCCCATCATGATCCCCACCCCTTACTACGATACCTTGCTTGTTGAAAACGAGGAATAGCCTTTCAAGTTGGTATCGTTGAATTAGCGCTTCCGCTGCTTAGATTCTCGACTTGTCCACGACAGCACTGACCCCGCCCGAGACAGCAAACGGCCGGTCTCGTTCCTTTCAAGCCCACAAGCTCTACTTGATAGTCGTTCTATTTGCAGCCGCAATCTACCTGGGCTGCATCATTTCGCCTCCCTCTTTAATGGACGACGTCGACGCTGTTCAGGCCCAGATCGCGCGCAATATGCTCACGTCCGGCGATTGGGTCTCGGCGCGGCTGGACGGCGTCTTGTACTTGGAAAAGTCTCCGCTGCTCTACTGGGCGATGGCAATCTCCTACAAGATCTTTGGAGTTCACGATTGGGCTGCACGTATTCCGGTTGCCTTCTCGGCCATTGGGCTGGCTTGGTTGACGGCCGCGTTCGGCGTGTGGGCCTTTGGCAAGCGAGCCGGCTTCTACGCGGGGCTATGCATGGCCACCTGCATCGGCATCTTCCTTTTTACGCGCATTCAGATTCCCGACGTGACGTTGACGCTGACCATTGCGCTGGCACTGTGGGCGTTTCTGCGCGCGCTCGATGAACACGAACGGCATCCACGCCGTTGGGCCTTTCTTCTCGCGGCGAGTCTCGGAACCGGCCTGTTGCTGAAGAGCCTGATCGCGATTGTGTTCCCGGTAGGAGCCGCTCTCGTCTACCTAGTTCTGCGGCGGCAGCTCTTCTCGCGTGAAGTCTGGAAGCGCCTGCACGTCTTTGGCGGTGTCCTGGTCGTCATCGCTATCGCAGCACCATGGCACGTGCTGGGCACGCTCCGAAATCCTCCTTACTTCGACTTCACAATGCGCAGCGTGGCGGGCGAATACCACGGCTTCTTCTGGTTCTACTTCATCAATGAGCAACTGCTACGGTTCCTCAATCTCCGGTACCCCCGTGATTACAATACGGTTCCGCGCCTCTGGTTCTGGTTGCTTCATTTTGCCTGGCTCTTCCCCTGGAGCGTTTACTTTCCCGCCGTCGCGAGGCTTTCGTTCAGGCCCATAGACCGTGCCGGATGCACTCGCCTGCTAGCGCTCTGTTGGGTGGGCGTTGTGCTGGTTTTCTTCACGTTTTCGACAACGCAGGAGTATTACTCCATGCCGTGCTATCCGGCTCTGGCACTCCTTCTGGGCTCCGCGATGGCGGCCGGCGGTAAGTGGATTCGGCGGGGGACCCGAATTTTGACGGTGATTACGGCCTGCGCCGCGGTCGCGGCCCTCGCGATACTCTTTCTGGTCCGCAACGTCCCCACGCCTGGCGACATTGCCGGAGCTCTCTCGGAGCATCCGAAGGCCTACAGTCTTTCGCTCGGGCACATGGAGGACCTGACATTGACGTCTTTCGCCTACCTTCGTCTGCCGCTCTTCGTTGCTGCTATCGCGTTCCTGGTTGGGGCGGTGGGATCCTTTCGAGCGAAAAACAAACGTGCGTTCTTGGTGGCCTCGGTGATGATGGTGTTGTTCTTCCACGCAGCCCGGCTGGCGTTGGTGGTCTTCGATCCGTACATGTCTTCGAGACCGCTTGCCGAGGCGCTGCTGCGGTCGCCTGAAGGCGAGCTGATCGTTGATCATCATTATTACGAGTTCTCCTCCGTCTTTTTCTATACGGGCCGGACGGCGCTGCTTCTCAACGGCCGCTTCCATAATCTTGTGTACGGTTCCTACGCGCCCGGCGCCCCCGCCGTGTTCATTGACAATCCTGCCTTCCAGCAGAAATGGGGTTTGCCAAAGCGCTGCTACCTGGTGGCGGAACTTCCTGGTGTTCAGCGCGTCGAGAAATTGGTCGGACGTGCCGGCCTCAATGTTGTTGCGGCGAGCGGAGGCAAGTTTCTACTAACAAATCATTCGCTGCCGGGTTCGCAGCCGCTGCAGTTCTAGCGCTCTTACGTTCAAAGCTGAAAAATCGAATTTGGAGGCGCGGGGCGGGATCGAACCGCCGAATAAAGGTTTTGCAGACCTCTGCCTTACCACTTGGCTACCGCGCCGGGCGCTTAGCGTCTCTTCGCAACATATCATAATTGCGAGGGTAAATTAGGGTGGGTGGACGTGAAAGCGCGCGGATGGATGTAACTGTCGAGCGGCGTAGGAGATATAATAACGGGCTGTTTGGTTATAAGGCTGCTTTCGAGGTGCGTCCGTGGCTAGCGGCGAGCTCTCGAAACCGAGCGCGTTTCGGTTAACTGAAGCGTTGTTTCTTCGGCTGCTCGGTTTGATCTACCTGGCGGCGTTCGGATCGTTATGGCCGCAGATCGTGGGGCTGGTGGGTTCGCGCGGCATCGTGCCCGCGGTGCAATTGATGCCAGGTATGCGCGCCGAACTGGGCGCCAGAGTGTTTTTCGAAGTTCCCACTTTATTTTGGTTCGGCATCAGTGATGGTGGGTTGACCGGGTTTTGCGTTGCGGGCTGTTTCGCGGCGCTCATGTTGACCGCCGGGCTTTTCACTCGTGTTTCGGCGGTGGTCTGTTGGCTGCTGTACCTGTCGCTCGTCGCCATCGGGCAGCCATTTACCGGGTTTCAGTGGGATGCGCTACTGCTCGAAGCAGGATTTCTGGCTCTCTTTGCGGGCGCGCAGTGGCTGGTCTGGGCTTATCGGTTTCTACTCTTTCGGTTGATGTTCGAATCCGGCGTAGTGAAGCTTGCGTCGCATGACCCGAACTGGCGAAACCTGCACGCCTTGCGCTTTCATTTTCTGACGCAGCCTCTACCCACTCCACTCGCGTATTACGCGCATCGTGCGCCTACCTGGCTGCTGGACTCGCTGACCGGCGCCACGCTTGCGATCGAACTGGTGGCGCCCTTCTTCGTTTTCGGGCCGAGGCTGCTGCGTCAGATCGGTGCCGGGCTACTGATGTCGTTGCAACTGGTGATCATCGTCACTGGCAATTATGCCTTCTTCAATCTCCTGACGCTGGCGTTGTGCCTATGGAGTTTGGACGACGGCACGTTTGCTCCACTGGCCTGGATTTTGCGCAAAAGACCACGATTCGGCAGCCGCAAGCCAGAGCTATTTCGGACGGCAGGGAATGTAGCTTGCGTGATTCTGATTGCGCTTGGGGCCTTGCAGTTGCTGGACACGCTCTATCCAAGTCTTGCAAGCGTGATCGGGAAACCGCTGGCCGCGCTGGCGCCGTTTGAAATTGTGAACAGCTACGGGTTGTTCGCTGTGATGACGACGACGCGCCCCGAAATCGTGCTCGAAGGATCGGATGATCAAACCACGTGGCGCGAGTACTCCTTCCGCTACAAGCCCGGCGAGTTGCATCGGGAGCTTCCGCTAGTCGCGCCGCACCAGCCGCGCCTGGATTGGCAGATGTGGTTTGCCAGCTTGGGGACGATTCAGGAAAACAGTTGGGTAGGCAATCTGATGTACCGTCTGATGGTGGGTGAGCCCACGGTAACGGAACTACTGAACGCGCCACCATTTCAGAAACCGCCACATTACATGCGTGCGTTGCTGTATGATTACAGTTTCACTTTGCCTTCGGAGCGATCGCGGACCGGCGCAGTTTGGCAACGACAGCTTCGTGGTACCTGGTTTGGCCCCGTCTCCCTGACCGGACAATAAATCGAAATCGGAGTACAACTATATGAGCCGAAGTGTGTCTCAAAGCGCTCGTAGTGCTTTTGCAGCGCTGATCATCATCCTGGCCTCCTCAAACGGGCCGCTCTTGAAAGCGCAAGATGTTACGGGAGCAATCGCCGGGGTTATCACCGATCCTTCGGGCGCTACGATTCCGAACGCACAGATCACTGTTACGAATGCCGGCACCAAAATCAGCAAACAAACCGTGACCGACAACAACGGCTATTACAAAGTCAGCCAGTTGGCGCCCGGCAACTATCAAGTGACAGCGGAAGCCTCTGGATTCAACAAGGTTGTGGCGACCGGGAACAACGCTTTGGACATCAACCAAACGCTGCGAATAGATCTAAAGCTGCAAGTGGGGCAGGTGAGCAACACGGTTGAAGTGAGCTCCGTGGCGAGCGCGGTGGAAACGCAAAACTCTACTGTAGGGGGAACGGTTACCGGCCGCGCGGTGTACGAACTTCCCTTGAATGGGCGTAACGCGCTCGACCTGATAGCGACACAACCCGGCGCAACGCCGACCAACCCAGACAATACGGGTTCTGGGAGCGGCTACAGCATTGGAGGGGGACGCACCGACTCAGTGACCTTTCTGCTCGACGGCGGCAACAACAACAATTTGCTCAACAACTCTTACGTCGCTAACCCGAACCCGGACGCCATCGCGGAGTTTCGAGTTCTCGAGAGTAACTACAGCGCCGAGTACGGGCGGAATGCCGGTGGCGTGGTGAGCGTGGTAACGAAGAGCGGCACGAACTCGCTGCATGGTACGGCGTACGATTACCTGCGCAACACGGATCTGAATGCCAACGACTTTTTCAAGAACCAGGCCGGACAGCCGCGTAATGTGCTGAAGCGGAATCAGTACGGCGGAACCATCGGCGGTCCAATCTTCGTGCCGAAGGTGGTGGACGGACGCAACAAGCTGTTCTTCTTCTTCTCCTATCAGGGGCAGCGGCAGAATTCGGTTGCGCAGTATGGCAATGTGCCGACTTTAACTCCTCTGGAAGCGCAAGGAAATTTCTCTCAGGCGGT
>JAABUQ010005258.1_pt1 | contig 20911 bp, 11 predicted proteins | sample 5560001 | NCBI WGS metagenome assembly JAABUQ01 (sample SAMN10711888, study PRJNA513371) | rock metagenome | isolation source: Antarctica rocks | place: Antarctica: Victoria Land, Finger Mt nord | collected 2015-12-18
TTTTATTAATTTTAATAATTTTATTAATTTTATTAATTTTATTAATTTTATTAATTTTATTAATTTTATTAATTTTATTAATTTTATTAATTTTATTAATTTTATTAATTTTATTTTTTAAGAAAATAAAAGAATTGATAATTATTATCAAAAGAATAAAGAATTTTTAAAATAATAAAATAAAAATTTAAATAAAATAAATATAAAATTGTTTTGCTCCCTAAGGCTTTTGATAATAAGCTTAATATTAATATAACTTCCAATAATATACTATAATATATACGGAATATATATACAATATTAAGACTTGTATATAACTTTATATATATATACTTTAGCGTAGCAAGCATAATACGTATTAGCCTTTATCGGTACTAGCGCGGCGTATATTCTACTTATACATATATACTTGTTCCTTAATATTAATATTTTAATTATTATATTTATAGAACTTGTTTTATATATATTTTAATATTATATTTATATTTTACCCTTTGTTATTTTATTCGTACAAAGTATATAAATTTAAAGCAATTTGTTTAAAAAGCGTTATTAATACGTTTTAAATATATTAAAACTAGTTCAAGTTATACGGAAATTTAATAAGAAAAGTATTTATTTAATATTGTTTAAGTTATACGGAATATTATTAAAATATTTAAATTATATAAAGTATATATATTAAAATTAAATAAAATAAAAGTTTAAACTATATAGACTTGTAACACGTTAAAGAAAAAAAGTAATTATTATTATATTCAAAAGTATATTACTTTTAATAATTTTTATTTATATATTGTTTTTATAATTAGAAAAGTGTTTTTAATTATACTTTAATTAAACTTTGCTAGTCTTTTCCCTCCTTATTTATTTTATTATAATAAAAGATTTTTCTTGCGATATACGTAGTATTTAATTAAAAAAAATTATATATTTTTCTTTTACCTGAACCTCGATAAGCAATTTAAAAGATTAAAAAAGAAAATATATAATCGTTATAAATCCGCTCTCCTAATTATATTCGATAATAAAAATAATAATAAAGCGGAAAACATATAAAGTATCCGAAATATTAAATAATTTTAATATTAAATTAAAGTTAATCCGCGTTCGGTTCTTTCAATAATTAACGAATTATACAAATAACGTAATTTAAATTTAAAAGTTATTTTTATTTTTATAATTGAATACAAAATAAATTAGTATTAAATAAAGTTTAAAAAAGGACGAAAAAGTTTGACAAAAAGGTATATTAAATTTAATTATAAATATATAAAAGTTCTTAAAGAATTAAAAGCAATAAAAACATAATACAATATTATTGACTAGTTTAATTTTACTTAACTAAATAAGAAATAAATTATAATTCCAAATCTTTCCTATTTAACTAATAATAAAGAATAAATTTATAAAAAATAACGTATTGATGTTTAAGAAAAAATAGAAATATACAAATTTGATTTCAAAAATAATATATATTAAGCTATTTATATTTGCTCTTAGATTAAAAATAAAATAATTAAAACATACGAATATCGTTATCGCTTTGGAAATCTGATTCTATTTAATTTACTTTTTATGAAAATTAAAAGGCTCGAAGAATAGTTAATTAATCCGGATTATAAATAAAATATTAAATAAAACTATTGAAATTTAATATAAAATAGTCTCTTTTTTTTCGATTTTTTTTTAAGTATATTTTGTTGCTCCGCAAAGATAATAAAGATATAATTATTAATATAACTTTCAAATTCAATTCGCGAATAAGGAATTAAATTGATAATTTAAATTAACTTTTTATTGATTAGAATAAGTTCCGATATCGTATTATTAAGTTAATAACAATTATTAAACCGAATAATAAGAAAAAGAACATTAAAGAAAACCAATTAAAGTTATTCTTATATTTATACTTAAGGTTTCCTTTGCTCGTATAATAATTATAATAAAGCTTATTATATTAAAAGACGATTATTAATATAATATTAATAAGAAAAATTACTATTATTATTTTTATTATAAATTAGACTATTTCGTTCTGGATTGCTTTAATAAAAAGTTTCTTTTTAAATATTTTGATAATTTTAAAGTATATATCATATAAAATACTTTAAAAATAAAGAAGAAACCTATTTAAAGTCTTTAGGTTCTAAATTACAATCGGGAAACTAAATATTCTTATAAAAAATACGATAAAAAGCGAAATTATATATTTTTCTTAATAAATATTAATTAATCATTTACATCGTTGTTATTCAAACTAGAAGGCTAATTTGGAATATAAAGAGAATTTTATTTTATTGAATTCCTAATAAATATTAATATTTTAAAATATTTCTTTATCGATAAAGGTTTGGTATTAATTATTTGCAATTGTTTTAATATTAGATAAATTTTTATCTTTAAGCTTAAGCAAATATAAAGTTTTGATAATAAAATTTCTTTCTTATTTATTATATATTATTTATATTTAAATATTATATTTTAAAATTATAATGAGTTCTTTATTTTTATATTTATTACCGATTTAAATTTTTATAATATTATTTTAGGCAAGTTATAAATAAATCATTTCAAAATATAATTAAATATGAATTTTAATAAAGTTTAATTTCTTTTTAAGCAAAAAAGAACTTTTGTATAAATATAATTAAAACAGTTTAATTTAATAATTTTTATATTAATAATAAAATTAAATAAATTATTTAAAATTTTCTTTCAACTTTAATTAATTAATAATAATATAAAAATTTTAATCATTATAATCGGAATAATAACTTTTAAGTATTTCGTTAAGCAAACTTGTTATAAAAAGACTTTATCTTTTTACGAAATTAATAAAAGAAACTAATAATAAACTAACTTTCAAAAAACAAAAGAAATTAAAAACTTTAAAATTATTTACTATTAATTTTATTATAATTAATTTTATTATAATTAATTTTATTAAAATATATTTTTAGCTCCTTATTAATTTTTATAATTATTTTAATATATTTGACCGTATAAAAGTTAATAAGTTATTATTATATCGGCTTTTAAATTATAAAATTATATTGAAGAAGAATAATATCCTTTTCTAAAACCGTACGTATAAGATATTATTATATAAGTTATTAAACGTAAAGAAGTATTTTATTAAAAACCTTTTAAAGGGCTTTATTATTTTAAACAAAGTTATTTATTTTTCTCTTATTTTTTTCGCTTTAAAAGCTAATAATGATTTCCGTTTCTGTATTAATTATCGGAATTTAAAAAAAATTTGATTAAACAAAATCAATACTCTTTATTCTTAATTAATAAAGTTATCGGCAAATTACGTAAATATAAATATTTAATATATTTAATAAAATTAAAATATATTTTAATTGCGAAGATTTAACAATATTTATTATAAAAATAAGCTAATATAAATATTACGTATTATTATTTAAATTAACAAATAGCTTTAGTACTTTTTAATAATATATTAACAAAGTTTTATAAAAGTATTTTGATAATTTTTATTAAGTTTATTTAAATAATATTTTTATTTATAACAAAACGAAATTAAAATATTGTTAATATATTAAATAAATATTCTAATAGCTTTATAATATAAGTTTATAAATCGATATTAAGAAATACGAATTTAATATAAAAGAGACGGTCTTTTTAAATATTAATATTTTTAATTAAAGTTTTTATATTGTTATAACCTAAAGTTGTATTATTAAGTTATAAACTCCAAAAAGTCAAGATATTAGAAAGTATTTATATTAATTAATATAAATACTTTATAATTATATATATAAGAACTAATTCTTAATAATTATCTTTTTTTTTAATTTTTTAATTTTCGGAGAATAAAAGCAATATACTTAAAATATCTTATCGTATATGTTTTTTTAGGGATTGCAATCCTATACGATAGCCTTATTCGATTTACGCAATAACCTATTCGGCTTGAAGAAACCCTTTATAGGGCGGGAAACAGCCTAAACGGCTTACTTCTAAGGGACCTTCGCCCCTATACGATAATACGCAATAGCCTTTTTTGGCTTGAAAAACCTTTTAGGATAGGAAACAGTCCAAAAGGCTTGCTTCTAGGGGACTATAGTCCCTATACGACGATATACAATAACTTTATCAGCTTGAAAAAACCCCTTAAGGTAGGAAACAGCCTAAATAACTTGCTTCTAGGGGATTATAGTTTTTATATAATAATATATAATAGCCTTATTAATTTGAAAAAAACCCTTTAAAATAAGATTATAACTTTAAAAATAACTTATTTAACTTAAAAAAATATTTTTAAAGCTTACGGCTTATTTATTTATAATAAATATATATTTAATATAATTTAAGCAATTAGAATCTTAATTAGAATCGAACATAAAACTTCGAATATATTTTTAATTATATCAATTTTAAAGGAATTAATTTTTAAAACTTAATATAAATATAATTATTATAATTTAAAATTATATTATTAAGTTATAAACTTTAAAAAACTAAAATATTAAAAAGTATTTATATTAATTAATATAAATACTTTATAAATATATATATCAGAATTAATTCCTAATATATATAAAATTTAAAAGGATTAAAGTTATTATTAAATAAACTATTTTTATTAATCTAATAAAAATAAAAATATTTATTAAATTTGTAAACTTTTGTTATTATTTCGTTAAGGATTTTTTTAAACTTTTTAAACTATTAGTTTATTTTATTCGTAAAGATTAATCATTTATATAAACAGATTAATATAAAAAGGTTTTCGAAGTTTCAAAAATATATGCTATTTCTATTCCAATATTAAAATATTTTAATTTTAAAAAATACATTATTTTTAAAATAAATTCCTCCGATTATATTATTAGTAATATTCTTTTTTAATATAATAATAAAAAAGTACTTTACCCGATTGCTTTTTATAATAAAAACTTTATTTTAATTAAATATAATTATTATATTTACGATAAAGAATTGTTAATTATTATTCGTTATTTTAAATATTAATATTTTAAATTAAAATTAAAATACACCGATTTCTTTATCTAAATCTTTACTAACTATTAAGTTTTAAAAACTTTTATAAAAAATAAATAATTAAGCCATTATTAAGTTTGATATTTAAATTTTTTAATTGAATTTAATTTTTAAACTATTTTCCGATCCGGAAAGTAAAATATAAAAGTAAATATTTTAATAAATTATATTAATAATTTTCCTTTTAATAGAATTAACAAGCGTAATTAATATTTAATCTAAACTATTTTTATTTTAAATTATATTGAAATTCGGTTCGGAAAAGTAAAATAAGCCTTATTCGAAAAAGTTATTAAAACGAATAAAATAAAATAATTATATCTCGAATTCTAAAAATTTATTAAAAAAAGTTTAAATTATTTCTACGGAATAGACCTTATCGATTATTATATCGTCGATGAAATTTTATATAAAAAAGAATTGCTTTAAATCTTTAACGATTTTTATATCGAAATATTTCAAAAGATATATAATTAATTTGTTAATAATTACCTTAATTATTCTTGTACCTTAAAAATGTTCAAATGGTATTATTAACAACTAAGTTATATAATTAATATTAAATAGTATATTCGGAATTATTATTTATATTAACGTAGTAAAATATTAAGAAATAAAATTATTAATAAAATATCGCAATAAACTTTATTACTAATTTGCTTAAATCGGAAGGTTGTAATATTATTTATATTATTATTAATTATTTGATTAAGGAATATTATTATATTCTTTATTATTAAAATTAAAACGGTACGTTAATAAAAGTTATAATTTAAATTCTTAATTAAAATATATTTCAATTTTATAACCTTCTTAATTTTACTATTTTAAATCGAAAGACTTAATTTATATCTTTAAAATAAAAAGCTTTTTATTAAAAATTAAAAATTAAACCCAATTTTTCTATAATTTATTACTTTATAATCGATAATTAATTAAAGCGTATTAATTAAGAAGTTAAATAAGGCTTAAAGATATATTATAATTATATATAAAATAATTAAGTTCGTTAAATATTAATAATAAAATTTATAAATAATAATAATGTCTTTTCGATATTCAATTTCTTATTCTTTTATTTTAATAAAAAATTTTATCTTTAAATATCCTTTAGTTTATATATTACTTTTTATAATTTATACATACATTTATTTATTATTAAAGCTGAAAATATTTTTAGCTAAAAATAAAAATAAAATTTTAATCGAAATATAAGTTAAAGTAAAAATATAAACCGCTAAATTTCGAATAAATATTAAATTTAATGTTAACGATAAAATTAAATATTAGTTAAAAATATTCAAATAATTAAACCTTTTTAAACCTTAAAAAACAAGTTATTTAACTTTTATAAGATTATCAAAAATATTAACATACTATATCATTTAAAACTTTCTTTTAATATAAAATATATTAAATTTTTTGTATATTATTAAATTTTATTTGGATTTAAATAATTTATTATTTGTTTAATATATACCGCTTTTAAACCTTATAAAAATAAATAATAACAACGAATAAGAATTAAATAATATTTGAACTTTTCGATATTATTATAATCGTTTTTAATACAAATATAATTAATATAATTTTAAAAGAAACGATAAATAATATTATGTTAATAAAACTAACTTCAGGAATATTTTAAAACTTATTAAAAAGTTTTATAAATAGTATTTAAAAATATTTTGCTAAATAAATAATTTTTAATTTCTACTTCCCTTCCGTTCTGCTTCTGTTTACTTTTGTTTTTTATATTTATATTATATTTTTTTCAATAGTTTTAAAAGCCTAGTTAATTGACTAGAAATATAAAAATTATATTTTAATATAACAAGTATAGTATATATTAACCCTTATTGGTATTAACGTAATATATATTTTATTTATATATAAAATATAATTAAATATCGGATAAATAAAAAACGGTAATAAGGAATTTAAAAGATTATAAAACAATTTTAAAACAAATTTGAATATTATTTATAAAAGAAATTATTAAAATTATTAATTAAGAATATAAAAAAGAAAGTAAATATAATTGTAATTGCAAATAAATAATATATAAAGTATTAAGCGTAAAATATTTTTAAGGAATTAATATATTCATTAGCAAATCAACAAACCTGCCCAAAGTATATTTTATACATATTATGCGCCCAAGGTAATAATCAGCAGGATTAACAAAATTAGTAAGAATTAGCAAGATTAGTTTATATCTATTCCTTAAGCGCTTTAAGTAAGTTTAAATATTTTACTTACTTGAGGTTTATTTAACAATTAATTGAAAAAAAATTAATTTTATTCTTAAATTAATATATTAAGTTTAATAAATAATAAAATATTAACAAATTTAGAAATTTGATTTTAATATGTTTAACGGCTAAAATCCGGATTCGCAAATCTATTTATATTTTTAATTTTTAATGTTAATAATACCGAATAAGAATGTAGTTCGAACGCAATTAATATATTCAAAAAAATACTATAAGTTTCCGTTTAAATAGGGTTTATACGCTAGGTTTAGATAAATATAAATCTTTTCTTTGAAACTATTTTTAGTTTAATTTTCAAAAATTTATTTTATTTTTAAAAATATTAATTGATTATAAAGATACGAATATTTAAAATTTAAAGATTTAATTTCCAATTTAAAAAAAGTTTGACAAAAAAATTTCTTGGCAAAATCTTATTAATTATATTAATCGTATTAAACGCTATTGATTAGCAAAACGAATTGTTAAAACCCAATTTTTTTCCCCTGGATTTGCCGTTGAATTATTAATAAGTAATAAATAAATAATTAATTAACAAATTAAAAAGTTAATTTATGTGTTTATATTATTTTGCTAATTAATTTAATTTTTTAATTTAATTTAATTTAATGTTGATTTTCATTGTATTATAACTTTAACAAATTATTTATTTTAACGTAAAAGTTTACAATATTTCCTAATTAAGTTTAATAAAATTTTTATTTTTCAAAAAAATTACGTAATTTTTTTGCTTATTAAGTTATATTCCCTGCTTATTAAACTAATTTTTTTAATATTAATTATTAAAAAAGCGATTTATTATTAATAAGTACAAATATCGCTAAGGTTGTTAAAGTTGCTAAAGTTGCTAAAGTTGCTAAATACGCCCCGGGCAAGCTTTATGTAATCTTTTTTATAAAATTATTATTATTAATAAACAAATAGTAATATTTTTATAAGGAAAGTTGCATAGAGCTTACCCAAAGCGCCCTAAGCAAGAATCAACAGGTTTAACAGGTTACATATAATAATTAGGAGAGTTATTAATTAAATCTAATAATTTTTTATAATATTTTTAAATTTTTTATTATTTTTTTTTCTAAAAGGTTTAATATTAAAATTCTTAATATTATTATTTTAATATTAAAAATATTAATATTATTAATTTTAATATATTAATATCGTAATATACCTTTGCCTTTTTTTTATCTCCTTTTAAACAATTCTTAAATAAACCTTTTATTAATAAGATTATTATTAAAGCTTTTAAGTTTAACAGAAATCTATTCTTTTTAATAGAAAAATAATTTTTTAATTTTTTAAAAAATATTATTAATAACAAAAACTTTTTTTGGCTTTTATATAAATAATATTATATTTATAAATATTAATTATAATATTTTAATAATATTATTTTAAATAAAAAAAAATTATAATAAATTTAAAGCTTTAAATAATTTCGAATTTAATAAAAATAAAATAGTTTTTTAAAAATCTATAATTAATAATAATATTTCTTTTTAAATTAAATATATTATTATTTTATTAATTATTTATAATCTTATTAAACGAATATATTTCCGTTTTTATTATATAAAATATAATAAGATTTAATTAGAAATTTAATATCTTTATTATAATATTATTTAATATAAAATTTATTATTTTATAAAAATTTATTAATATTATTAAACTAATAATCTTCGGTATATTAAATTATTATTAATAATAATTTAATTATTTAATCCGGCTTAATAAAATTAAATAGAGTTTATTAATATATAAAATAACCTTTATAATAAATATAAATAAATTATAATAATAATCGTAAATATCTCTCCCCTTTTATAAAATATTTAATAATATTTTAATATTTTAAGGAAAAATTTATAATAATACCCGATTTTAATAATTTTATTATTAAGAAATAGTATTATAAGGGGAGAATTTTTGAATTATCCTTTATATTTTAACTTTAAATCTTAATAATTTTAAATTTAGGGGGTCTAAAATATATAAATATAAAGATAATTTATAAATTTATAAAAGTAATATTAATTTTATATTAATTTAATAAGAAATTAATATTATTTTTATTTATTTAAAAATAATTTTCTAATATTTTGTTCTTAATTAACTATTAAATATTATAAAATTATTTTTTTAAATATATATTCTTATAGCTTCTTATTATTAAAAAGCTATTTAACGTTTATAATAGTTTTGTTATCTTTTTTATAATTTATAACCTTATTAAAAAATTTTAATTTAATAATAATATTAAATTCAAAAGGGCTTTATTTTATTTTTTAGTTTATTATAATATTTATATTATTAATAGCAATTTAAAAAAATTTTAAATATAAAAAATTATTAAAAGGGCAAACGGTATAATAAAGGACTATATTAATAATTAAATAGAAATTAATAAAATATTTTATTAGGTTTTAGGCTTAATTGAAATATATATAATATACAATTTTATTAAATATATTTTAATATAAATACTTCTTTATTAAATTTATTTTAGCTATTCTTTTATTATTATTAACGAAATCTGGTTTAATCTTAAAGAACGGAAGATTGCTATATTTATAAATAAAAATAATAAGTTAAAGAATAATAAAGTTTTTATTAATTTAAATATTTCTTTTAATATCCTTAAATTTTATATATTTATTTTGCTAATATTAATAAAAATATAATAATAATTAGGATTAGAATTCGAATAACTTATTCTTAACTAATAATATTTTGATTATAATATAAACCGAAATATTATTAACTTTTTTATTTATATTAAAAAATAATATAATATATTATAAATAAAAAAGGTATTTAATAATAAAGTTAAAGGCAAACAATTTAAAGAATAAATACCTTTTTCCTTTTAATTATTTTAGCTTATTATATTACTAACCTTATTTATAATTAATAATATATTAATTTTTATAACTTTTATAATAAATACCTTTTAAGCCTAATTATAAGCTAATAAAGAGAAAGTTCGGAAATTTAATATTAATTAATAAAATATTAATTTTTAATAATATATTTTATTTTTACTTTTTTTAAGTATTTAGGCCGGTTTTTGGCTAAGGGAATAATTTATAAACTTAATTTAACAATATTAAATTTTAATAACTTTATTATTAAAAGTTAATATTATTAAATTATATTAATCTTTTTCTCCTTTAATATTTGATTATAAATTTACGGTTATAAGGAATATTTGTAAATAAAATTAAAATAATATTAAATTTTAATAATAAAGTTATTAAAGTTTAATATTATTTTTAATTTATTTATAAATATTTTTTTTATAATTTTTGAAAATATTTATTAATTATAAATTTTAAATTCTTTTATATATTCTTATTCTCCCTTTTTATTTTATTTTTTTTTACCTTTACCTCCTTTATTACCTTTAAATATTAATTTATATATTATTAAAGTTCGCGAATACCTTATTATTACTTAAATATAAAATAAAATTAAATATAATATTAAAATAAGAATAATAACTTAAAAATTCTACTTTAAATATATTATAAAAATCTTATTAAAAAAAGGAGAAAGAGTTTTTATTATAAATAATAAAATTATTTATATTTATATTTTTAATTATTATTAATAAATTTATATATTATAAATATAATATAATATTATTAATTATAAATATTTAACAAAAAGTATAATATTAGTTTCGATAATATTAATTAATATAATTAAAATCCTTAATAATTTAATAAAAATCTCTTTAAAAAGGGCTATTCGAAAGGAATTATAAATAAAAATATTAAAAATATCTTATTAATATAAAAATATCTTTTATAATAAATTATATATTTATAGAAAAGCTAGAAAATAATATATATTCTTTTGTTATAATTTTAATATTTTATATAGAAATAAAGCTAAAAGGCCAAATTTTAATATTTATATTATAATGAATATCGATTAATAATAAGGAAATAAGAGATAATATAGGAAAAGGTATTAATAAAAATTGAAATATATTTTTTAAATTTTTTTAATAATAATATTATTATAATTGTAATATAATTTTAATAAATATTTACCTTTTATTTGTATATATATAATTAATACCGAGTTAATTATAAAATATTTTGAATATATAATTATTATTATAAATAAATTTTTCGGTTTTTAATTAATAATAATAAATAATTAAATATTATTAATTTAAATTATTATTAATATTATTAATAATTATTTATATAATTAATTATTTAATAAAATATAAAATTTTATTTTATAAATTTTAAATAAATATTTATTAAATATAGGAATAATTATATTAATAGTTTATTATTATTATTTTATATATTTAATATATTAATTTGGCTACTTTAAAGAAATTAAGGTTTTAGACTTAATAAAAGTATTTTAAAATGATTAGTTATTCCGCCGGATTTCAATAATAAAATAATATAAATTTAGTAAAAATAACGGTTATTACCGGATAATTATTAAAAGCGAAAAAATTCTTTATTATAAATTTTTTTTTGATATATACCGTTTCGGGTACCTTATAATAATAATATTATAACTGCTTAAAAGGGTATAGCAAATATTATATTAAGCTCTTATTAATATTATATTATATATTAGTTAATATTAAAGGAAAAGCGGTAATTAGTTAAATAATTAATTAACTGACTATTACTCTATCAATTAAGTAATTAATTAATTAATTATAATAGTCAGTTAACCAGCCAATTGCCTGCAGTAATATACAGTAGTACGTTAAATTGACAATCCAACATCAGTTGATTGACCATTCAACGAGATTTATGCGTCAACTGCGACAGGCCCCCATCCAGGGCCCAATAATCATCTATATTATGGGGCCATGCTCCATTATTTATCAATCAGACGATTTTCTCCCTGGCTGCACCTGAGCGCAGCTGACACATTCTCATTTGACCCATACTCAGACATTTGCTTCCGGACCTTCGGTCTCTACTTTTCGTTATCAAAAGAAAGCATATCTCCCAAAATGCCGTCCCCCACGATCGTCATAGTCCCCGCAGCTTGTCAAACACCCGCATTTTATGACCCTCTTTCCAGGGCACTTCAAAAAGCCAGCTTCCCTGTTATTGTCATACCCACTCCATCTGTGGGCGTTTCATCCGGCTCCCTCGACTTCACTGCAGACGCGACGGCAGTTCGAAAAACGGTTACTGGACTACTAGACCATGGAGTGGACGTCATTGTGTTGATGCACTCCTACGGAGGTATGCCAGGGACTCAAGCTCTGGAAGGGCTGGGGAAAGCGGAGAGGGAGAAGATGGGGGAGAAAGGTGGGGTGGTGCGATTGATTTATGCGGCGTCATTTGCGCTGCGGAAGGGCGAAACACAGCCGGGGGCAGGGGATAGGGAGGCGCTGAAGAAGATGGCCGGGGAGGGATTTGATGAAAAGGTGAGCATTGACAATCTCGTGTATCAGAAGGTACAGGGTGCTTTGAAGCCGAATCTAAGAGAGCCGCACAGGCCGGCATACTTTCCCTGAGCCCTCAGGCAGCCATGTACGCGCTCTTTCACGACTTGCCCACCGAAGAGGCCGAGCACTGGAGTTCCCAATTGAAACCTCAAAGTGTCAAAGCGATTTGGAGTACTCAGACTTATGAGGCATGGAAGGATATTCCATCTACGTACATTGTCTGTGAAAAGGATCGTGTCATCCAACCTGAGAAGCAGGAGGAGATGATTGCGAATGCGAGGGCGGTGCAGCCGATGGCCTTCGATGTTGTGGAGAGACTAGATTGTGGACATCAACCCATTCTGAGTAATGTGCAAGAGATGGTGGAAATTGTGAAGAGAGCTGCAAAGACAACTTGAGATTCTTGAGATATGGCTTTCTACTGCTGGTCTTCAGCTGAAAATCAGTAATTCAACACCCAGTACGGAAACTATGGGCCAATTCACCTCGCTTTCCCGTGAGTTCAATTCTAATGACTGCAGCCACACGAGGTGTATTGTACTCTAGAGCGCTCGGAAGTCCAGCCATGCTGAATCCTTGCATCTTCGCATAGTTCCTCGAGTTTCTATTGTATTTTCTTTGACCACAGACGGTCAATTTTCATTGTTCTCAGCTCAGGTCATTTCATTTCTCCGCTGGTCTCTGCATCCCTCAGGTAGCGAACAGAGCAGGCAGGCGAGCGTAACATCCAAGCGAAATCCCCTGCCAGAGTCAAGACAATGCATCCATGCATTTGATCTCGCGATTCCCATGTCGTAAATCTCATTTCGAGTGAGGTTCAACACCAGTCCTCCAAGACTGGGGATGCAATTCCACAGTTTAATCCAAGGACTCCAACCAAGTTCCAGTCGAAATTAGAGTGGCTAGATACTGGTCACCAGGCACAGTGCAAAGGAGACTTTAGAAAAGTTGATGTATCCCGGAAGACTTGGTCCTCCGCCATCGAATTCATTGTTTCATAGTTTTTGTGCTGATGCGCGAGATACCCAGGTATAGTCGGCATGGCAAACATATTCAACGGAAATCCTAGTCATTTTCAGTGGAAGGGAGGTATCGCTAAGATACACCTTAGCGAGGGCTGAATTATAGGGGAGCTATGCCTGCTGAAGAACCAGAACTGAAGAATGAAGGTGCAAGCAATTATCTAATCGTCGATCGAGCGAGCCACCAATTAGACTGCCACGCGGGTGCCAGAATGAATGCGACTGGCTCCCAACGGGCTTATCACTTTACCAAAATCATGTTTTCTCTCTATTAGGTTATATAGATTTATTACTATAGCATTTATCAGTTCGGGATCGAAGTCATGTATCTTCCAGTCTACCAAATAGGGGTGCAATAATAGAGAAGCACAATAATTTTGGTGGGGAAAAAGAAGTGCCTCGGGTGTCTCTAGTGGGGGGCTAGTCGCACCTGCGTGACTGCATTTGTCAGTCGAGCTAAAGTCAGGCTAGGGTCGGCCAGTCCCGCTCTTAGTATGCATGACTCAAATCCACATACATTTTCATCTTTCTTTTTTCTTTTCCATTTAATACCCATTCTGTATAACCAAAGATATTCTCATGAGCAAAAGTGCTGACCCGCAGAACCCGAGCAGACTGAAATACCAGGTTTCATTTTTCACATACTTCGAAACCGTATTGTCAAACAGACATTACAGACAAAGGCGAAAAGTTGCTCGAACATTCTACTCTCTTCCACTGAAGAAATCACCAGCACTTCTATTTGATTCAACAGACTCAGACCGCCATTATATTTAATCCTGCTCGCAGCTATCTATTTCATCACTGTACCCTTTCAAAGATCATTCAATATATCAGCGGTTTTGCCATCATGGCGGACCCTAAAGGGAATGAGTACCTGAACTCAGCGCGAGCTCGGAAAGACGACAAAGATCTCTTCGCCGCTATTGGAAAACAAGTCCTTGGCTATACCCCAGTTGAAGGTGAGGATGTCCCAGACGACGAACGAGTCAAAATCGTCGATGAGATAGAGAGCCTTTGTATGAACTGCGAGCAAAACGTGAGTCAGAGCCTAGCTACGACGATCGTAGTGCACTTCATAACAACGACTTTAGGGTATGACAAGACTTCTGTTAACGAAGATCCCTTTCTTTCGAGAGGTTATCCTCATGAGCTTCTTCTGCGAGCATTGCAACTTCAAAAACACAGAAGTCCAACCAGCTGGAGAGATCCAAGAGCAAGGCTCGAAATACACCTTCAAGGTTACTCATATCGATGACATGGAGCGCCAAGTCGTCAAGAGCGATACTGCAATACTTCGTATCGAAGACGTTGACCTAGAGGTACCTCCTGGTCGTGGCCGCCTGACTAACATCGAGGGTATCGTGGCTGAGGTGCTCGGAGATCTCGAAGCTGGTCAGAAAACAAGAAAAGTGGAAGACCTAGAGCTGTTCGAGAAGATCGACAAGATCGTCCAATCACTTGTCAGCATGTCTTCCGGAGCGAGATTGCCATTCACCATATCGCTCGATGATCCTGCCGGAAATTCTTCGATAGAACCTTCACCAAGCGATTTGGCAATCAAAGACAATTATATTCAGAAACACTACCCCCGCACCCCTGAGCAGAACGCGACGCTTGGTCTTGATGCTGGGTCCGAGGAGCGAAGTGGTACTGGGCATGCCGAGATGGTGCCTCAACTTCAGTCGGATGATGGAGGAGGTATGGAAGACGTAGACATCTTGGAAGGTCACCCGTACGACATTGGTACCGCTTGTCCAGGATGCACCAAGCCTGCTCATCTGGTCCTTCAAATGGTCAACATCCCGCACTTTAAGCAGTTGATTTTGTCAAACGTCAAATGCGACCATTGCAACTATCGGATGAGTGATGTCAAAGCTGGGGGTGCTGTTCCAGAAAAAGGAAAGCGAATCTCGCTCCATGTCAAAGGCATAAACGACCTGAATCGGGACATCCTAAAATCAGAGACGTGCACACTGGAGATTCCTGAATTTGAAATTCACGTCCAGCCGGGAACTATGGGGAGTCGATTTTCTACGGTCGAAGGCCTCCTTACGCAAATTCGCGATGATTTGAAAAGCTCCATCTTCGATACCGGTGACGAGCAAGCTGCGACAGATTCCATGCCAGAGCCCAAGAGAGATGCGTGGAAGACGTTCTTCTCCAACATGGATAAAGCTATTGCTGGTGAGGTAAAATATACCGTCCTGATGGAGGACCCTCTCGCGAATAGCTACTGCCAGACCTTCGGAGAACCAGGCGAGGATCCAAATGTCAAGACCGAAAACTACGAGAGAACAGAGGCAGAGGAGGAGAGCCTCGGCCTTGCCGATATGAAGACACATCTAAATGCTGAGGGCGAGTACGTTCGTGAGCCGGCTAGTCATGACGATGCTGGAGCTCAAGAGAAGAGTACTCACGTCGATGCGTTCGCAGGAGTGCGGGAGGCAAACTACGAGAGCGATGAGAGCGAGTTGTGAGGGTTCGAGGCTTGTACAGCATTGCATTGTTGAGTATCGCAGGATTCAGTCGGTTGTGAGAAGACGCTTATGATACCACTGTGGGAAGGGGCATTCTGCGAAAAGGAGGACGATAGCATGCACAACACTCACAACCTTGTACATGCACATTGTTCCATACCGTCCGTGCTATCTGCACGCCATAGACGCTTGGCTTAGCAATAGACTTGGAGGAGATAGAAAGCGAGCCAGAAGCTTTCCCTCGACCATGTTCCTTCTGCCTGTCACATGTGATCGAGATACCGAAGCATTCTCTCAAGCAGCTTCTGCCCCCTCATCTAGAGCATCCCTCAGTTGTGACCAGTTCTCCCAACCTCACCCAGCAAGCGGGTTCGCATGTACACTCACCCTTTCAATCACACACCCTTCTTTCATCCTCCCCTTCTTATCAACCTCCACCCGCTCCATCTTCCCCAGCACCTCCATTCCCCCAATCACCCTGCCAAAAACAGTATTCTTCCCATCCAAATGCGGCGCCGGCGCATACGTGATGAAGAATTGACTCCCGTTCGTTCCCGGCCCCTTGTTCGCCATACTCACAATGCCCCTCGCATTATGTCTCAGGCCCGGCCGGATCTCATCCTCGAAATCGGAGCCCCAGATTGAGGTGCTGATTTTTGGGTTTCCGAAGGCAGGGGACCCGGTTTGGATCATGAAAGCTGGGATGGAGCGGTGGAAGGGGGAGGAGGTGTAGAAGGAGGAGGCGGAGAGGGCGAGGAAGTTCTAGATTTGCGGAGAGGCTGTTAGAAGAGGGAAAGGGGGGGATGGGAGTGGGAGGATTCAGGGTTGGTGGGAAGGTGTACTTCGGCAGTTTTGGGGACGGCTTCACAGAAGATTTCGAGTTTGATGTCACCGAGGGTTGTGTGCAGCGTGACGGACATGGCTTGAGGTATGAGAGGGCATGGTTTGTGACCTCTGCCGTCTCTGTTGTTATTGATGTTATCCGTACTTGTGTGAGAGTTTGGCTGACGGATGATTGGGAGGCAGCCCTATGATCGTAAATTCCTTCAAGGGCGCTCGGGCCAGACTGTGGCTTATTTGGTGGGCCTGGAGGGCGGCCAACCACCTAAACCTAGACTTATAGTATCAAAATCATAAGTAGGTACGGAGTAGGAAGTGACTTATTTCAAAACATATCCATAGCTGTTACTTCCTGCAGTCTTGTCATCTAATATTCATCCACGCTCCCACGAATCCCTCCAGCTTGTCAACTGTGTGTGCTTTGCTTCCACCCTTGCGCCAACAAGCTTAGTATCACCCTGCGAGCGCACTTACATCCTCCTCAGCTAGCTACAACACCGAGGTGCAAGACTACCCGATTGCGATAGTCCGTCAAAGCTCCCAATGACCGTCAGAAAATACCCGAGAGCTGGTTAAAACCCTTCCGCAGAATGCTATGGGCGGGCTAGGTCGAACGGTCAGCCGCAATGACAGCCTTCGTCCGCGTCTGCGGCCCCCCAAACAGTGCCTTTCTTGTGGGGTACCCAGGCATATCGGCGACTTTGGTAAGTTGAGTCACAACGTGGTCAAACGTAGCGGTTCTTGGAGAACGAGGCAAAGGGAGAGTACTGACGTGCCTATGATTATAGCCTCGAATAGAAGGCAAGGTTGAGATACGGCCTACGGTGGGAGTGTCTGTGCCAGTTGCCATCTCTCTGGTTACGATATGTCTTCAACGGCGAGAGACAATTCACCCTTCCGCCGATTCCGTGACGAAGAAGCACTTAGCAGCCCCGAGGAAGGAGATCACGGATATCGTGGGGAAAGAAATGTTGCTATTCCGGTGTCCAGCGGGCAAGGAATACGAGAATGTCTTCTCCATGGATCTACCCTTCGTTTTGTTCATCCCATTCGGAAGAGGAGGCGAAGAGCTTTCGAGAAGAATACCCCCAGCAAGCCTACAGCTAGGAAGCAGAACAGCAGAAACATTTTACGAGATGGTAGTGATGGTACAGCAAGGCCAGGCGGAACAGAGAAAGTACTCCTTCCCAGTCCCTATGCAGAGATACGACACCCTCTCAACATTCGGCATGTACAACCGGCCGGAATCATCTGAACGAATATCAGACCATCTAGTGACACTGGGCATCTCATTACCGCGATGGTCATACGGTCCACTAGATCCAGTCAGTGTCTACATCAAACTCTCCCCGAACCCAGATTGGCTGAGTAAGGCCAAAAAAGTGACGATAACCAAAATCACAATTAGCATTGAGGAGGAAATCACTTACAACCATGAAGGTGATGAGCCGCAGAAGAAGGTCAAGGTATTAGGCAAACAAACGCAGACCATAGGCGTCAAGATGCCAGAAGCGGGCTACTTTACAAACCTCGGTCTCGTTTTCCCAGTGAAAGATGTCAGGGACAGCGACGGAGTGATACCGAGAGGAAAGCAGGCTTTCCCCACGTACTCAGTCAGCGGTTTCACAACGGTGGGGAGTCTTTATAAAATCGACTACTATCTAACCATCAAGGTGCCAAATCCCTCCCTAACCACACCCTGACCCGTCCCCTGCCATACGCAATTCACTAATTGAAACAGGCTCACATGACCTCCGCTAAAGACATAACACTCCGTCAACCCATAGTCGTCTGCCCCCTCGACCAAACCGCCTGCAAAGACGAAATGAAAGCCATCGAACAAGCCGCCAAGGACGCCTCGAATATTAAACCCGACAACCCCCGGCTGCCCCCACCAAAGATCATAAGGGTTAATGACTATAACGCGCTGCATGCACTGGGAATGACAATGGTGGGAGCGGAGAGGAAACCTTTGATTGAATGAGCGAAGCTCATCGATCGCAAAAAGAAGAGACACACATTTCCGGTCCTCGAGGAACAGCCTCCAAGCTCTCGAGGGCCGGACCAAGTGGAAGGATGTCGCGCTGCGTTTGCTGCATGGGGGCGAAGGGGGTTCCGGGTGCTAAGTACTATGATACCTCCACTGCCCTTTCCCCACAGATCCTAACGAAGGGCGTTTGGGCGATATGACGACGCGACGGACATTTGCAGCGAACGGAATGGGACAGGATTTCTCATGGGGGAGCATCTCGTGAGCACGGTAAGGACCGAGATTATCTCCGGGTCTCGAAGCTTGTTGTTCACTTCTGCACATAGTGACGGAGGGGCGTTTAATAATTCGATTCTTGTGGGCGATATTGTTATTGTTGTTATTGTTGTTATTGTTGTTATTGTTGTTATTGTTGTTATTGTTGTTGTTGTTGTTGTTGCATCAGATCAGGACAGGTGATTCCACATCTGGAAATATAGTGGTGCTCTACCGATCCAGTACAAGCGCCTCCAAGCTAGCCACAAGCTGCGCGGTATCCTCTTCTTCGTCTTTGGACTTGTCTTTAAGTTTGCGGTCCGGAAGGCATAATCCCGCCGTTTCCACCGCCGCTTTGTATTGCGCGCTCGCTTCGCCCCAGACGGTTTTGGCGTTGCGTAGGTTTGTGAGCACCTGGGCAGATGGGGTATCAGATCGACTCATCATTATGAGTTCACTAGCGTCTCGTGGGAAGGAGGAAATGGGGGGGTGGGGGGGTGGTACGATTTGATATATCTCCTGCTCCGATTTTGCTGTGGTGGAGGACATATTACGTAGTTACGCTTCGAAAGCCCGATGTAGGAGATGAGTAGAGTCAACATCTACTCTTAAACATATTTCCCCTCCCGCTTCGCTCGCTCGTCGCTGCAACGATTCGTGATTCGAGTGCACATTGCAGAACCCGCTCCCGCCAAAATATATCCATCACCCCACCCAATCAAAATCGCGACCCAAACGCGCTAAAACAACCCCCCCCTCCGCCTTCCCACGCATTCCACCCCCCCACCCGGCCACCTTCTCCTCCTCCTCATCCCAAACCATCCCAATCCCCACCCCTCCACTCCCCTCACCTTCCCAAGAAGGATGTCCACCCGCCCGCACCACCCCCAACAAACCCACCCCCATGCCACCACAACCACAACCACAACCTCGCCCTTCCACCAACAACGCGACGCGCTGGTGAGTGAGATCGCTATAGTATGTCCCTCTGCTCCCCCAAAAAGAAAATGATGGGCTATAAACGATGGCGGGGATGGATAATGGGGAGGGGGTGAAGAGGAAGAAGGGGACGCGGGGTGGGGAGGAAGGGAGGAAAGGGGAAGAAAAGCTAATTGCTGGATACAGGCGTTCGAAGGTGTGCTGCAGAATATTAACAAGCTGAATCGAGGGTTGGAGGGTGTTATTGCTGTAAGCCTCCCCCCTGCTTCCCGCAGGGTTTTGAGTTTGTTGTCGGGCTGGCTGGGTGATTCGCCCGGTCTTTTCTGGCTGTGGAGGATGGTTGGGGGGGTTGGCGGGGGCTCGATCTGCGGTCCTGTATTCATTCAAGTATTTTTGGGGGTTTAAGTTTTGCGGTGGTATTCTCTCGACGCGATTCTGTGCGTCTTTGCGGTTGAGATGGTATACTTTTCTAACGCTGGAGTTTAGGTTGGTAATGAGTTCGGAGCGGTGGAAGCCCTTTGGTCTCAGTTCGAGGGGGTGATGGCTCAGGAGCCGGAGGAGGAGAGGGGGAAAGGGGGGGAGGAGGGAGAAGGGGAGCGGGGGGGGGGGGATGGGGTGGGGGGGGA
>JAABUQ010005259.1_pt1 | contig 20908 bp, 23 predicted proteins | sample 5560001 | NCBI WGS metagenome assembly JAABUQ01 (sample SAMN10711888, study PRJNA513371) | rock metagenome | isolation source: Antarctica rocks | place: Antarctica: Victoria Land, Finger Mt nord | collected 2015-12-18
GGGCAGTGGGGGGCAGTAAGAGCCTGTCTGCAATCACTTTTTTAGCCCCGTGAGCCGGGCAAGCAGGGCGGGGTATCACCGTTCAGCTATCTCCCGAACCACATAACGCGCCAATTGAGAGGCTTCCGGCGCGCTTTTTGTCGATTGCAGACGGGCAGTAAGGGATGGATAGGCAATGAGTGATGCGGCAGGGGAGGGGCAGCAGGCGTATACGCTGGGATATAACCCGGTCGAGCAGCGGCGCATGGGGAGAAGGACGGTGGAGCAGGCCGCGCACGTCTTGCTGCCGTACCTGCGGCCCGGCATGCGCGTGCTCGACTGTGGCTGTGGCCCCGGCTCCATCACCATGGGGCTGGCCAGGATCGTCCTGCCCGGCGAGGTCGTGGGCCTCGACGTGGAGCAGCGCCAGCTCGACGCGGCCCGCGCGCGGGCCTCCGACGAAGGGATCGGCAACGTGCGCTTTGTGGAGGGCAGCGCCTACGAACTGCCCTTCCCCGCCGGCGCCTTCGATGCCGTCTTTGCCTACGCCGTGCTGGCCCACCTGCGCGATCCCCTCGCGGCGCTGCGCGAGTTCCGTCGCGTGCTCGCTCCTACAGGCGTGGTCGGGATCAGCGACCTCGACTGGGGTAGCATGCTGATGGAACCCGCGACCGCGCTGCTCAAGGACGCGCAGGCCCTGCTGCTGCGCGTCCGCGCCCACAAAGGCAGCCCCTGCTACGCCCGCCACCAGCGTAGCCTGCTGCGGGAGGCTGGCTTCGCCCATAGCGAAGCGTCCGCGCTCCCGACGTACCAGACGTGGGCCGGGACCGATGAGGAAACGCGCGGCTGGGCGGCGACGATGGCGCGCTGGTTCACCGAGCAGGCGTTCGTGCGGACGGCGCTCGACCAGGGCTGGGCGGAGCAGGACACGCTGGACACCATGGTCGCCGAGTTGCACGCCTGGGGCGCCCGTCGCGACGCCTTCTTCGGCGTCCTGACGTGTTCCGCTGTTGCCAGTTGCCAGTTGCCAGTTGTCAGATGCCAGATGCCAGTAGCGACCCACGAATCGCCGGTTGACGGCAGGTATTTGTCGACGCCCAGTGCTCAGAGCCCACTAGCCGCTAGCTACCTCGTGCATCACAGGGGGGATTTCGGCCAGCAGTTCGCGCGCCAGGAAGCCCACGCGGCCGATGCGCTCGGCCAGGCGGTCGCCGGCGCTGGCGCGCAGGTAGACGCCCCACGCCGCCGCGCGCACCGGCTCGACCCCGCGCGCGGCCAGCCCCGCGATGATGCCGGCCAGGGTATCGCCCGAGCCCGAGGTGGCCAGCCCCACGTTGTTGCCGTGCACGTGGTAGGCTGGCGCGTCGGGCTCGGGCGACACGATGTATGTCTCGGCGCCCTTGAGCGCGACGGTCGCGCGCAACTCAGTTGCCGCCGCGCGGGCAGCGGCCAGCGGATCGTCCTGCACCGCGGATTTGTCGATGCCGCGCATGTCGGCCAACTCGCCCGCGTGCGGGGTCAGGAGCGCCCGGCCGTTCAACCGGTGGAGGATCGCCGCATCCTCCTTTACGCACATCAGCGCCTCCGCGTCGAGCACGACGGTCGCCTCGGTGTCCGCCAGCAACGGCAGCAGATCCTTGAGCAGGCGCTGGACGGCGTCGCGGTCGCTCAGGCCCGGCCCGACCAGCACGGTGTCCGCCGCCCGGGCCAGGTCGGCAATCGTGCGCGCGGCCGAGGGGTCGATGCCTCCACCCTCTGTTTCGGGCAGCCCGACGACATAGGATTCGGGGATGGCGACGGCCACCGACTGGGCAACCGACGCGCAGGTGGCGATCTGCACCTTGCCGGCGCCGGCGCGCAGCGCCGCCGTCCCGGCCAGGATGACCGTCCCGGGCATGGTGGGGGCGCCGCCGACGATCAGCACGCGCCCGCGCGCGTTCTTGTCGCCGCTCTCGTCCGGTTCCGGCAACGGCCAACCGCGCAGCAACTCGGGCGTGACCGTGGTCGTCTTGTCCGTCGCGTCCGTCGCGTCCGTCGCGTCCGTCGTCGCGGGGTTCTCATTCGGCATGCGCGTCGACCGCCTTTCGCGCGTCGTGCTCGTGGGTCACCGGGGTGTCGTCGTCGTCGAGCGGGGCCGATAGGTTGTACTCCCGCAGGGTCATGCGACCGCGCACACCGCGCGACGGGTCGAGGGTGTACCAGGTGACCGCGCAGTTAGCGATGTCGCCAGCGCGATCGATGTCCAGAATCTGTTGCTCGGTCAAACCTTCCAGCAGGTAGCGCAGGCACAGGATGACCGCCGAGTGGCAAGCCAGCAGAACGCGGCGCCCGTGGTACTCGCGGGCGACCGTATCGAACAGGCTGCGCAGGCGCTGGGTCACGTCGCACCAATTCTCGCCCTGGGGCGGACGGTAGTAGAACTTGCCGATGCGCTGGCGCATGGCCTCTTGCTCGGGGTAGCGCGCCGCGATGCCCATCCTGGTCAACCCGTCGAGCAGCCCGAGTTCTTTCTCGCGCAGGCGCTCATCGACCACGAACGTGTCGCCGTCGGTGTCCAGCCCGATGGCGCCGGCGATGGCCCTGGCGGTGCGCAGCGCGCGCAGGTAGGGTGAGGAAAGCACGACCTCGGGCCTTTCATGCGGCGGCATGGCCGCGAACCATCGCCCCACCGCCGCGGCCTGGCGCTCACCGAGGTCCGAGAGCGGCACGTCGACGTCGCGGGTGGGCAGGTCGATCGTCTCCAGGCCGGCCGCGTAGGCGGCCGCGTTGGCCATGTTCCCCGCGCTCTGGCCGTGGCGCACCACCCACAGCACGTCCGGCCACGCCTGGCTGCTATCCTCGTCGGCCATGGTCAACACCTCACCCTATCCGCTACAAAATACAGCCAGGCCACGCGTGGGGGACAGACCGGGCAGAGCTATCCCGGAAGCAAGTACCGCACCAAGGGGGCATGGCTAGCGCGCTGCGCGGCCGTGGGTCTACCCCGCCTTGTACGTTGGGGGGTCACGTCGTTGTAGGGGCGTATCGAATACGTCCGGCGGAGGCAGCAGTTTGGGCGTATTCGATACGCCCCTACATTCACGCCGCCGGGTTCCCGATTCAATGGCAGTGGCAGGCCCCGCCACATCCGCTGGCGCCAAGTTCTTCACCGTCGCAGTCGTCCGCCGCGTTGGCGCCCTGGCGCCACCACTCGTAGGCCTCGCCCAGCGTCGAACCGTTGAAGCCCTCCGTGCGCAGGAGAGCGACCGCGGCCTGCTCGCGGCCTGTGAGGTCCGCGCTCAGGCGCTGGTGATCGGGCGACGTGAGCATGGCCATGTAGTCGTGTTGCGTGGGCAGATCGTAGAGTTGGCGGAAGGCCGTCAGGTCGCGCGTAGCCGTCTCGGTCGCCGGCGTCTCCGTGTCAAGTTGGGTGCTCATGTCGTTGTTGTTACCCCATCTCTAAGGATTTATCATCATACCGGTGCATCGCCGTCATTCCTGCAAAGCAGCAATACCCGCGTCCCCTATAAGCTCAGTGTGCCAGATGCCGGGGAACACCACGCGGCCGCGGGAAACTCTCGGAACCTGCGACTTGGGTCAGCAGGCCCACGGCGACGATCACAACCGGGCGCCAGGGCCGAGATGCTACAATGTGGCTGCGTTGAAAGGGGGATAGAGCCGATGATGCCATCTGACTTTTTGTGGGGCGCGGCAACCGCCGCGTATCAGATCGAGGGCGCCACGCGCGAGGGCGGGCGTGGCGAGAGCGTGTGGGACCGGTTTGCGGCCACGCCAGGCAAGATCACCGACGGCAGCTCGGGCGAGCCCGCCGACGACCACTATCATCGGGTGCGCGAGGACGTGGCGCTGATGCGCGAGTTGGGGCTCAAGGGCTACCGTTTCTCGGTGGCGTGGCCGCGCATCCAGCCCGATGGGCGGGGCGGCCCCAACAGGACCGGACTCGACTTCTATGATGAGTTAGTGGAGCGGCTGCTGGAGAGCGGCATCCGTCCCTTCGTCACCCTCTACCATTGGGACCTGCCGCAGGCGATCCAGGATCGAGGCGGCTGGGCCAACCGCGACACGGTCGAGCGCTTCGCCGAGTATGCCGACATCGTGTCGAACCGCCTGGGCGACCGCGTGCATGACTGGATCACGCACAACGAGCCCTGGGTCGTGGCCTACCTTGGTCACGTCACCGGGGAGCACGCGCCCGGCCTGACCCGGCCCGACCTCTACCCGCGGGTGGCGCACCATCTGTTGCTTTCGCACGGCACGGCGGTCCCAATCATCCGCGGCAACGCGCGCGGCGGCGCGGCGCGGGTCGGCGTCACGCTCAACCTGACCCCGGTCGCGCCGGCCTCGGAGAGCGACGAGGACGCGCAGGCGGCCGTTATCATGGACGGCCTGCTCAATCGCTGGTACCTGGACCCCTTGTTTAAGGCCGCCTATCCGGCCGACATTTTGGAGCGGCAGCCGATCGAAGTCGAGCGGTCCGACCTGGAGCGCATCGCCACGCCGATCGACTTCCTTGGCGTCAACTACTATAGCCGCGCCGTGGTCGAACGCGGGCCGGACGGCATGCCGCGCCAGGTGCGCCCGCGCGAGACGGACGGCCACACGCCGGAGTTTACTGCGATGGATTGGGAGGTCTACCCGCGCGGCCTCTACGACCTGCTGACGCGCCTGACGCGCGACTACAATCCACCGCTCCTCTATGTCACCGAGAACGGAGCCGCCTTCGACGACGCGCCCGGCCCGGACGACCGGGTGGACGATCCGCGCCGCGTGGCCTATCTGGATGGGCACGCCGAAGAGATGGCCCGCGCCATCGCCGACGGCGTCCCGCTGGCTGGCTACTTTGTCTGGAGCCTGCTCGACAATTTCGAGTGGGCCTTTGGCTACAGCAGGCGCTTCGGCATCGTCTACGTGGATTACGCGACGCAACGGAGGACGATCAAGGAGAGCGGCCATTGGTATGCGCGTCTGATCGCCGGGGAGGGGACACGCCCGTAACGCTGTTTAATGCCGTCGTATCGTACCATGGGAGCGCGCCGCGGGCCGGGTCCTATCACCGGTAAAGACGTTAGGATTCCCTGGAGGATGACATGAGTATGCAAGGCATGCACGAGGACGCCGAGCGGCTTGGCACGGACGCCGAGGCGGAGGTTATGGATACGGACCCGTCCGAGGAGGGCGAGGGGTTTGAGGAGTTCGCGCTACAGCAGCGGGTGCGGCCGCCGCGTCCCGCCGGGCAGGCGGTCTACCTCGACCAGGAGGAGTTCGACGCGCTGGTGACGGAGGTGCTGGACGGCTTGCCGCGGGAATGGTCGCCGCTGCTGGACAACATGGCCGTGGTGGTGGACGAAGAGCCGAGCGAGGACGACCTGCGCACTGTTCCGCAGGGTTCCACGCTGTTGGGGCTGTACCGTGGCGGCGCGATCCGGACGCAGTTCCTGGGTGGAGGACTGGCTGGGCCCGCCATGAGCGCGCCCCCCGAGATCGCCCTCTTCCAGGGGCCGCTCGAGCGCGCCAGCGCCGACCCCGACGACCTGCGCGAGCGCGTGCGCCACACCCTGGTGCACGAGATCGGCCACCACTTCGGCTACTCCGAGGACCGTCTGGACGAGGACGAGTGATTAGTGGCTAGTGGCTAGTGGCTAGTGACGAGTGGCAATCGTGAGGCTATAACTACGATCAGTATTATGTCCTGGAAGGAGGTGCATCGCTATGGATGATCCGACGCGACGATTTTCCAATCGGGTCGACAACTACATCCGGTACCGGCCGTCATACCCCGCGGCCGTCCTCGATCCCCTGCGGCAGCGCGGGCTGACCGATCAGTGGACCATCGCCGATGTCGGTTCCGGCCCCGGCAACCTCACCCGCCTCTTCCTCGACAACGGCAACCCTGTCTACGGGGTCGAGCCGAACGGCGAGATGCGCCAGGCTGGAGAGCGTCTGCTGCAGGGCTACCCAGGCTTTACGAGCGTGGAGGGAACGGCGGAGGCGACAACCCTCGCGGACGACAGCGTGGACTTGGTCGTGGCGGGACAGGCGTTCCACTGGTTCGACCATCGGCGTGCCCGGAGCGAGTTCGAGCGTATCCTCAGGCCTCCACGCCTGGTCGCACTGGTGTGGAACGAGCGCCGCCTGGCCTCGACCCCCTTCCTCGCCGCCTACGAGCGGTTGCTGCAAGAGTACGGGACGGACTACGAGCAGGTACGGCACCGTGCCGCGGCCGACGCGGCTGATACGGCGGCGCTGCGGGAATTTTTCGCGCCCCATGGGTACGAGCTGGCGGCCTTCACCAACGAGCAGGTGTTCGACGTCGAGGGACTGCGCGGCCGGCTCCTGTCGTCGTCCTACGCGCCTGTCGCGGGGCAGCCGGGGCACGACGCGATGCTCCAGGCGTTGCGGTCGTTGTTCGAGGAGCATCAGACCGACGGGGTTGTCACCCTTGAGTACGACACGCGAGTGTACGACGGCCGCATCTAATGGTGATGGCGGTAGAACGGGCGGGGCAAACGTGGGCGCATAGCCTTTGCCTACCGAAGTTGTGGCACACGGGGGGAGACGAGAGGTACCCACGATGACCGAGGCGAGCGAACGGCAATGGCATCAGTGGCGGCCGTGGCGGCGACGAGGGTTGGCGTCCCGGCGGCCTGCCGTCGATCATACTCATGCGCCGCCGGTCGAGCCCGAGAACCGGCCCGAGGATACCACCACGCTCTGCCTATCCATGCCCGACTATCAGGATCGCGTGGACTTGTTCGACCGGCTGCCCGTGCGCAAGGGCGGCCTGGTATTGCTTGGCGACGACGTGCTGGCCGACCTGGGTTACGACCTGACGATGCAGGCGGCGGAGGGCTCCCTCGGCGTCTGGACCGATTTGATCCGCGCCGAGCGATTCGCCAACCGCGCTATCCGTGGCGACACGACGCTGGGCGTGCTACAGCGCCTGCGCCAGGCCATCGCATTGTCGCCGCGCGTCCTGATTTTGAGCGTGGGCATCGGCGACCTCTCCCTGGGGCGCTCCATCGGCGCCATCGCCGCGACCTACACGCGGATCGTGGGCATCCTGCGACGGGAGACGCCCGACACGACCGTCGTCATCCTCGGCGTGCTGCCGTTGCCGGAGATTCGCCCGGCCCACCGCATCCCCGACCTCAACGGCCAACTCCGCACCATTGCTGAGCTGCACGCCGCCGCCTACCTCGACCTCTACCCGTTCTTCCTGGGCGAAAGCGGCGCCGGCCTGTGCCCCGACGATGGCGACGACACGCGCCTCTACCCGCACGCGCAGCGCCAGCTCGCCAAGCACCTGGAGCCCTACGTCGCCAGATGCTGGCGCTAGATCGGTTCAATACAGTACTCGCCGCTCCAGCGCGTGGATGGCGAGACGCTAAACTCCTTCACCTGTCCGGCAAGAGTGATCCTCTCTATCCTGTTACTACACGTCGCCGTGACCCACAGATTGCCATCAGGGCCCGTTGTTATTCCCGCCGGTCCGCTGTTAGCTGTCGGCAAAGGGAAGACCGTCACGTGGCCGGTTGGCGTGATCCGACCGACACCATTGCCGTAGAGTTCGGTGAACCAGAGGTTGCCATCCGGGCCATGAACGATCAACAATGGCACGCCATCTAGATCGGAGATCCTTGATCGGGGGAGGGGAAACTCGGTGACAACACCGCGCGGCGTGATCCGCCCGATGCTGCGCTCGAATTGCGTGAACCAGAGATTGCCGTCTGTGCCAGCAGTGATGTCCGTTGGATAGTGGCCAGTTCCTTGAAATGTAGGGATAGGTGGCAGAGAGAACTCACGAATGTGACCGCGCGGCGTGATGCGGCCAATCTTATCGCGGTTCGTCTCCGTAAACCAGAGGTTGTGATCCGGCCCGGTCGTGATGCCGGACACGCTGCTGTAACGTGTCGGCACAAGGTACTCCGTCACTCGCCCGCCCACGGTCATCTTGCCGATCATGCCCCGGTCATTGCTCTCGGTGTTCGCCGTGAACCATAGGTTCCCGTCGGGGCCGCTTGTGATGCCGGAGGGTTGACCTTGCCTGCGCGCAAGGGGGAACGGATGGACGTGCCCGCTCAAGGTGATCCGTACAATCGCATGGGCGGCCGTGGCCCACAGGTTACCATCCGGTCCCCCTATGATGCGGGATGTGCCGCCCTGCGCGGAGATGGGAAGGGGAAATTGCGTCGCCTGTCCACCCGGAGTGATGCGACCGATGCCGTGGTTCTCCACGAACCAGAGATTCCCGTCCCGGCCCATAGCAATGCCCCCAAGGAACGGGGACGCGGCAGCAGGCGCCCGCTGCCCGCCGTAATGCACACCCTGCAATGGCGTCACAACAATGATCGCGACGGCGAGAAAGCCCTTAGCCAGGCTGGAACGGATCATAGCAGCACGTTCCTTTCAACGCTTGTGTCGATGAGGTCCTACGCGCCGAATCAGACCAAGAATTTTGATGTGGCGCGTCCCGCACCCGACTGCAGTTGGCTCGTGGTTTGCCATCTAACGGTGTAGCTGGGTGCGTGCTTGCCGTCAGGTCATCTGACGCGCTTCAAGGTGGATAGCGTGGTGCTACTTGACCTCTCGGCTATCTACTGAATGGTGGAGTTGTGTGAGAACTATCTTCGTTGAGGCCTTCTTGCGTCATCTACCCCTTGGCAAGGTACTCGCTGACCACTTGCTCTCCTGGAATCGTGTGTAGCGTCCCGGCCTGGAGGCGGGCAAGCGTGTCGCGAACTTGCTCAATCTGCCAGCTCTCCACTGACACATGATTCCTTAGCACTTCTTCTATCAGATGATCGCGCGAACGTCCTGTCTCTTCCGCCAGACGATCGTAGACGGAGACAAGGTCTTCGGAAATGCGAATAGTTGTGGCAACGGTGGACATCCAGTACTCCTTTCGTCGTAGCTTGTACCTACAGTATAATAGTCGCCGTTGCATACATGTCGCTCAAGGCGGTCTCGCCAATGTGGGCTATCAAGACGAATCAGGAACAAAACCACCCTTGGCAGACAGCGACATCCTACCTACTCGGAAGGCATGATCGGCGCGGGCGGATCGGTGACCTGGGGGAGGTAGTCGTGCTCGTCGAGGCGCTCCAGGGTCAATTGGCCCTCGCCGTGCCAGGTGAAGGCGCTCAGACCGCAGTTGGCCGCCTGGAGGTCCCACAGGCGCTCTCCGTCACGTGCGAGGACGTGCGTGGCCAGGACGCGGATGACGCCGCCATGGGTCACGACAACGACGCTACGGCCACGCCAGGCAGCAGCGATGCGGTCCAGCGACGCCAGGACCCGCGCCAGCACCTGGCGCAGCGACTCGCCGCCCGGCGGCGTCCAGTCGAGCAGCGAACCGGCGTCGCGGCGCGCCATGTCCGCCGCGTAGCGGTCGTTGAGTTGCTGCAGCGACAGGCCCGAGAACGCGCCGGCGTTGCGCTCACGCAGGCCGGGGTCCGTCGCGGGGCTGAGCCCGAGCGATTGTCCCGCGATGGCCGCCGTGTGCACGGCGCGCCCCAGGTCCGAGCTATAGAGCGCCGCGATGGGGTCGGGCTCCGATACCAGGCGACGGCCCAGCGCCTCGGCCTGGCTCACGCCGCGCGCCGTTAGCGGCGAGTCGTTCCAGCCCTGCCAGCGCCTGACAGCGTTGTCTCGCGTCTCGCCATGGCGCGCCACGAGCAGGCGCGTGGTCCGCGCCCGCGCCTGCTCCGATTGCTCAGGAGTTTGCGCATGTATCATGTTACGCGACACCATGTGGCGCAGCCAACGCACCTCGTCCCACACCCGACCCTAATCAACGCATGGTTTTTCATATAGCCACAACCATGGTATTACAACGTGACATTGACCAAAGACTGATGTCGCATGACACACTACTATAAGGGCGCTATAGGCTGGCCAGCCACTCGTCGCGCGTGTTCGTTTGGAGCAATTGGTCAAGCAGCCGGTCGAGGGCCGCGACGTCTGCTGCGGCCAATCGCGTTTGCGCATCGTCGGGCAAAGCGCCGAAACGGTTGCCCGCCAGGCGGACGACGATCTCGCGCTTCGCCCGCAACGTACCTTGCTCGATCCCTTGCTCGCGCCCCTGCTGCCGCATCCGGTCCGCCCACGTCAGTTCGGTTGCTTCCACGATGTCGTCTCCTATCTCGCGCTATCGTCACGTCGCAGGAAGCAACTGCTCCTCTGTCTCGGCCGCGACGACACGCGCAAGAAGCGCCGTCATGCTTGCCGCCGTGTCCGCCGTGTCGATCAAGGTTGCTATCTCTGGTGATACGCGCCCGAACTTAAGCTCGATCACCTGCTTGACATCCTCGCGTCTCGTCCGCATAGCAATCCGGTCCGCCCATGTCAGTTCGGTTGCTTCCACGTCCTCGCTCCCTTCCTCCTGTTGCAGCCGTGCCCGGTAGTCCACCTGCTCGGCCTCGTCCAGCGTCAAATAGGTCTCCACCACATTGACCAACAGGAACAGCCGCGCCTCGTCCAGCCCGCTCTCGCGCAGCCGCCGGACGATGTCGATCTTCAGTTCGGCGCGCCCGCCCGGTCCCGGCCGCATCAGCGCGGCCAGTGCGACGCCCAGCAGCGACGCCCCGGCCGTGTAGTCCTCCGCCAGCAGGCTGGGCAACTCGATCCGCCAATACTCCAGCTTGATGTACTCCTCGCCGAACAGGGTCTCGACGTAGCGCGCCTTGCGCACCCCGCCCCGGCCGCTGAAGGGCAGCAACACCGCCGAGATGGCGGGCCGCCGCCGCAACGTCAGCAGAGCGTTGTACTCCCACATACGGTACGCCAGGTCGGCCTCCTGCTCCGCCTGCACCTCCGTATGCAGCAGCACCAACTCGGGCACGCCGTCGAAGGTGCGCGCCTCGGCCACCAGATCGGCGGTGCGCATCAGGCCCTCGGGGATGTCGGTGAAGGTCTGCGGGTCGAGGAAGGTGATCGAAGCGGCGTCGATCCCATCCGCGATGGCGGGCAGGAAGAGGGTCAGAAACTCGTGGAAGAAGCCGCGCAGCACATCCTTGAAGGTCTGATCGTGCGCCATCACATCCCTCCTTACCGCTTCACCGCTCCGATTGATCCAGGCACGTTTTTGCGCGCCAACGATGATCCGCGGACACTCGTTGTTGCTCCACTACGCGGGGACCGCCTCTTTCTCCTTGGCCGTCTGTCGGCTCCTCGCCGCTGGTCCCTTGGCAGTGTCGTCCTTCGCCGCGGGCCGGCGGGCAGGGGACCTCTTGGCAGCGGGTTGCCCGGCCACGGGTTTTTTGGCGGGTTGCCGGGCTGCAACGGTAGCGGGGGCTGCCAGGGTTACTCCGTCTTGCCCCTGGGGCTGCTGGCCGTCCTCGGGTCCAGCGATCTGCTGAGTGTGGCGGCACTTGGGGTAGCCGCTGCAACCCAGGAAGGGCTTGCCCGCGCCCTTGCCTTTGCGCGCCACCCGCTCCACCAGCGGCCGGCCGCAGTCGGGGCAGGGGATGTCCGTCACTTTGGCCGGCGCCTTTTGCTCACGCTTGACGTACTTGCAGCTGGGGTAGTTGGAGCAGGCGACGAAGGGCCCGAACCGACCGGTGCGCTGTACCAGCGGCTCGCCGCAGTCGGGGCACATCTCGCCGGTCGGCTCGGGCGCGGGCCGGTCGACCTTCACGCGCGGCGCCTCCTCCATCTTCTGTTGCACGCGCAACTCGAAGGGCGTGGCGAAGTCGCGCAGCATGGCGCGCCAGTCCTGCTCGGCGTCGGCCACCTCGTCGAGGCGGTCCTCCATCCCGGCGGTGAAGCCGGTGTCCACGATGTCGGGGAAGTGCTCCACCAGCAGGTCCGTGGTGGCGCAGCCGAGCGGCGTGGGCACAAAGGCCTTGCCCTGCTTCTCCACGTAGGTGCGGTCCTGGATGGTGCTGATGATGGCGGCGTAGGTGCTGGGACGGCCGATCCCCTGCTCCTCCAGGTACTTGACCAGCGAGGCCTCGTTAAAGCGCGCCGGCGGCTTGGTGAAGTGCTGCTCGGGCGTGAGGTTGAGCAGGCGCAGCCCCTGGGCCTTGGCCAGCGGCGGCAGCGTGCGGTTCTCGGCGCCGTCGTCCTGGCTGCGCTCGGCCGGCGCCTCCTCGTCCTCACTCCCGCCGACGGTCACGCCGTAGGCGACCAGGTAGCCGGGGAAGACCAGCGGCGAGGCCGTGGCGCGGAACGTGGCCTGCGCCGCCGCGCCCGCACCGGGACGCCCGTCGATGTCGGCCGTGGTGCGGTCATACTCGGCGGGCGTCATCTGGCAGGCCACGAAGCGCTGCCAGATCAGGCGGTACATGGCCAGTTGCTCGCGGCCCAGCGAACGCGCCACCCGCTCGGGCGTGCGCGTCACGTCGGTGGGACGAATGGCCTCGTGGGCCTCCTGCGCGCCCTTGGCCTTTGTCTTGTAGCGGTTGGCCTTGGCCGGCACGTAGTCCTCGCCGAACTCCTGCTCGATGTACGCGCGCGCCGCGCCCACGGCGTCGTCGGAGAGGTTGACCGAGTCGGTACGCATATAGGTGATCAGGCCGACCTGACCCTCCGCGCCCAACTCGACGCCCTCGTACAGCTCCTGGGCCAGCTTCATGGTGCGCTTGGCGGCGAAGTTGAGGCGGTTGGAGGCCGCCTGTTGCAGCGTGCTGGTGGTGAAGGGCGGCGGGGCCGACTTCTTGACCCGCTTGGTCTCGACCGATTTGACATCGTAGGCCATGGGGCGCAGCGCCGCCGTGATCTCCTCGGCCTCGGCCGCGGCGCCGATCTCGGCGCGCTTACCCTGCCAGTGCGTCAGCATCGCCGTGAAGGCGGGCTCACGCCCGGCGCTGGCCGGGGTGAACAGGCCGGCAATGCTCCAGTACTCCTTGGGCACAAATGCCTGGATCTCGCGCTCGCGCTCCACGATGACGCGCACGGCCACGCTCTGCACGCGGCCCGCGCTGGTGCCGCGCTGCACCTTGCGGATCAGCACCGGGCTCAGCTTGTAGCCGACGATGCGGTCGAGCAGGCGGCGCGCCTGCTGCGAGTTGACCAGGTTCATGTCGATGCGGCGGGGCGAGGCGATGGCCGCGTCGATGGCGCGCTGGGTGATCTCGTGGAACTCGAGGCGCTTGACGTCGCCCTTGAGACCGAGCACCTTGGCCACGTGCCAGCCGATGGCCTCGCCCTCGCGGTCGGGGTCGGTGGCGATCAGAATCTCGTCGGCGCCGCGCGCGGCGTCCTTGAGGCCCTTGATGGCGTTCTTTTTAGCCTCGATGACCTCGTACTCGGGCTCGAAGGTCGCGGCGTCGTAGCCGATGCCCTTCTTGGGCAGGTCGCGGATGTGGCCGGACGAGGCCACGACGCGATACTGCGCGCCGAGGAAACGGCCGATGGTCTTTGCTTTGGTTGGAGATTCGACGACGATGAGCTTAGGCATGGGGCTCCCCCAGTAAGGATAAATCAGGGCTGACGGCCTCGCGATGCGATGGCCGGACACCGCTCACGGATGTAGCAGTCCACAAAAAGCAAATTCGGATGTACCGGCGATGAGAGGGGTAGGGATGAGTATGACGCCACATGCGCCGCCTTACCCCGCTAGCCGACGGCACGATGTATCTGCATGTATAACCTAAAAGCCTGTCCGGCGCAAGGGGGTTGTCTTACTCGTCGCCGTTTGCGCCAGCTTCGCCGAAGAATCCGCCCCGCCTGGCGATGAAAAACTGGCCTAACTCGGCCATCGTCGCCGCCTCGTCGGGGGCCAGCATCTGCACCAGGCGGCGCACGCGCACCTGCGGCGCGTCGCGCCGGCCCGGCAGGTTAAAGCCAATGGCCTGGGTCGCGACCGGCTCCGCCGCGCCGCGCAGGGCGTCGGCCACCAGCTCCAGCAGGTCCGCCGCCGTCAGGTCCAGCGACTCGGCCAGGCGCTCCAGCACGGTGGCCGAGGGATACTTCTTGCCGCGCTCAATCTCGCCGAGGTACACCACCGAGAGGGCCGAGCGCTCCGCCAGATCCCGCAGCGTCAGCTGCCGCTGCTGCCGCTCGCGCCGGATCACCGCCCCCACGATCTCCTGCAGGTCCGCCATCGTCCTTCCTCCCATTACCAGCCTGCGACTGCCCGGCTAGACCGGCAGACCCGCGGCTAGGGTCTGGGGGGCTAGTCCGCATGTGTCGCATGGCAAACTACGGCCGACTGCGGTCGGGTGTCGCCGGTACGCGTCGGTCTCTCATCGACCACATATCGCTATTGATCGGCCGTACGCGATGCTCTTAGCATATCTACGCTATAAGCATACCTTAAGCCCTTCTCTTACATACTATCGGCGTGTAGGATAGTGGTCAAGGGGGAAGGAGGAGCGCATGGGTTTGGTTCCGATGGTGGTGGAGTCCACCAACCGTGGTGAGCGCGCCTACGACATCTACTCGCGCCTGCTCAAGGATCGCATTATCTTCGTGACCACGCCGGTGGAAGACACCATGGCCAACATCATCGTGGCGCAGTTGCTCTACCTGCAGAGCGACGACCCCACGTCGGACATCCGGCTCTACATCAATAGTCCGGGCGGCGTGGTCACGGCCGGTCTGGCCATCTACGATACGATGCAACATATCAGCGCGCCGATCCAGACCTGGTGTCTGGGCCTGTGCGCCAGTATGGCCTCGATCCTGCTCGCGGCGGGGACGCCGGGCAATCGCTACGCCCTGCCCAACGCCGAGGTCATGATCCACCAGGGCTCGGCCGGTTTCCAGGGCGCCTCGCCCGACATCGAGATCCAGGCCCGCTGGGTGCTGCGCTCTACCCAACGCATGAACGGCATCCTGGCCCACCACTGCAATCAGCCTTACGAGAAGGTGGAGCGCGACACGCAGCGCGACTTCTTTATGACCGCCGAGGAGGCCAGGGACTACGGCCTCGTCGACCACGTGGTCTCGTCCCACGGAAGTGATTAGTGACGAGTGGTTAGTGACGAGTGAGGAGGAAAGAACGATGTTTGCAGCGGTCAGCCACTTCCCACGGGTCTCGGAGTGGGTCTATCTGGGGACGACGGCCATCAACCTGGCGCAGGTAGCGGCTATCGAGTTCGGCGACAAAGACAAGGGGAGCGACGCCTACGCTATCATCCGGTTGGCGGCCTATAACGCCAACGAGGAGGTCACGGGCCTTGGCCGCACCTGGTTCAAGGTGCGCGACGTCGCCGTCGTGCGGCAACTGCGCGCGTACGTTGGCCAGACGCTCATCCCCGTCAATTAGGTGCGGCACGTTCGCTATGCGCGGGCCGGAGTGTCAAGCCTGCGTGGATCAATAGCCGGCAAAGAAAGGGTAAGCAGTGACCGACCTATCAGCGACCAAGGAGATCGTACGGGACTTTATCCGGACCGTGTGGGAGGGCCGGGACCTCGCGGTGCTTGCCTCCTTCTGGACGGAGGAGTGTGTCAACCATGCCATGCCGGGGCCTGACAACCACGGTCTCGCCGCACTCCGGGCCTATCATGAGCAGTTCTTCGCGGACTTCTCCGCTTTCTCTCGCGTCGAGATCGAGGTTGTGCAACAGGTCGCGGAGGGGGACCGGGTTGTCACGCAGATGATAACGCGCGGCACGCACAGCGGACCGTTCTACGGCCTACCGCCGACAGGCAAGGAGGTCTCGCTCTCCACGATCCGTATCGACCGCCTCCAGGACGGCCGGATCGCCGAGCATTGGTCCGTCGCCGACGTGGCGGGCCTGATGCAACAACTCCAGGCATGAGGAATAAGGATACGTCGCGCGCGGTTCAGAGTACTATGTGGCTGGGTTCATCATCGCACACGAGCCCATGACCGAACAAAGAGAGGAACGCATGAAGCTACTGATCCTGGGTGGTACGGTGTTCATCGGCCGCCACCTGGTCGACGCGGCGCTGGAGCGCGGGCACGAGGTAACGCTCTTTAATCGTGGACAGCACAACGCCGACCTCTACCCAATGGTGGAGCGGCTGCGCGGCGACCGCGACGGCGGCCTGACGGCGCTGCGGGGACGGCGCTGGGACGCCGTGGTCGACACCTGCGGCTACGTCCCGCGCGTCGTGCGGGCGTCGGCCGAGGCGCTGGCCGACGCCGTGGACCACTACACCTTCATTTCAACCATCTCGGTCTATCCCGACCTCGGCCGCAAAGATATGGACGAGGAAGCCCCGCTGGCGACCCAGGACGACCCGTCCGTGGAGGAGGTGACGGGGGAAACCTACGGCGGCCTCAAGGTGCTGTGCGAGCGGGCCGCCGAGCAGACTCTACCCGGCCGCGTGCTGACCGTTCGCCCCGGCCTCATCGTCGGCCCCTACGATCCCAGCGACCGCTTCACCTACTGGCCTCACCGCGTGGCGCGGGGCGGCGAGGTGCTGGCGCCGGGCCAGCCCGAGAATCGGACACAGCTTAACACGAGGTGGACACAGTTCATCGATGCGCGCGACCTGATGCGCTGGACCTTGCGGGCCGTCGAGCGTCGCTTGACGGGCGTCTACAACACCACGGGGCCGGCTTATTCCGTGGCCTTGGGCCAGGTGCTTGACACCTGCAAGGAGGTGAGCGGCGGCGACGCGCGCTTCACCTGGGTGGACGACGATTTCCTGACCGAGGCCGGGGTCGCGCCCTACACCGAGCTGCCGCTGTGGGTCCCGGCCTCGCCGGAGATGGCGGGCTTTGCCACCGTCGACTGCGGCAAGGCCATCGCCGCCGGCCTCACCTACCGCCCGCTGGCCGATACCGTCCGCGACACGCTGGCCTGGGATCGTACGCGACCCGCGGACACGGAGCGCGCGAACGGTCTCGCGCCCGGGCGCGAAGCCGAGCTATTGCGCTCCTGGCACGGTAGAGCAAAGTAGGGTGAAGAATTACGACACGAGCACGTCGAGGGAACAAGTCGTCGTACTAATAGATGACGAAGTCATGGAACGACGAAGGAAAAACGCCAGGGACCGGGACCTACCGGCAATCCTGAGTAGCCGGACAGCGCGCTCACGCCGCCGAAACTCGCGATGGTAAGCGTCAAGCGCGTACCACGGCGTTGGGGAGGGTACACCCAGGCGACGCGGCAAAAGATGAGGCCGGACGGAGTGGTCACGTTCGGGCCACACTCGTCGTCCACATTGGTTATCCCGATGGGATGACCGCCACGCGACATGAGAGTGACACCAGTCGGATAGCTGCTTGACCCATAACCGAGGATGATATGCTCCTCCGTGACCTCCATCAGTTGGAATGGAATGCCCCGTTGCTGGATGAGCGCGTTGGACCATCGCACCGGTTGTCGCAGCAGGCTCTGTAGATGGAGCGGAACGCGCACGGTCTGGCCCGACATGAAGCGCAGGACGGCGGCGCGCGCCGTTGCAGGGAGAGGACCCAGGATCGCGTAGCCTCGCTGGACGACGGGCGGATGCCAAGGAAACCAGGCGGGGAGGGGCAGAGTCGGGTCGCTGGGCGACTCTCCCCACCGTACTCCATGGTCCTCTAGCACGCCGTGGTCGTCGTACAGTTCCACTGTGAGGGCCAATTGAGGCGCGAAGCCACCGCGACCACGAAGTGAGCCATTGAGATGATATTGCACGTAAGTGACAGCGCCATCGACCAACACGCGATCGACGGCAACGGGGGAGGACGGCTGGCTGGGGTCAGGCGCCCCGCTCAGGCCCTGGTCGATCAGGATTTGCTCGTTCGGGATGTTGGGATCGAGCGGAGTAGAGAGCGACGCATGCATGGGGATAATGAGAGCAGCACTACCCGCGAGGACACCGCACACGGCCAGCAGCGCAATTGCTTGCGCCAGCCTTGCCCGACGGAGCGTCAAGGCTATCACCTCCCCGACTTGCTCATGCCCGCTTACAATGCCAGAAGGCTATGGTAGATCACTAACTATGATGGCATATCCGGGGGCAAAGAGGAAACGACTGCAATCGACGCTCGATGCGTGTCGGTGAAGCGGAAAACGGACGTTCCCAGAACGGCCGCCCCCTTGTTACTTGGTGGACTCACGCGGTGAGCGTGCGTACCAGGTGCGCGACGAAGCGCGGGGCGTCGACGGCCAGGGGCACGTCGATGGGGTGCTGGGGCCGCGGGTAGCCGGGTCCGCGCAGGGGCCGGCGGTCGGCCACGGTCATGCCGACGGTGAGGGGACTCTCCGTCTCCACCCGCACGTCGAGCGAGGCCATGCGCGTCACCAGCGTGGGGTCCAGGGCGATGCCGAGCGCCAGCGGGTCGTGCAGAGCGCAGCCCCGACCGCCCAGCAACTCCGCGTAGCGGTTGACGTAGAAGGGGATGATGGCCGCGACAAAGCGCGCCACGGGGCTCTCGGACCCTTGTATCCGCTCCAGTTCCGCCGGCCCCAGTAGCGTGGTCATGGTCACGTCCAGCCCGACCATGGTCAGCGACGGCCACGGCGCAGCCAGCACCAACCACGCCGCCTCGGGGTCGTGCCAGATGTTGGCCTCGGCCACGGGCGTGACGTTGCCAATGCCGTCGGCCGCGCCGCCCATGATGACCACGCGCTTGACCAGGCGCGGCAACTCCGGTTCGCGGATCAACGCCGCGGCCACGTTGCTCAACGGGCCGCTGGCGAACAGTGTAATTCGGCCCGGTTGCTCGTGGGCCAGGCGCAGCAACTGGTCCACGGCATGCTCGCCGGTGGGTTGGCGCGACGGCGCGGGGAGGCCGGCGTCGCCCATGCCGTCGACGCCATGCACGTGGGGCGATGTCTCCAGAGGGCGCAACAGCGGCTTGTTGAGCCCGACGGCGACGGGCACATCTGGCGAGCCCGCCGCGTCGAGGGTTTTGAGCGTGTTCGTGGCCGCCTGGTCGGCCTCGATGTTCCCCGCCACCGTCCCGATGGCTAGCACCTCGGCGTTGGGCGAGCGCAGCGCCAGCAGGATGGCCAGGGCATCGTCGATGCCCGTGTCCACGTCCATCACAAGCAGGGTCTTATCCGCGTCGCTGGGCACCCCTCACCCCCAACCCCTCTCCCGTGCGCGGGAGAGGGGAGCAGCCGCTGCTACAATCTCTACTGGCAACTGGCAACTGGCGCCTGGCGCCAGGCGCCAGGCGCCTCTCCTATCGCTGGCTGCGCATCAGCAAGGCGTTGATGGCGGCTTCCTCGGCGCTGGCGCCCTCGGCTAAAGGGACGAGGTTTGTGACATTCATGCCCATGATGTTGCCGCTGAACCACCAGGCGCGCCCGTTGAACGAGCTGGTGAAGCAGCCGGTGGTGCTGAAAGCGGTCAGCATCATGGTGCGCAACTGGTCCAGCGTGGGCAGCCAGATCAGGATGTCCCGCGTCTGCTCGTAGGCCTCGCCGCCGTCGACCGGCGTGACCCCGAGCATGGCGCCGTCCACATCCGTGACCACGCCCAGCCCCTCGCCTGGGCGGCTCACTACCCAGTCGCCGATATGAGGCTGCCAGTCCTCGCCGCCGGGCATCGTCTTGAAGAAGCCGCACAGGTCCTGGTAGCGTGGGTCGCTCAGGGCCGGACCCGGCGGCGCAGTCGCCTCGCTCATCGTCGCTCTCCTCTTCTCATCACTCTTGCACTCCGTCTAGCCTATGCTTCATGGTAGCACGAGCACGATGGAGACTCTCACCCCCGGCCCCTCTCCCGGATGCCCGTTGGCCTGACCTTGAAAGGTCATGGCAGGAACGGACCCTGAAGGGTCGGCGCGAGGCAACTCTCCCGCTCCCGCAGACCTTTCAAGGTCTCATCCCTGCCATGGTCCTTCAGGGCCAGGCGCCCCGCTCACCCTCGTGGGGCACGTCCCTCCTCTCCCGCGGCAGGGAGAGGGGTTGGGGTGAGGGGACTACGACGGACGCAGCACGGTGCTGGGCGGCGTGGCCGTGGTGGCGGTGATGGGGAGCACGTTGAGCGCGGTGTTGGTGTCGAGCAGGTAGTGGCCGTAGGCGTTGATGACCGTGGTGTCGCCGACGGTGGTGATGCGCGGCGCCGACGAGTAGGTCAGGTGGTTGTGGCCGTGCAGCCAGTAGCGCGGGTGTTGCCGCAGGATGTAGTGGCGGAAGCAGTCGAAGCTCCGGTGGCAGGCGTCCCCGGCGTCCAGGCAGACCTCCAGGTGGGCGGGACACTCGAGGTGTGAGCACCGGCGCCCCGGCCCGACAGGGGCAGGGCAGCGCCCAAAGGCCGGACAATGCACCGGCGCGGCATGCGAGACCACGATGTCGACGGGACCCGAGCGCCAGGATTTCAGAGCCAGGCGGCGCATCTTCCAGGCCATCTGGCGCTCGGTGAACTGATACTCCTCGGACCCCGCATTGTAGCGGTGGCAACCGGAGACTCCGGCGATGCGCAGGCCGCCAACCGTCACGATGCGCCCGTCGATGTCGTCGCAGCCGCCGGGCGGCTCCGACCGATAGGCGGTGTCGTGGTTCCCGGCCACATAGAGCAGCGGCACGTCTAGCACGCTAACCAGGAACTCCAAATAATCGTGGTCCAAATCGCCGCATGAGATGACGAGGTCGACCCGTGAGCGCCATCGCTCGGGCTTGAAATCGTCGTACAGCAAGCGTTCGGGCGTGTCCGCAACGGCGAGGATACGCATGGACGGTGTCCTATTCTTTTTATGTTTTTACTCGTGTCTGGCGTGTGGAGGCCACGCGGCCGCGATGGGGCGAAGCATGTGATCGATGGAGTGCCGCTATCTCGGCACAGCGGCACGAATGGTCTGCCCTTAAACGATCTATTCATAGCACGTTATAAAGTATACCGCTCCGGCGCGGGGGAGGCGCTCACGGTCTGTGAATTGTCCCTCCCGTCCGCCGCAACCGCCGGTCGCTCACTGGGACCGCCGCAGGGACTGCGGCCATGTGCGCAGGCGCGTGGTTTGCCGGACTCGGACGGGCGTCCCGCGACGGCGTGCCGCAGTCCCTGCGGCGGTCCCAGTGGAAACGCCCGTGCCGACTTTTCGTTGGCGCGCAGAAGTACTGGGAGCGCGGGCATCCCA
>JAABUQ010005262.1_pt1 | contig 20902 bp, 17 predicted proteins | sample 5560001 | NCBI WGS metagenome assembly JAABUQ01 (sample SAMN10711888, study PRJNA513371) | rock metagenome | isolation source: Antarctica rocks | place: Antarctica: Victoria Land, Finger Mt nord | collected 2015-12-18
TCTGGGACGCCTGCGACGAGCTCGGCATCCTCGTCTGGCAGGACTGCATGCTCGCGAGCGTAGACCCGCCCGAGGCGCCCGAGTTCGTGGAACTTCTGCAGCGCGAGCTGCGCCAGGCGTTCGCCCTTTCGGCCGGACGACCGTCGCTCGCCATCGTGTGCGGGAGCAGCGAGATCCATCAGCAGCCGGCGCTGCTCGGCCTCGCGCCCGAACGCTGGCGAAGCTCGGTGCTCGAGCAGGCGATTCCCGCGATCGTCGACGAAGTCCTCCCGGACGTGCCCTACGTCCCTTCCACTCCCACCGGCGGTGAGGTGCCCACGGATCCCGACGTCGGTGTCGCGCACTACTTCGGCGTGGGCGCCTACCTGCGACCCCTCACCGACGCGCGCATGGCGGGGGTACGGTTCGCCGCGGAGTGCCTGTCGTTCGCCACCCCGCCCGAGCGCGAGACGGTCAAGGAGGTCTTCGGAGGCGCGCACGTTGCGGGCCACGACTCTCGCTGGAAGGCAACGGTGGCGCGGGACTCTGCCACGTCGTGGGACTTCGAAGACGTTCGCGACCACTACGTCGGCACGCTGTTCGGCGTCGAGGCCCTGGAAGTCCGGGTCGCGGACCCCGAACGGGCCCTCGATCTCGGACGGGCCGCGGTGGCCGAGGCGATGTCTCACGTGCTCACCGAGTGGCGGCGCAGCGCCTCGACGTGCGCCGGAGCGATCGTGCTCACCTGGCGAGACCTGTGGCCGGGTGCGGGATGGGGACTCGTCGATTCGCTTGGGCGCCCCAAGTCCTCCTGGTACGCCTGTCGTCGCGCGCTGGCCGCGCGCGCCGTGCTTGTGAGCGACGAGGGACTCTCGGGACTGCGCCTACACGTCCACAACGACCGATCCGAGACCCTACGTGGCCGATTGCGCCTGACCGTGTTCGCGCTCACCGGCCAGGTTCTCGAGCGGGGGGAGCAGGACATCGAGGTCGCCCCGCGGCGCGACCTCGTGCTCGGCACCCAGGGCCTCCTGGGCGGCTTCCGCGACCTCAACTACGCGTATCGGTTCGCGGCTCCGAGTGTCGATGTGGTGGCCGTCGAGCTCGAGGACGAGGCGGGCGTTCTAATCGGCGAGGCTGTCCACCTGCCGCTCGGTCCCGCCCGCCCGCGCCTCCCCGCCGTCGGCCTGCGGGCCCAGTGCGAGCAGGCGCCCGACGGGACCTGGCGCCTGGAGATCGCCACGGACCTGCTCGCCCAGTACGTCTCCATTGAGATTCCGGGGTATGTCCCTGCGGACTCCTGGTTTCACCTCGCACCGGGACGCTCACGCCGGGTGGCCCTGAGCGGGGGCGACGGCGAGCACCCGCCCGACGGCACGGTCCGGGCGCTCAACGCGATCCAGGACGCGGCCGTTTTGAGCGTGGCGCGAACGTGACCGAGCTTGACCGCATGCGGACCCAGCTCGGCGAGAGCACGCGGCTGTGGGCGGGGTCCGGACTGCACGTATGGCCGGGACGCTGGAGCGCGTTCAGCGGCGCGCGCAGTGTTGATTACAACGTCGCCTGCGTCCACGCCGCATCCGGGGGGGAGAACATCGAGCGGGCGCTGGCGAAGGTCACCGAGGCCGGCGTCCCGGCGGTCATCATGATCGCCGGAGAGGCGCTCGGGGAGGTCCAGGTGCTCGTCCGCGCGGATTGGGTCTGCATCGGCTCCAATCCGCTGCTGCTCTGCGAAGAGCTCCCGACCGCGCTCGAGGATGGTGTTGCGCGCCTCGATGGGAAGGCGCTCACCGAAGCCCGCACCCTCGTCGGCGAGGCCTACGACCTGCCCGAGGCGCTCACGGTGGTCGCTCTCCCCGATACCTCCGTGAGCGAAGCCGGGCAGTCCGTATGGGGCCTGCGTGAGCAGGGAGAACTCGTGTCCTGTATGGCGCTGGTTGACGTCGACGAAACGGCTGTCGTGTGGTCGATGGCCACACCGCCGCGGCTGCAGCGCCGCGGCTTCGGTCGCCGCCTGCTGCAGGGCGCGCTGGCGGCAAGCGCCCGCGAGGGAGGCGCGCGCTGCCTGCTGTACTCCTCGCCCCAGGGGATCGGCCTCTACACGTCGATGGGGTTTCGCCTCGTCGAGCGCTGGCAGGTGTGGTCGCGACCGCGCTGGGTACTCAGCCGGGTCTGAAAGGACAGCCAAGGTGACGCCCCGCGACCAGCTCAACCCTACTGCGCTCAATGCTTCGGTATGGGCCCGCGGGTCGTACTTCCGGACCTACGCGACGAGCCAGCTTCGACCGGTCGAGGAACAGCTGCTGAGCCGCTACCGTCGCGACCTCAGCGGCCGGGTCCTGGAACTGGGGTGTGGCGCCGGCCGCCTTACGAGCCACCTCGTGCCCATCGCGCAGCACCTGCACGGGATCGACCTGTCCCCGAGGATGATCGCCCACTGTCGCCGGACCCTGCCTGAAGCCGACTTTGCGCTGGGAGACTTTCGCGACGTCATCAGCCAACTGGCCACCTCCTTCGATGTCGTGGTGGCCCCCTGCAACGTGCTCGACGTGTGCGATGACGCGGATCGGCGAGCTACCCTTGACGCCCTGCACGGCGTGCTGTCGGACGGCGGCCTGCTCATCATGTCCTCGCACAATCGAGGCTATGTGCCGAAGCTGCGGACTCCGACACAGGCCGTGCGTCGTGACTCGATCCGCTTCGCGCTCGATGTGGCGCGTCTGCCGCGACGGATGCGCCACCGGAGGCGTCTGCTGCCCTTGGAGCGGGACGAGCCTGGCTACGCAATCATCAACGATGGGGCACACGATTTTTCGCTGCTTCATTACTTCACCCACCGCAACGATCAACAGCGCCAGTTTGCCGAGCACAGCTTTGACCTGCTCGAGTGCCTCACGCTCGAGGGCCAACCGGTGGGACCTGAGGATTCCGCTCCGGGGGAGGTTGAGCTGCACTACGTGGCCCGACGTTCAGCTGACGGGCAAGAGCCTCGACACCCGACAACGAGCTGAATACCGGCGGAGGGGGAGGGATTCGAACCCTCGTCAGAGGCTTAACCCCTGAAACGGTTTTTCGAGACCGCCGCGTTTTTGCACCAACCCGCCTTCGATGTGGCTCACCAGTTAGGGCTGAGCGTGGCTGCAGCGGGCGCTGGCGCTCAGCCTCAATCCCGCGACCACTCCAAGCTATTCTGCGCTCGCTCGAGCTAACCGTCCAACTGCGGGCTACGCGCGCTCGCGACCCGCGTCGCGCGCCGGGTTGCGCGCCGCACGGGCCACGGCCTCGTCGTCCCGGGCCGAGGTCCGCCCGGCGCCCACCCACGCGAAGCGGAAGGCGAGGCCGGCGGCGACGTAGAGGCCGCTGGCAACGTGGTGGGTCCAGGGGCCGGCTCGGCCGCGTGCGAAGCGCAGCGCGAGACCGGCGCGCACGGCCCACTTCGCGCCCTGGAAGAGCTTGCCCGGCGTGCCCTCGGCGAGCACGTCGGCCAGGCTTCCGAGCCGCTTCTCGTTGACGCTCGACATCACGAGCTCGGAAGCCATCGCCGCCGTCTCGATCGTCCCGAGGGCGGACTGGGTCGGATGCCCAACCGGCAAACCGGTCGCCGCGAGCACGAGCCGGTTCGTCGCCGCGCCCGTCGCCGTGGCGGTCGCGATGAAGATCGGGGCGAGGAAGAGGCGGCTGCGGTTCCACACCGGGACCGCCGTCGAGGCGAGCAGTACCCCGCTGTAGGAGCCGAGGTAGGTGCCCAGCAGCGCGGTCGCGGCGCCGAGCGCGCGCGCCTCGCGCGGGCGCCCGATCAGGTCCGCGCCGACGCCCGCCGCGGCCGTGGCGCTGAACGCGCTCAGGCACCAGGCGCCCATCGACATCGGCGAGCGCGGCTTGAAGATCCGCAGCATGTTGAGGAAGCGCATGGGCCGCCCGAGGTCCATTACGAGCAGCGGTGCGCACGGACCGACGGCGGCGAGCACCACCTTGCGCGCGACGGCGGCCGAGGCGTGGTCGCCGGCGGCGTCGCAGCCGAGCGCGACGAACGACGACCCGGTGGCGATCCCGCCGAACCAGAAGTAGAGCGGGACCTCCCACGTCCAGACGGCGGGGTGGAGGACGGGGCCCTGAACGGGAACCAGCACCTCCTCGCCGGCGCGCATCGCCCGGGCCGCCTCGGCGACCCGACCGTTCGCGTCCCCGGCGGGCGTAGCGTAGCTCGTGTCCTTGTCATAGAGGTAGGACCAGCGGGAGTCGGCCCAGCCCCGCCGCGCGAGGGCGACGGTCGCGCCCTCCACGGCGCGGCGGTAGCGGCCCGGCTCCCCCCGCTTGCCCACTGCGGGCGTGGTGTCGCGCCCGCCCGCCGGCGAGCCTCCACCCTCGGCGTGCCGGCGCCGGGTGACTTCCTCGGGCGGGGGTCCGTGCGCGTGGCTCATCGCCGGGCGCACCGGTGGGAGATCACGAAGCTCGCTACCGTCGCGCCGGCGGCGAGGACGGCGGCGGCGAGGCCGGCGGCGGTGGCGATCGGCGCGTTCTCCTGGATCGGCGAGTCGGCCTGGGCGGGGAGCCCGAAGCGCTCGGGCGGCTGGGTGAGCAGAAAGAACGCGCCGAGGCCGCCGGCGAGCTGCTCGGAGGTCTCGTCGCCCGCGCCGTAGAGGTAGGCGCCGCCGATCCCGCGCTCGTGGAGCGTGGCCACGCGGCGCTGAGCGGTCCCTACGAGCTCGTCGTAGGGGCCGAACTGAATCGAGTCGGTGGGACACGCCTTCGCGCACGCGGGCTCGAGTCCGTCCTCGAGGCGGTCGTAGCAGAGGGTGCACTTCGCGGCGCGCCCGTCGTAGGGGTCGCGGTCGACGACGCCGAAGGGACACGAGGGAACGCAGTAGCCACAGCCGTTGCACACGTCGGCCTGCAGAACGACCGTCTCGAACTCCGTGCGGATGAGCGCACCGGTCGGGCACGCGTCGAGGCAGCCCGCGTTCGTGCAGTGCTTGCAGACGTCGGACATGAAGAGCCACTTCTCCATGTCCTGGACGGCCTGGGCGACCTCGACCGCCTGCTCCCCGTTCCCCTGGGAGGCGAGCTCGACGAGGTCGGGGACCTCCTCGGCCGCGACCCCGCCGCCCGCGCCGCCGAGTTCGGCCACCGAGGGCATGGGCCGCCCGCCGGTTGCGGCCGGGATGTTCGGCAGGGCGCCGCCGGCGCCCGCGGCGAGCGCGGCCTCCGCCTCGGCGCGCGTCTGCTGGGTCGGCCCGAGATGCTCTACGAAGCGCACGTGACGCCACGTCGAGGCCGAGAGCGACCCGGTGTGGTCGTAGGAGCCGCCCTTGCGAAAGACGTGCTCGTCGGCGGGAAGGTCGTTCCACTGCTTGCACGCGACCTCGCACGCCTTGCACCCGATGCACACCGTCGTGTCGGTGAAGAAGCCCATGCGCTGGGCGCCGGGGTCGTGGATGGCGATCTCGGTGGGCGCAGCGCTCACGTCGCTCCCTCTCCGTGGGCGCTCTGTTCGGTCTGCGCGCCGCGGTCGGGATGCTCGGCCTCGTGGTCGTCCGCCGGTCCGATCTTCCCCGGATCGGTGACACCGGCCAGCCGGGCGCTCGAGGCGCCCACGCGGCGTCCCGCGCGCACGTCGCACGAGAACGCCTTTTCCTCGATCGAGGTGTTCGGGTCGCCCGAGAGCACGACGAGGTCGTTCGCCGAGTCGCCGGTGACGCCCTGGTCGTTCGACGTGTAGGAGCCCCAGTGCCACGGCATGCACACCTGATGGACGACCTTCCCGTCGATCCGCAGCGGGCGCACGCGGTGGGTGACCTTCGCCCGCGCCTCGATCTCCGCGCGCTCGGTGACGATCGTCATCCACCCGCCGTCCTCGATGCCGCGCTCGGCGGCGAGGACGGGATCGACCTCACAGAACATCTCGGGCTGGAGCTCGGCGAGCCACGGCAGGTTGCGGCTCATCGGACCCGCCGTGTGGTGCTCGGTGAGGCGGAAGGTCGAGGCCACGATCGGGTAGCGCGGGTCCTGCGCGGCGTTGATCGGGTTGTCACGGCGCTTCCAGGTGATGAAGGCCGGGTTCCCGCCGAGCTTCGGGTAGAGCGCGTTGGCGACGGGCGACTCGGAGGGCTCGTAGTGGGTGGGAAGGGGTCCGTCGAGAAGGCCGCTCGGGGCGTAGAGCCATGCCCGTCCGTCGCCCATCATGATGAACGGGTCGTCGCCAGAGATCGCGTCCATGCCCTCGGCGTCGTCGGGCGCGACGTAGTCCGGGCGCTTGTCGGCCGGGAAGTCAGGGACGTCGTAGCCCCTCCACTTCCCCTGCTCCTCGTCCCACCAAACGAGCTTCTTGCGCTCGGACCACGGCTTCCCGCTCGGGTCGGCCGAGGCGCGGTTGTAGAGCACGCGCCGGTTGGCCGGCCACGCCCAGCCCCACTCGGGGGAGACCCACCCGCCCTCGGGGTCGTCGAGGTCGCCGGGGTCGCGCCGGCGGGGCTGGTTCACGCCGCCGGCGAAGCAGCCGGCGTAGATCCAGCAGCCGCACGCCGTCGAGCCGTCGGCCTTCAGCTCGGCGAAGCCGGACACCGGCCGGCCCGAGGCGACGTCGTAACCCCCGATCTCCTTGAGGACCGCCTCGGCGCTCGGCTCGGCGTGCGCGCCGTGCTCGGGGTAGTCCCAGTGCAGGTTCTGGATCGGCCAGTCGCGGGTCTCGGTGGAGTCGGCGTAGCGGGCCATGATCCGCTTGGCGAGATGGTGGGTGAAGTGGAGCTCGGAGCGCGCGTCGCCCGGTGGGTCGAGCGCCTTGTCGCGCCACTGGAGCAGGCGCTGGGTGTTCGTGAAGTGCCCCTCCTTCTCCACGTGGGAGGCTGCGGGCATGAGGAAGACCTCGGTCTCGATGTCCTCGGTGCGCAGCTCTCCCGAAACCACTTCGGGCGAGTCCTTCCAGAAGCGCGCCGTCTCCACGTCGGCGAGGTCACGCACGACGAGCCACTTCAGGTGTCCGAGGGCGCGGCGCTGAAGCCCGGCGTTCTGGGATCCCACCGCCGGGTTCTGGCCCATCACGAAGAGGCCGTCGAGCCCGCCGTCGAGCGCGCGCAGCATGGAAGAGAAGTGCGAGTGGTTGCCGGTGATCTTCGGGAGGTAGGGGAAGCCGTAGTCGTTCTCGGGCGTGGCGTTGGCGCCGAAGTAGGCCTTGAGCAGCGACACGACGTAGTTGTCGAAGTGCGACCACCAGCCGCGGCTCGAGCCGCCCGAGGCGATGTAGTCCTCGAGGCCCAGGTCCTCCTCGCGCCCGCGCGGCATCGGGAGGTAGCCCGGCAGGATCTCGTAGAGCGTGGGGATGTCGCTCGAGCCCTGGATCGACGCATGGCCGCGCATGGCCATGATGCCGCCGCCCGGACGCCCGACGTTGCCGAGCAGGAGCTGCAGGACGGCGCCGGCGCGGATCATCTGCACGCCGGCGGAGTGCTGGGTCCAGCCCACGGCGTAGGCGAGCATCGTCGTACGCTCGCGCCCGGAGTTGGCCGCGAGCGTCTCGGCCATCTGGAGGAAGTCGGCCGCCGGGATCCCGCACACGCGCTCGACCATCGCGGGCGTGTAGCGCGCGTAGTGCCTCTTCAGGAGCTGGAAGACGCAGCGCGGGTGCTCGAGGGTCTCGTCGCTCTTGACGTTGCCGGTCATCATCCCGGCGCCCGTACCGTCGCTGAAGGCCTGGGTGGAGTGCTCGCGCTGGCCCGCGGCGGCTGCGACCTCGCCGCCCTCGTACATCCAGGTCGAGGGGTCGTAGGTCCCCGTCTCGGGGTCGAAGCCCGAGAAGAGCCCCTCGAGGTCCTCGGGCCCGCGGAAGTCCTCGTTGATGAGGGTCGCCGCGTTCGTGTAGTTCACGACGTACTCGCGGAAGTAGGACTCGGTCTCGATGACGTAGCGGATGAGCCCGCCGAGCAGCGCGATGTCCGAGCCGGCGCGGATCGGGACGTACTGGTCGGCCACCGCGCTCGTGCGCGAGTAGTGCGGGTCGACGTGGATGATCTTCGCGCCGCGCTCCTTGGCCTTCATGACCCAGCGGAAGCCGACGGGATGGGCCTCGGCCATCGAGGAGCCCTGAATCCAGATGCAGTCGGACTTCTGAAAGTCCTGCTGGAAGTTGGTGGCGCCGCCGCGCCCGAACGAGGTCCCCAGACCGGGGACCGTCGAGCTATGTCATATCCGCGCCTGGTTCTCGATCTGGATCGCGCCGAGCGCGGTGAAGAGCTTCTTGATGAGGTAGTTCTCCTCGTTGTCGAGCGTCGCGCCGCCGAGATGGGCGAACCCGAGGGTGCGGTCGACGCGCCAGCCCTGCTCGTCGTGCTGCTGCCAGTGGTCCTCGCGCGCGCGAATGACCCGCTCGGCGATCATGTCCATCGCCTCGTCGAGGTCGAGCTCCTCCCACTCGGTCCCGCCGGGGCGGCGGTACTTGACCTTGGTCAGGCGCCCGGGCTGCTGGACGAGCTGGCGCGACGCCGAGCCCTTGGGACAGAGCGTGCCCTGGTTGATGGGCGAGTTCGGGTTGCCCTCGATGTCGACGAGCTCGCCGTCGCGCGTGTAGACGATCTGCCCGCACCCCACCGCGCAGTAGGGGCAGATCGACTCCGTCGCCTTGAGACCGGCGATGCGGGCGCCCGCCCGCTTCGTGTTCTTGGAGACGGCGGACGGGCCGAGCCCCCAGTCCGCGGCGCGGCCCACGACGGGAAGGTCGCGCAGGCGCGCGAAGGTCTTCGGACGCCCCGACCGCCAGTCGCCGCTCTTCTCCCCGTTGTGCTGGCTCACCCGAAACGCTTCTTACCGCGCGCGCGCCGCGTAATCAACTTTCGACCGCGGCCGGCGTGACGTCGGAGCCGGATCGGCCTCGGATGCGGCGCTCGGGCCCGAGGGTCGTGTGGTAGAGAGCGAGCAGGGCGGCGACCAGCAGCGGGGCGCCGACCCCCGTGATGATCAGGTAGGCCACGAGCGTCGCGGAGGGCGCGGCCGCCTCGTGCACGGTGAGCTGCGGGTAGACCATGTAGGGGAACTGCGCGAAGGCTCCCCCGACGAGGCCGGCGAAGTAGCCGCCGAAGGTCAGCAGCGCGGCGAGCGCGTGGCGACGGCGCCACATCGCGACAGTCCCGAGGAAGATCGCGACCCCTCCCAGGATCATCGGGATGACCAGCGGGCTCTCGAGCCGGCCGCGCGTGTGAGGGACCCGGTCGGCGAGGGCGAGCGTGAAGAGGATCGCGAAGGGCAGGACGGCGACGCCGGCTCCCAGCGCGGCACGGCGGTACCACTCGGCGCTCGCGCGCCCCCGTGCCGCGGCGTAGGCCGAGACCACGAGGGCGGAGAGGTGCGCGCTCGCCGCGAGCGTCAGGGGGAGCGCGCTCAGGGCGACCGCGCTTGAGTAGAAGCCCGAGCGCAGCTCGTCCGGGGCGATGTACCCTGTGGCCGGCGCCGAAGCCGCGTAGCCGAGGCCCATGCCGGCGAGGACGCTGGCGATGCCGAAGACCCAGGTCGCCGGTCCGCGGCTGCGCGGGGGCCCGTAGTGCAGGAGCGCGTAGGCGCCGGAGCGCATGACGAACCCCGCCAATCCCGCCATGACGAGGGGGATGAGCGTCTTGCCCAGCAGCCCCAGCGCCTTGGGGAACGCGGTGATGAGCCCGACGACGACGAAGACGAGGAAGAGGCCGTTGACCTCCCACACGGGACCGAAGTAGCCGAGCGCGTCCTCGCGCAGCTCGTTCCCCCGCTTGGTGGCGTAGGAGGCGAGCACCCACACGCCGACGCCGAAGTCCGCCCCCGCGAGCACCGCGTAGAGCGCGAGGCCGACCCAGATGATCGTGAAGGCGGCGACGTCCACGCCGTCACCCCGCCGTCGCCGCGGGCTCGCGCGCTCGAGCGCTTTTGGGCAGCAGTGCGAGCTCGGAGCGCAGCGCGACCACGGTCACGACCGCCAGCCCGATGTAGAGCAGCGTGAAAACGACGAACATGAGCCCGACGAGCGGAGAGGAGGTCAGCGACTCGCTCGTTCTTCGCAGCCCGTAGATGATCCACGGCTGGCGACCGACCTCCGTCACCGTCCAGCCCGCCTCCACCGCGGCGAAGGAGAGTGGCCCGAAGATCGCGATGATCCCCAGCAACCGGCGCCCAGCGAGCCAGCCGGGCCGCCGCCAGCGGGCGAACCAGTAGGCGAAGGTGACGAGCCCCATGAGGGTTCCGATGCCGGCCATGAACTGGAAGGCGTAGCGGACCACCGGGACCGGCGGCCGATCCTTCGCCGGGAAGGCGTCGAGGCCCTTGACGGTGACGTTCGGGTCCCGGGCCACGAGCAGGCTGAGCCCGTAGGGGATCTCGATCCCGTACTTCACTCCGCCGTTCTTCCCTACGATCCCCCCGATCGTGAGCGGCGCGCCCTTCTGCGTGTGCGGGAGTCCCTCGAGCGCGGCGAGCTTGGCGGGCTGGTTCTCGGCCAGCTTGCGTCCGGCGAGGTCCCCCGAGTCGCCGAGCGGGATGATCATGAAGACCACGAGCGTCATCCCGAGCGCCAGGCCGCGCCGCTCGTAAGAGGTCCGTCGCCCGCGGAGCATCGCCCACGCGTACGCGCCGGCGGTGAGGAACCCGGTGGCCACGTAGGCCGCGGCGAGCGTGTGCAGCGTCTCGCCGGGCATCGCCGGGTTGAAGATCGCCTTGACGATGTCGGGGTTGCGGAACTGTCCGTGCACGTAGTCGAAGCCGACCGGCGTGTTCATCCACGCGTTGACCGAGACGATGATCCACGTCGAGGCCGCGCCGCCCAGGCAGACGGGGATGAGCGTCGCCCAGTGGGCCCACGGGCGCAGCCGGTCGCGCCCGAAGAGGTAGAGCGAGAGGAAGATCGCCTCGAAGAAGAAGGCATATGTCTCGAGCGAGATCGGGATGCCGATGAGCGGGCCGGCCTGCTCCATGAAGCGCGGCCAGAGGATCGTCAGCTCGATCGAGATCACGATCCCGGAGACGACGCCGATGACCACGAGGACGGCGAAGGCGCGGGTCAGGCGCTCGGCGATGCCCATCCACACGGCGTCGCCGCGTCGCAGGCCGACGAAGTGGGCCATCGCGATGAGCACGGGGAGCCCCACCCCGAGGCAGGCGAAGACGATGTGGAAGGCGAGCGAAGTGCCCATCTGGGCGCGCCCGGCGAAGAGGTGGCTCACTTCCGCGACCTCCAGCCGAGGCTCCGGCCCACGGCGAGGAGCGCGATCGCCCGTCCCGCGAGGCTGGAGACCGCGCGCGTTCCGGCGCCCGGCGCGTCATCGGCCGTCTCGCTCCCACGCCGCCACACGAGGACGCCGAGGGTGATGACGAGGGCCACCCACCCGACGACGCTCACGACGTCGATCCAGCCCGACGTGAGCCAACTCGCGATCACGTCGCGCGCTCCCGCTTGGAGTGCTCGTCATGCGCTGGCACCGGACCCCCGGAAGGCGTCTCCCCTGGAGGTGACCCGCTCAAACGCGTCGAGCGCGCGGCGCGTCCGCGCTCGCGGACGTCCCGGACGTGACCCATGTCCTCGGGGGTCGGGCCCCTTCCTGTCCTGGCCCGGGGTCTCGAGGACGAGCGGCAGGCCTTCGAAGCGGAGCCGGGCGACGGGACGACCGGGGAGGCTGGCTGCGGGCCGGCGACGGCATGGACCTCACGGCCGGCATCGCCCCCCGCCTCGCCGCGGGGGAGCGACCTCCGGCGCGTTCACGCCGGGCTCGCTCTTCACGCGAAACCCGACCATCCATCTCATCTCGAGCAAGCGGTCGGTCGCGATCGACCTGGAGCTCGCGTGCTACCGCGCCGTTGGTCTGGACCAACAACCCAGCCGCGATCGAGGCGATCCTCGGACCGGGTCAGCCCGAACGCGACAATCGCAGTGAGCCGCTCGACGTGGGCTCAGTGCCCCACGGCCTCGAAGAGGTACTCGGCTACTTACGGCGCCGACGAGACCTTGCCGATCGCACCTTCCGGATGAACCGACAAGACGTCATCGTCGGTGAAGGAAACCGCGTCGCCGCGCTCACCGACGGATCCGCCACCATCTGCGACATCGACCACCGCTGGTCCACTGTCGGCTTGTACGACCTCGGTCTTGGGCTAACTAAACGTCAGGCGGCCAGCCGCCGCCGCGCCTTCTGGACCGATGGCAGCGCGGCCTTGGCCTTCGCAAGCGGACGCGCGCGAAGATCAACCCCCGCGGGCTTCTTCGCGATCGTGATCTCCTCACCAGTCGCTGGGTTGCGACCCGGACGCGCCTTCTGCGCGGGCTTCACACGCACCGCCAGCTGCACAAGACCGCCGATCCGCACCTTCTGGGCATTCGCGAGCTCCTCGAGCACCACCTGCTCGAGCACCCCGAGAACTCGCTTGGCCTCGGCGCGGCTGATGTCGGCGCGGTCAGCGACGGTATTGGCGAGCTGAATCTGGGTCAGCGGCAATGGAACTCCTCAGTCGAACGATGCGGACGCAATAACCGGGACTATTGAACCCGGCGCGGCGGACAACGTCACCCACGCGTGTCCAACTCAGACCGTTCCGCAGCTGAGGCCCCTTGCGCAAGAGGTTCCTTGTCGCGCCGCTCAGCTTGAGTCATCCAATCTGACAACGCGACTGCTGACCCCGCGATGGGCCAACCCACCAGCGGGCACGATTGACATGTGTCTCTTTGGTCACGTATAGTCGGCGGATGGACGCGGTGTTCAAGGCCCTCGCGGACTCGACCCGACGCAGACTGCTCGACGAGCTCTTCCGCGAGGACGGCCAGACGCTGGGCGCGCTCGAGGCGCGCTTCGAGATCACGCGCTTCGGGGTCATGAAGCATCTCAGGCAGCTGGAGGAGGCCGGCCTCGTCGTCACCAAGCGGCGGGGGCGGGAGAAGCTGCACTTTCTCAACCCGGTCCCGATCCGCCTCGTTTATGAGCGCTGGGTCAGCAAGTACGCCGAGCCGTGGGCCACGGGGCTCAGCGACCTCAAAACCCGATTGGAGACAACGATGGAGAAGGTGTTCGAGATCTACATCCGCACGACCCCGGAGCGCCTCTGGGAGGCGATCACGACTCCGGACATCCGGGCCAAGTACAACTTCGGCATGGGCGTGCACTCCGACTGGACGCCCGGCGCGACCGCGGTCGCGCGAAGCGCGCAAGCCCCGGAGCCACTCGGTGAAGGGGAGGTGCTCGAGGTCGATCCCCCGCGCCGACTGGTGCACACGCTCCTCGCCCTGTGGGGCGAGGAGGTCAAGGCCGAGGGGCCCTCACGGGTCACCTGGGAGATCGAGCCGGTCGCCGACTCGTGCCGGCTCACCGTCACCCACGATCAGCTGCGCGAGGAAGCAAACGAGCAGCTCTACGGCGGCTGGCCGATGATCCTCTCCGGCCTGAAGACGTGGCTGGAGAGCGGCGACATCCTGACCACGCCCGGCTCGCTGATGTACAGCTGAGCCACACCCACCGCGGGCATGAAGCGTTGCCCCCTGAAGCGCTCGGCGAGGTTGATCCACGAGCTGCTGGTCGGGGTGAACTGCAGGATGAACCGGGGATGCCGGGAGAGCCAGCGGTTGATCTTCGGGGTCTTGTGCGTAGAGCTGTTGTCCAGCACGAGGTGCACGTCGAGATGCGGGGGGACTTCGCGGTCGATCGTTTGCAGAAACTTGTGAAATTCGATCGCGCGGTGGCGTTGATGCAGCGCTCCGATGACCCTCCCGGTCGCGAGATCCAGTGCGAATGTGTCTGGCTCGCCTCCGTGCGGACCCCCGTGCGCCAGTCGTGCGCCAGTTAGCGCCGGTTTCCTGCCCTCCTGAGCGGTCTCCTGCTGTGTTGGCCATGGCGTATCTACGCAGCCAGACCCGCGGAAAGATCCCGCCAAAGGGCATCTTTTCTTTCTCTCAGCGGAGGGGGAGGGATTCGAACCCTCGTCAGAGGCTTAACCCCTGAAACGGTTTTCGAGACCGCCGCATTCAACCGCTCTGCCACCCCTCCAGGGGCGAGGACGCAAGGCTAGATGATGCCTCGCCGACGGGATGGGCCGCTCTCCAGGCCCGGCGGCTCGGCGCGACTTCAGGGCAGCCCGGGGTTTACCCCGTCGTGAGTCCTGACCTATCGGCGAGAGGCGAAGAAGTCGCTGAGCAGAGCCGCGCACTCGTCGGCCAGCAGGCCCCCGGCAACGTCCGGCCGATGATTGAGCCGCGGTTCGCCCAGTACGTCGAGCACGCTGCCCGCGGCGCCGGCCTTGGCGTCCGCCGCGCCCCACACCACGCGGGCGACCCGGGCCAGCACGAGCGCCCCGGCGCACATGGCACACGGCTCGAGCGTCACGTAGAGAGCGGAGTCCAGCACGCGCCAACTGCCCAACGTCCGTGCGGCATCGCGCAGGACCAGGATCTCGGCGTGCGCGGTGGGATCCTGGCGCAGCTCGCGCTCGTTGTGGGCGCTGGCGACCACCTCCCCCGACCGCACGACCAGAGCTCCGACGGGCACATCGCCGTGCTCCCGAGCCCTTGCTGCCTCGCGTACGGCCAGGCGCATGAAATACTCATCGCGAGGAAAGAAGCGATCGCTCATCGGTGCCGGGCTCGGAGGGAAGGTTTCTCCGCAGGGCCCGAGACCGCATCATTACTCAATCTCATGCCATGTGCCGCCCTCACCGCGGCCGCCCGCAGGAGGGCGCTGACCGCGGTCGGCGCCACCGTGCTGGCGGCGATAGTGCTGCTCACCGCGGCGGGGTGGGCCCATGCGGCCGAGTACGTGCCCAACGAGGTCGTCGTCGGCTACGCGTCGCGCACCCCAACCACCGCACGGATCGCCGACGCGCATGCCGCCGGGGCAACGCTCACGAGCACTCCCGCTCCGGGAGTCCGGCGGCTGCGCCTGGCGCCCGGTACGACGATCTCCACCGCCCTCGCGCGCCTGCGCCATCGCCCCGGCGTGCGCTGGGCGGTGCCGAACTACGTCGCCCGCGCCGCACAGGCTTCCGTGATTCCCGACGACACCGGTCTGAGCGGCGTCCCCGGGGGCTGGACGCAGCTGCAGTGGAACTTCGTGGGGGCGTTCGGGGTGCAGGCACCCCAGGCCTGGGCGAATCTGGTCGCCGACCACGCGGACGGTGGGCGGGGCGTCACCGTCGCGGTATTGGACACGGGCGTCGCATACGCCAACCGGGGACGCTTTCGCCGTTCGCCCGACTTCGCCGCGAACCAGTTCGTCAAAGGCCACGATTTCGTGTCCGACTCACCGTACGCCGTCGATCACAACGGTCACGGCACTCATGTGGCGGGCACGGTGGCCGAGGAGACCGGCAACCACCTGGGTCTCACCGGCCTGGCCTACGGGGTACGGCTGATGCCCGTGCGAGTGCTCGACAGCCAGGGCGCCGGGGACGCGTCGGTCATCGCCCAGGGGGTGCGTTTCGCGGTCGCCCACGGGGCGCGGGTGATCAACCTCAGCCTCGAGTTCGGAAGCGACCTCACCGCCTCGGACATCCCGGAGTTGATCGACGCGATCCGTCTGGCCCACCGCCGCGGCGTGGTGGTGGTGGGCGCCGCCGGTAACGAGGGTCGCCGTGCCGTTTCGTATCCCGCGCGAGCGCGCTACGTCATCGCGGTTGGCGCCACCACCGAGCACGGCTGCATGTCGGCCTTCTCGAACTACGGACCGGCCCTGACGCTCGTGGCGCCGGGTGGTGGGCCGGACGCCTCCTTGCCGGGAGATCCCAACTGCCGCCCGGCCGGCGCTCCGGGGCGTGACATCTTTCAGATCACGCTCACCGGCTCGTCTCCGCGGCGCTTCGGGATCCCCTCCGGCTACATAGGCACGTCGATGGCCAGTCCTCACGTCGCGGCGACGGCGGCTCTGATCATCGCCAGCCGGGTGATCGGCGTGCGCCCAAGCCCCGACGCGATCCTGGCGCGCCTGCGCGCGACCGCGCGAGCCCTGGGCGGCCCCGGAGACCGAGCGCGCTACGGCTTCGGTCTCATCGACGCGGGCGCCGCGACCGCGGGACCGGCCCGATCAGCGCGCCGCTGACGTCAGCCTGGCCGAACTCGCCCGGCCCGCCACGGTCCGGGGCATGCGCAATGCCGAGCCGAGCCGAGTGGTGGCGACGGGGCGCACAGGGACCTACGCGTTCAAAGACCTGCTCTGTGCGTCTGTGTACCGCGCGAGCAGACTCTCCGCCCAGACCGGCAGCGCGAGCCGCTCCTCGAGCGATCGACGAGCGGCTGAAGCATCCGCTTGAACCGTGCTCGCATCGCGGTCCAACAGCGTGCCTATAGCCGCCGCCACCGCTTCCGGTCGCCGATCGGTGAGCCGGCAGGCGGCGAGGCCAGCTCCAATCTCGCGCTCCCCGGAGGCGTCAGTTGCCACCACTGGTGTCCCGGAGCTGAGGGCCTCAGCCATCGCGAACGGCATCCCCTCAGCAAGGCTCGGCATCACGAAGACGTTCGCAGCCGCGTAGAGGTCCTGGACCTCGTCGGTGGGCGCAAGCACTCTGACGACATCGGTGAGGCCAAGCTCCGCGGCGACGCGTCGCGCGGAGTTGTCCTCTCCAACCGTGACAGCGGTCACTTCCCGTCCTGTGCGTCGCAGCGCCGCAACGGCGCGCAGGTAGATCTCGCCGCCCTTGCGCTCCCAGTCCCACCCGAAATGCATGAGCACGATCCCGCCTGTGGGCAGCCCGAGCCGCGTCCGCGCCGCCAAACGAGCGTCGCCGTCCGGCATCGGAAACCTCGCGAGGTCGATCGCGTTTGGCACAAACGTCACGCGATCACGAGGACCGAGACGCAGACGCACGTCCCGCGCGATGTGCGGGGCGACGCACATGATCTCGCTAACGCCGCGGCTGAGCAACCCGAAGCGCACCGAGTTACGGGCCCGAGGCTTGAGGCCGCGGCGAAGGGAGGAGTGGACGTGCCAGAAGGCGAGCGCTCGTCCTCGCCGTGCGGCGCGCGCGCAGGAGAGGTCGAAAGCCGAAAAGTGTGAGTGCAGCACGCAGTCGCCTTGAAGGCTCACGTCATGGACCGTCTCGGCGATCCCCTCTACGGGCGTGAAGCGGTACGGGATGCCGGCCGCATCGAGCTCCGCAAGCCAGGGGCGCCCGCGCGCGATATCGGTGAAGATCGCGTGCGGATCGTAGCCGCGATCACGCCCCAGGACGAGAACCTCAAGGAGCATCGGGATGAACGAGCCTGCATACGGTCCGCCGTAATCAGCGAGATGGACGAGCTTCACCACGCCCGCCCGAGAATCCACGCCGACCAACGACACGCGTAACGCTCCGGCTGGCGCGTGGCTCCCCTGCGCATGGGGTGCCTGCGAATCCCCTCCTCAACCTTCGAAGATCGCATGCCTCAGGTCGTGCGGATGATGAGCACAGAGCAGGGGGCATGGTGGGAGACCTTGTTGGGCACAGAGCCCAGAAGGAAACGCTTCGCGCCAGTCATGCCCTTGTTGCCGATCACGATCAGATCGGCGCCACGCTCCTCGGCCACGTCGAGGATCGCGTCGGCGGCGTCCCCCTGACGAGCGTAGGTGTTCACCCACACGCCGGCTTCCTCGGCCAGGGCGATCGCGCTCCTGAGCGTGTCCTCCACATCCTCGCGAGGGTTTACCGCCCACTGCAGGTCATCGGGAACATCGCGACGCTCCACACGCAAGCGCTGAGCGGGCACCGGCTCATAGGCGCTCACCACCTCGACCCGCGCGTGCACGGCACCGGCCAGATCCAGGGCCTGGCGGACGGCCTGCGTGGCTGTATCAGAGCCATCTGTGCCTACCACAATTGTCTTGAACAACTCGACTCCTGACGCCCGGGACACCCGTGGCCTCATACGTTCATCGCCGCGATGGTAGAACGTCGATCGCTCGTGATTGGCCGGACCACTGACGATCTGCAAGGGACGGTCGTGCGAACCTTCCTGCCAGCCGCGGTGTTCGAGTCGTCGTGCAGGCCTTGGTGCGCGCCCAGCTCTACATGCGGGCCGCTCACGCGGCGGCCCGCGTTCGATAGTGCACGCCACACCCCTAGCATGTCCATGATGTCGGAGATCGTCACCGCCGTTTACGTCAACGCGGATAGGGCGGGGCTGGTGCACCGGTCGAGCGCCCGGGGCGCACTGCTGAGCGTCATCGCCCTGATGAGCGTCCCCGCCCTGCTGGGTGTCCTGTGCACGCCTGTAGCCCTCGGCGCGTCGGTATCCGCTGCCGCATCCCGGTCGGCCCCTTTCATCGACGGGCGGGTGCTGGTCGGTCTTCGTCCCGGCGTCTCGAGGGAGCGCATCAGCCGGGCCGAGTCGGCCGTCGGCGGCCGCCCGGCGATGGTGATCGGGGCGGGCACGACGGTCCTCACGGTGCCCGCCGGCACGGTCCGTTCGGCGATCGCGCGGCTGCGCGCAAACCCTGCGGTGCGGTACGCCGAAGCGGATTACATACAGCACGGCGATGCGACCCCCAACGACCCTCTGTTCGGCGAGCAGTGGGGACTGCAGAATACGGGGCAGACGGTCCGCGGTACCGTCGGCGGGCAGCCGTTCAGCACGGCTGGTACCCCCGGGGCGGACATCAGCGCGGCTCCCGCGTGGAATCGCACGACGGGCACGCGCGGCGTGGTCGTTGCCGTGCTCGACAGCGGTGTGGACTACAACCACCCCGACCTGGCCCCGAACGTGTGGTCCAACGACGGCACGGTGGGAGGGTGTCCGGCGGGGACCCACGGCTACGACTTCGTCGCCGGCAGCTCTGGTAGCTGCGATCCGCTCGACGACTCCTCAACCAGCCACGGCACCCACGTGTCGGGGATCCTCGGGGCGGGCGGCAACAACGCAATGGGAGTCGCAGGCGTCAACTGGACCACGAGCATCATGGCCCTGAAGTGGACGGATGCCAACGACAGCGGTGCCACCAGCAAGCTCATCCAGGCGATCGACTGGGCGGTGCAGGCCAAGCAGAAGCACGGCGTAAATGTGCGATTGATGAACGACTCGGTGACCTACACGGGAGGAAGCCTCGACACATCGCTCTCGGACGCGATCGATAGGGCCGGCCAAGCCGGCATTCTGTTTGTCACCGCGGCGGGCAACACGGCGGAGAACAACGACGACCCCAAGACGCCCCGCTACCCCTGTGACAATGCGCGGGCCAACGAGATCTGCGTCGGCGCCAGCGACCAGCACGACAACCTGGCCGGGTTCTCCAACTACGGCCCTCACACCGTGGACCTCGTGGCGCCTGGGGAGAACATCAAGTCGACCATCCGCGTGGCGGCCGCGAATCCCCCGACCCAGGCCTACGGTTTCCTCAGCGGGGGCTCGATGGCCGCGCCGATGGTCTCCGGGGCAGCGGCGCTGATCCTCTCCGCCGGCTCCCATTCGGTCTCGAGCCTCAAGGCGGACATACTGGACAACGTCGATGCGCTCCCGTCGCTGGCGGGGAAGGTGAGAACGGGCGGTAGGCTCGACCTGTGCCGGGCGCTGCCCGGGTGCGTCCCACCTCCTCCGGCGAGCGTCACGGCCACCGCGGGGGAGAGCAGCGTTGCGCTGAGTTGGAGCGCCTCGCCGGGTGCCACCGGATACGAGGTGCTGCGCGGCACCAGTGCGGGCGCGGAGGGGCCCACCCCGATTGCGACGCCCACGGACACGGCATACGCGGATGCAGGCCTGCACGACGGCACCGCCTACTACTACGAGATCCGGGCGACCAACGCGAGCGTGCGCGGAGCCCGGTCGTCTGAGGTCAGTGCCACCCCAGCCCTCCTGCCGCCGCCGACGTCCGGACCTCCGACGGCGCGGTCGCCGTCGCCCGCGACCCCGACCGTTGCCGCACAGCCGCTGTCGCCGGTCCTGCCGGCGACCTCATCGCCACGCTCGCTCGCCGCTTCCCTGGACGAGATGCTGCACGCCGTCCCCGTGCGGATGGGTCGGCTGCTACATCGCGGGCTCAGGACGCAGGTCGGCTGCTCGGTCGCCTGCACCGTGCTCCTCGACTTCAGCCTCGACCCGGGCGGGACCCACCTGGCACGCCGGGGCAATCCGCTGGGTCTTGGCCACCGCGTCGTGCGCCTCTTGCGCGCCGGTCACGTCACCGTGACGGTGTCTCTGCGCCGCGACTTGGCGCGGCGCCTCGGCCACGTGCGCAGCGTGCGGATCCATATCGTGGCGAGCGGCACGGGCACGGGCACGGGGCTGCGGACGCGCAGGGCACTGTGGCTGACCGTCCGACGCTAGGCGGACGGGTCACCGGGGAGACACAGGGGCCGGCTGCTTAGGCGCCCGGGCCCCCACCACGTGATGCCAGCCCGTTCGGTCGAGGCCCGGGACTCCGCGAAGGGCCAACGCCGACAATCGCTTCTCGACGCGTAAGGCCGTAGCCTCGCCGAACACCGGGCGCCCCATGAACGTAAAGGGCCCGTATCCCACCGTCGAGCCTCCCAGTGGCTTCAGGCCGGCCTGCGCCAGCAGCGCGTCGACCTGCCGGCGCGAATGCTGGCGCGATATCGCGCCCGGTTCGGCCGGGCTGTGGCGGCGACGCCACGCACGGCGCACCTCGAGGACCGGGGTCAGCAGTGGATGGCCACGAGGTTCGGTCATCACGTTCAGCCGCGCACGGTTATCCGCCGTCAGCACGAGGCCGCCGCCCGGAACCAGCACCCGGGCCATCTCCATCAGCGCCCGCGCGGGATCGTGCAGCCATGGGATCACCCCGACGGCCACCACGAGATCGAACGCCCGATCGTCGAAGTCCAGGCTATGGGCATCGCCTGTCGCCGCGTGCACCTGGCGGCCGAGACCCTCGCGGTCGGCACGCGCGCCCGTCAGGCGCGCCATCTGAGCGCTCGAGTCGATCGCGTGCACGTCGTGCCCGTGGCGCGCAAGAATCACCGACAACCCCCCGGCCCCGGCTCCGATCTCGAGGACGCGTGCTCCTCGCTCGCC
>JAABUQ010005264.1_pt1 | contig 20900 bp, 29 predicted proteins | sample 5560001 | NCBI WGS metagenome assembly JAABUQ01 (sample SAMN10711888, study PRJNA513371) | rock metagenome | isolation source: Antarctica rocks | place: Antarctica: Victoria Land, Finger Mt nord | collected 2015-12-18
CTCCGCGTCCATCGGTTATGCTAATTGAGGCATGCAGCGTCGTGCGGGAGTAGCTCAGTTGGTAGAGCGCTTGCCTTCCAAGCAAGATGTCGACGGTTCGAGCCCGTTCTCCCGCTCTCAGGTTTATGAAGGAACCAAGGATATTGTCCTTGGTTCCTTCTCTTTTTGCTCTCAATTGTGAAGGTGCGACCTCAACACCGGCTGAGGCTGTCGGGCCGATTCCCGTAGAATTCCCGTCATCCCGTCCTATCCCGTTGTTGTCGCCTCAAAGGCGGCTCCGATGCGGTCGGCGGCGTCGGCGTGCTGGCCCTTGTGGACGTGGGCGTAGAGGTCCATGGTGATGCTCGTCTTGGCGTGGCCGAGGCGCTCCGCGACGACGGTCAGGGGCACGCCCATATTGACGAGCGTGGTGGCGCTGGTGTGCCGCAGGCCATGCAGGGTGAGCCGGGGCAGGCCGGAGAGCGTCACGAAGTGCTCGAAGTCGCGCATCAGGTTGCGCGGGTAGATGGCCGTCCCTGCCTGGGTATGAAACACGTAATCGGAGCCGTCCAGCATGGGCACGGGGCGGTTGCCCTTGTGTTCGCGCAAGAGAGCGACCAGGCCCGCGTTAAGGGTGATGGCGCGGTTGCCGGCCTTGGTCTTGGCCGTGGGGTTGATCTGGCGCTTGCCGTCGACCAGGGCCAGCGTCTGACTGACGGTGATGGTCGCGGTGTCGAGGTCCACGTCGCACCAGCGCAGGCCCAGGGCCTCGCCGCGGCGCATGCCGGTGTAGAGCAGCGTCGCGTAGATCGGGCCGTAGCCGCTACCAGACGACACCTGCAGGAAGTGCCGCACCTGATCGGCTGTCCACGTCGTCATCGCCTTGCGTTCGCTCCGGGGGGCCGTCACGGCGTCCAGCGGGTTACGGCCGACGAGACCCTGCTTGACGCCGAACTTAAAGGCCTGGCTGAGACGCATGTGGCACTGCTGGAGGGTGCGCGCGCCGCAGCCGTCCTGACGCTTCTGGGTGTACCACCGCTGCACTTGCTCGGGCTTGAGGTCTTGCGCGGGGACCGCGGCCAGGGGGCTCTCCACGATGTGCCTGAGCGTGTACCCGTAGTTCTCACGGGTCACGGCCGTCACGTTGGCGGCCACGTAGTGCTCGAGCCAGTAGGTGAGCAGGTCGCCGACCGTCTGCTTGCTGCGGGGGACGGCGACGCCCTGCTCGATCTCGGCGACGCGCGCGTGAAGCCACGCCTGGGCCTCGCGCTTGGTGTCGAAGCTCCGGCCCTCCTCCTTGGGCCGTGCGCTGCCCGTGTAGGTCCCGACGACCACGCGGGCCTCGTAGAACGCCTTGCCGGTCGTCTTGCGCGTGCGCCGGGTGATGCTGCCGCGTGCCATGCCATGATCCTCCTCTCGCTCTAAAGGGACGCCACGGGCGGGGCAGGGGCTCGCCCCGCCCGTGGCTATCGCTGTGCTGCTACCGGGCGTTGACCTCCGACGCGCGACCGCCCGCCGCCACTAAGCGGCCGTTGGCGTCGCGGCGATGGACCGCGCGCCCGGGCCCGCATGTCCTGGGCGCGCCGAGGCGGTCCCGGCGCCGGGAATCGCGCCCGTGTCGTCGTCGGCGGCGGCGCTGGCCGTCCCCGACCCTCCTGGCCCGTCGGCCGCAGCGGCCGTCCTTCCGACCCCTGATGTCCACCCGCGCGCCTTCTCGGCCTCCCCGTACGCGCGCATGATCCCGGTCAGCCGCGTCAGATGCTCGCACACCTCGCCGATATGCGCGTACTCTTTGTCGATAGCGGCGGGGCTCTCCTCATAACTAAGTCGGTGCTGGCGCAGGTCGTCCAACAACACCTCGATCAACGAGCCCGTCTCATAGGCGTCCATCACCACCTGGCTCGCATCCGTGATGAGGTCCCGCGCGGCGGTCAGGGTCATGGTCGGTGCTTCTGTGGCCTCCGTGGCCATGGTCTCTGGCGCGGTCATGGTGGTTACTCCTTTACTGTCGCGCGGTTGTCGGTGTCGTCGCCAGCTGCGTGCGACCCTGCGGCCCGCGCAGCCTGCGCGGCCAGGCGCGCCCTGACCGCCTGCAGCGCCGCGTACTCGGCCGGCATAGGCCCCGTGCCGTCGAACTCGCTCAGGCACACGTGGCATGCCTCAATCTCCCCCACGCACCCCTCCAACCCCGCGGGCCGCCACGCCTGGCACTGGGCGCACCAACGCGTCTGGTTGAAAGCGCCATGCTCAATGAAGCGGCCGCCCCGCGCGTAATAGCGGGTCTGGCACGCGGGGCAGTCCAGGAAGTCGCCGTGCGTATCGCGCACGATCGCGCGTCTGTTGCTCAGCTTGCTCTCAGGGAAGGGTGACCCACAGCGCAGGCAGGCAAGGTCATCCAGGTCGATGAAGTTGGAGCTGACCTCCAGGCTGACCCGCATCGTGAAGGGGAACGGGGTCGGCGTAGGGGCATCCAGGGGCATCGTTGTCTCGGTTGTCGCGACATTGGGTGTTGCGGCTTCTGTTGTCATGCTGTTACTCCTCGTGCGCCACCGGTGCGTTCTCATCGTCCGGTGCGCCGGTCTCTTGTTGTTGCTGCTTCTTACGGGCGCGCCAGGCCCGTTGGTAGGCGCTTCTAGCTGTGGCCGGCGTGTAGCCGGGAGCCTTGCGGGTCTCCCAGCCCTTGCCGCCCTGATGCTCTGTGGCATAGCGGTCGAGCTCGGCCTGCGCGATGAGGTTCTGCCGCGCGGACAATCGCTCTACCTTGATGGCGCCGCGGCGGACAGCGTTGCGAATGGTCCCATGGGCAAGACCGAGTTTGTCGGCGGCTTCCTTGGTCGTGTAATAGATCCCTTCGACGGGCATGGGTAGGTCCTCCTCCTGCCCCCATCGTACCCGTTGACGTGCGCTGTAGCGCCTGAGTGTGTGCATAAATCACCCCCTTTCTCTTATGGGTCGGTGAAGCGGCAAGCGCCTTTGACAAGCCGCCAGGGACGCTTGCCCGTTAACTAGCAGTCCGTCGCCGTGTCCTCGTCCCATGCTTGCTGATAGCCGTCAATGTAGACGCGTAGGCGCTGGGTTGCCTCAAAGAGGATGTCGAGCAGTTCGGCGTGGCCAATCGGCTCATTGGTCACATCGACCGCGGTCAGGGTGAAGGGGGAGCCGGGCTTATAGGTGAGGGTCAGGGTAACGTCAGGCGCGATGGTGTGCGGTAGAATAGGGGTAACGGGTGTGGGGATGGTTTGTTGCATCTTTCTCTCCTCATGCTCGGGCCGGTGGGTTGTTCTAGAACCCACCGGCCATTTTTGTTTAGGCGAACGCTTCCTGCAAAGCTGCCATGTTAGCCGGGCGCGCCGGCGTCGTCTGCCCCTGCATCCAACCCGCGTAATGCCGGTCGATCTGCACCGCGAGAGCGCGATGCCAGCAGCGCGCCATCCCCCTCTTCCCGGCCATGCACGTGCATGTGTTGCGCTGCGCGTTGGTCACATGGCCGACGCCGCGCGTCGTCCTGGACTCGATGAGGTAGCGGTGATCGCCGAGGAAACGCACGCGCGGCTTGAATGTGGTCGAGGTCGCTGTGTCTTGTTGCATCTTTCTCCATTGCCCGGTTCTAGCAGGCGTTGTGAGCGGTAGGCGCCACACGCGCCCTACTCCTAGAGTATCTCACGTGCTACGTAGAATGTCAACAATAGTGAGGGATTGGGATGTGCTGTCTTATCGTGTCGATTGGTGTCGCCTAACGACGCTATAAGGCAGCGCCGCGGCGGATCGTGTATGCTACCCCCGAACGGACCCGGTGCGGATCGCTTCACGCACCGTGATGAGGAACCTGCGCCATGAGATAGCCCTACCAACGAAAGGACAGCCGCCAGTCAACCAAGGAGACGGAATGAGGAGCGCGGATGAGGTCGTGGGGACGGTGGGACGGCTGTTCCGCTATCCCGTCAAGTCGATGGCCGCCGAGGAGGTGGCGGAGACGCGCGTGGGCTGGCACGGCGTGCTGGGCGACCGTCACTATGCCTTCGTGCGTACAGGCAACACGACGCACTTCCCATGGCTGACCGCGCGCCAGGTCCCGGACCTGCTGCGCTACCAGCCCCGCTACGCCGATTCGTCTCACCCCGGTACGTCACCGCTATCCGTGCGCCTGCCAGATGGCCGCGAGCTGGACGTACGCGACGAGGCCGTGCGCGACACGTTGGTGGCGGCCTACGGCGCCCCGGTGCATCTGATGCAGGTTGACCGCGGCGCGTTCGATAGCATGGACCTCTCGGTCACCACCACGGCCTCGCTCCTGCACCTTGGCGCGCGCGTGGGCCAGGAGCTCGACCCGCGCCGCTTCCGACAGAACGTGATCGTGGAGACGCGCGACGGCCAACCCTACGCTGAGGACGCGTGGGTTGGAGGCCTGCTGCTGTTCGGCGAGGGGCCAGACGCGGTGCGCGTGCGGCTGGCCCGACGCATCCCGCGCTGTATGATGATCAACCTGCACCCCGACACGACGGAGCAGGAACCCCGCGTACTCAAGGAGGTGGCGCGCTCGCGCGACGTGTGTTCGGGCGTCTACGCCGCCATCGACCGCGTCGGCGTCCTCAGAGTCGGGGACAGCGTGCGCCTTGTCTGGGACTGAGCGGCGGCGCCCCCGCGGATTGAGGCCGTCCGTCGAGGCGCCGTCAACGCCATCGACCAGGGCGACGGCCGTGTGATGGCGGTCGTCTACCGCGCCAATCTGGAGACGGGCTGGATCAGCGCCTACCCGTGGACGGGGTACGGGATGACGCCGGGCGAGGCATTGGCGTCGCTGGAGCGGGTGCTCAGAGAGTGATACGGGCACCCGGTGGAAGCGCGGCGGGTGCGGTATAGGGTCGGCGGCCTCGTCGCCGACCCTATAGATTGCGGAAGATAACGCTCGTCCTGATTCAGGTAGTATGTGAGGGCCGTGACGATAGTATCTCGGGTAGATTAGCCAACTATTTCTTAGTTGGCAAGACCCCCAATGCCGGTCCTGAAAGTTATTGAGGACCACGCATATCGACAACTCGAAAGCTCCATTCTCGACGATCTCCTGTATTGAGCACTGCGGCAAGCTTATAATCACCCTCTTGTGGGAAGACCGTGTCTATAGAGATGCCTAACATAGCGTGCTGCACCGCGCCACTTCGTAAGTTTGGCGGTCTGCCAACGTTGATCGTGGCACCCACTCTTACAAGGGGGGGCTCATCGACTGGGGCCTCCCCGCGCTCCATTGTGATCTGGAGATCATAGTCTCGATTTGTGCCTCCCCATGGGATCAAAACGCTAACAGCAATGCCCAAGTGTGAGGGCATTGCTGGTTGGTCAGGTACCAGGAAGCGACGATGTTCTGTCCAACCCCCTCCGCTGATATACAATAGGTTATTCGTGCTCTCAACGTGGTTGGCCAGGAAAAGCAGCTCTATCATTGGGAGATCGTCCATTGACTCCATTAGCAAACCCCCTCATCCCGCATCATGCTGTCTACAGGATTATACTATTGTATACGACGTGTAAACAGACGAGACTAGGAATAGGCTCGTATGCACGTTGAGGAATGGGAATGGGACGACGACAACCGGGCCCACCTGGCAAGACACGGTGTGACGCGGCGTATCGTGGAGCAGGTATTTGAAACGCAGCCTCGGTTCCGGGCCAACAAGCCCAATCGCACTGGGACGCATCAGATGATCGGGCCTGCTTATTCTGGCACACTCTACACAATTTGTATCGTAGAGCTTTACATGCGAGAAGGTTTGTGGCGGGCGATCACCGGCTGGCCAGCGAGCGACAAAGAGAAGAAGTGGTATGAGGAGCGACAATGAGCACTAATAACGCCCAGTCCCAGTTGGCCGACGATCTTTACGCCCAGCGCGATGATGACGCTGAATGGGAAGAGGAGCAGATCGAGGTTCGCCCTGCCAAAACCGCTGTTATCTCCTGCCGTATCCCGCGAGAGGAACTTGACGCTCTTGAAGCTGTCGCGGCGGCCCGAGGAGAGTCAGTTTCCCAAGGTGTCCGTCGAGCTATTACGATGCTCGTGGGGGTCCGAACGCCGCAGGTGCAGGTACAAGTACTCGGTGCGGATGCAAACGTACAAGTTGCCTTTCAAGGGGTAAAGAACGGTGCTGAGAACTTAGGTTCATCGGCGGATGTAACCACCAATAGACTTGCCTCCACGGGATAACCCTGGAATACCTCGCCGACCCGCCGTGGGGCACGACTCTAGACCCCACGGCTTGTCGCGCCACGCGTCAGTCTCCGGTCGTGGTCGGTCTCCGACGCGGGTCCCACGCCGGCCAATCGCCCTGTGGTTGCTCGCCGTACATCGTCTCGCGGAAAGAGCGGTCTTTGCGGAGGTACGGGTCGTCCGCGCGCGATGGCGGCCTGGTGGGACTGGTCACGCCTCCCGTGATCCCGGCGGGCAGCGTCCGGGGGTGCGCGCGGACAGCGGGATTGCCGGGCGTCGGTGGCTGATTCTCCCCGTACCAGCACGCCAGCGCCACGGCCAGGACCAGGTCGTCGTGGACGCTCTCGCGCCAGGCCTCGTAGCTGTCGTGGCCGGTCTGGAGATTCACCTTGAGCTTAAAGTTGAGCAACTCATTGACCAGTGTGGACGCCAGGGGCAGGCCGTCGGCCACGCTGAGGCGCTTGGACTGGAACAAGGCCACCAGCGCCCCGACCAGGTCGCGCTTCGGGACCCGGACATGAAAGCGGTCCTCGCGGTTGACGGTATCACCCCCGGTGATGGTGATGGCCACGGGCCGCCGGCCGCCGGCCCTGAACATATCGACGATGCCGGCCCCCACTCCTGTCTGATCGACCACGAGCGGCGTCAGGGACGAGAGGGGAGGCGTGGCCAGGAGGCCCGTCACCCGCTCCACGATGGTGGTGTAGAGCGTGCCCAACGCGGGGCGCTCCAGATAGCGCAGGTGGTACACCGGCTCCTGCCGGCGCGTCGTCGGGTTGACGACGCCGGGCAGGCGCTGCACGACGGCCATGGCCGTGAAGTCGTTGGCCTGTCCCAGGTCAAGTCCAAAGAGATAGTCGGCGGTCGTGGTCGTGCTCGTGCTCGTGGTCATCTGTTTACCCTCCTGTTCCTGATAGTGGTGGTGTTCCTGTTGCGGCTGGTGCGAACAAGGGCGCCACGTCCGATGAGAGCGCGCCCATCACGACGTCGTGGGCGAACACCTGATCGGTGGTTTCGCGGAACTCGCAGCGGTATTCCTGATCGAAGAACCACGGCCCCAAGACCCTCTTTTCCTCGGCCAAGAAGTCGGCTGAGATCCGGGGGCACATGTCCGCCGTGACCTTGACGCGCTGCCAGCTCTCCGCGCCCTGCCAGGCCTCGAACCACCAGCCGCGCCGGCCCCACGGCGTGCTCATCGCCAGCAGCCGGCCGCCGCTCACGGCCAGCATCGGACGCAGTGAGAGGTAGAGCGGGTCGTCGATGCGCGCGGCCTCGTCCAGTAGCAGCAGAGACACACGGCTGAAGCCGCGGGTCGTGGCTTCTTTGCCCGGCAAGCTGATGATGCGCGACCCGTTCTCGAGTTCCAGCCGCAGCGCCGTCTCACTGCCCGCGGGCACGGGGCGGCCCAACGCCTGGTAGACGTCCGCGCACTTTCGGAAAAGCTCGCTGGATTGGCGGAGAGAGGGCGAGACCATCAACACCAGGGAGCGGGGCGTGTAGAGCGCCGTCCAGAGCGCCAACACCGCGCTAATGGTGCTCTTGCCCGATTGCCGGCTACAGTTGAGCAGCGTGCGCGGCGAGGTGGAGCGCAAGACAGCGGCTTGCCACTCGTCCGGGACGATCCCCGCCCGCTCGGCGAAGCGCACGGGGTCGAGGGCGGCCGCCAGGTCGCGGGCGAGGGCGGGTGTTAGCCGGGCTACGGGTGTGACCATCACGCGACCCCCACGGCGGGCGGCGTCTCCAGGGCGACGAGCGCGCTGGCCACGGCGACGCGGGCGTCGGGGAAAGGCGCGAGGGCGTCGAGCAGCACGGCGCGGATGCTGATCCATTGCGGGTTCACGATGATGTTGACCGTCCCCTCTTGCTGGAGGTCGCCCGTCAGCTTGGCCAGCAACTCCAGCGTGCCCCGTGTTTCCCTGATCGCCGCGAGGGCCGTCTTGAGATCGCCCAGGGCCTCGGCCGCGTCGAGGATGGTCAGGGCGCGCGCCTGGAGGCTGCGCACCTGGGCCAGCAGGTCATCGGCGTGGGCCGCGTCCGCCGCGTCCTGGGCCTTGGTGAGCGTGGCGGGGATGTGTTTCGCGGCGTGCCGCGCTACGGCGTCCTCTGAAACGCGGTATAGCACGGATAGTTCGCGGATGGGCGTCCCCGCTACCACGGCCCGGTCAATGGCCTCACGGTCGGCGTGGGCGCAGATGGTACAGACACGGGGCATCGCCTTACCCGTCCTTCAGCGCGGCGTCACGCAGCACCTGGCGCCCCATCGCCGTCGTGCTCAGGAGGGCTGTCCGCCGCGCTGGTGTCATCCGCGCGTCCGCGGCGGACAGCCAGGCCACCGGCGGGTCAAGGCGCTTCCGCCGGCACAGCTCCAGCACATGCCGCTTGACCTCATCCGTCAGCCAGTGGACGCCCGTGAGATGGCCGATATAATCCACGTCCGCCTGGTCGATGATCGGCGCGCGCATCCCCTGCACGTCGGCGAAGTCGTCGTGTCGTAGCGCGGCGACCTCCGCCGCGGTATGGGACGGGGGCTCAAACCGCGACGGCGCGGAATCGGCGAAGGCCACCGTGGGGCGCGCCCCGGTCCAGCACCTGTTTATTGTCATCCAGGAGGGCGTTCCGCCGCGCCTTCGCAACCTCGGGGTCGATCCCTGCGGCGCGTGCCTCATCTTCAATGCGCAGGACTTCTCGTCCGACAACATGATGGGACAGCAGGTACCGCCGGCGCTGCGGCGTCATCGTCGTGCCCTCGGGGGTGGGCGTCGTCTCCGCCGTGCTGGGTGGGTGTGTCATGGTCATCGGTCCCTCCTTGCTGCTCAACCGACTGGCGGCCATTGTGTGTCCCGTGTGCGACGGTTACAGATGAACGGTGGACATGTCGAGCATCTGAGTGAAGCCCAAGCCGTAGAAGTCGTGCCAATAGCGATTGGCTGAGACCGTCAGGCCAATCGTCTCACTATTCGCTCCGTAGTTCTGACCGCTCCCCACGCCACCGGCCTGATAGCAGAACGCCACATGGCTAAAGCCGGCCTGGCCGTTGGGGTAGCCTGACGAGCCGTCAGGGTTGTACACGAGACTTCCATGCTGCACGAACAGGAGATCGCCCGGTTGCGCCTGCTCAATCCCCTGATAGGGCACAGCCCCTTTGCCCTGGAAGTACGTCCACAGACCACTGGGGCCAATATCCGTATTGTAGCCGGGACCGCCCCCAACGACGACAAGGCCGGTAAACCCCTGTGCGGACGCAGCGGCGCACACGAGCCCGGAACAATCATAGCCTGCGCCGTCGGGACCTGCCCTGCCCCTGACATAAGGGCAGGACTGGAGGGCGATGGCCGACGCCATGATGCGCTGGGCGAGGCCCGTGGGACGCAGCACCGGGCTGGCGACGCTGGTCGAACCGGCGGCCGGCTGCCCCGTCCCCGTCACCCCCGTCCCCGGTGTCGTCACTCCTCCCGGCGACGTCGCATCCTGACTGCCCGTCCCACCGCTATCCCCGTAGCCCTCGGCGATCACCGTCACGTAGGTTGTCATCCCCGCGTCCAGGGTCAGGCCCAGGGTGCGGGACGCCTGCCCGCTGGCCGGGGCCACAGCCGTATACTCGCCCGACGCGCCCACGCCGCCAAAGCCGCTCCCATCGCGCACCTGTAGCACCGTCCCCACCGGGAAGTCGGGCGTGGCCACCTGGATGGCCGTCACCGTTCGGCCCAGCACGACCGTGAAGGGGACGCTGATGCGGCGCGGGTTGCCCGCATCGACGGGCATCGACGGGCAGCGTCGTGGCGCTGAGGGCCGGCAACCCGGCCGCCACCGTCGATGAGACGACAGGCAAGGTGACGCCGCCAATGTACGGGAAGGCGTTGTTCCCATCGCGCCCGTACTTAAGAGCCAACGTCATGACCCAGGAGCCCGCCCACGTCAGTTGGTACACGATCCCCGTGATGTAGTAGGTCGTGGGGCCATGCCCCTTCTTCAGAGAGGGGACGGCGCACAGGCCGCCGATCTGAAAGCGCGGGTCGGCCGGGATCGTCACCGACGCCGTGGCCACGCCGGCGGCGTATTGGTCGAGGAGCGTGGTGGCGAGGTACTGCGCCGCGGCGTAGGTCTGAATCCACGGCGCGTACACCTGAAGGGTCCGTTGTCGCAGGTGTGCGATCATGCCGGCCGGGGCCTGCGCGAACGCGGCCTGCTGGATGACCGCGGCGGTCGGCACGCTCCACGTGACCTGCACCCGCGTGACGATACCCTGGTCGCTCTCCGCCAGGTCGGCGCGTAGCATGTCCACCGGCGTGATAAGCGGAATGGAGCGCGGGAAGGGGTCGGGCAAGTAGCCGATCTGGCGGTAGACGCCTCGCCCGTCCTCGCGAAAGAAGAACTCAAGCCCGCTATTGGCCAACAACTGCTGCATGGTCGACGACCAGGTGGCTTGATCCGGAGTCGTCCATGCGGACTCGCTGATCGTGCTCCAGATGCCCGAGCCGCTATCCGCCTTGGGGTCGATCAGCAACAACGAGGGATTATAACCGACGGCGCGGGCGCTGTACACGAGCACGTCACTGCCAGCGAGATTGGTGAGGTACGCCCCGCTCAATGTCGCTACATCGTCGGGCGTCTGCCGCGTGATCTCCCACAACTTGTACGGCGAGGTGCAATCAAGCGTGACGCTATTGCCGTTGTCGGGGTCGTAGGAGCGCGTCACGGTGTCGACGTAGCCCGTCCAGACCTGGCCCCACTGGCCATGGCGATTGGTCGTCTGGACCTCGATCACGTCCATGGCCGCCGGCTGCACGTGGTCCGTCACGATACCGTCGATATCCCACAGCGCGAGCTGCATCGCGCCCACGCCCGTTGTCGTCAGGGAGGCCGACAGGTCGCGCAGGCTGTGCAGGCGCCATGTTCTGGTCTGCGTGGCGCGCGGGCCGCTTAAGGGCTGACTGAGGGCTATGTGGTAGTCCGGCCTGTACGACCACAGTGCAGGGGTCATGGGGGGTTTCCCCCTCTCCGCTCATCGGTGACGTACCGATGTGGCTGCTTGTGTCACCCGATCCTTCGCGCTGTCTCGGCGATCAGCACCTTCAGCGCCAGCGCAGCGGCCTGTCGCTCGGCCTGCGCCGCCGTCACGTCACGCGCAAGGGTTCCCAGCTGGGCGGCGGCCACGGTGTGTTCCCGTCGGAGGTCGAACAGGCGACCGCCCGCGGCAAGGTTGGCGGCGGCCGCGGCCTCGACCGCGCTCCTGGCGGCGGCGACTGCCTGCTCGGCCTGGGCCAGTTTGCTCTCCAGCGCGGCCACGACGGCCTGCTGCCTTCGGATCGCGGCCGCGGCGCGCACCTCGGCCAGCTCGCCCGCGGCCTGCGTCAGTTCCTGCCGGCATCGCCACATCGAAGGGCCGTCGGCGCGCGCCACGGCCGCTGCGTACTGCGCCTTGAGGGCGTCGCGGCGGTGCGTGGCGTCGCGGACCTGCTGGTCGGCGTCCTCGACGGTGAGGGTGTGGGGTGGCGCGTGTGTGGTGGGAGATGTTGCGACTGTCGGGGTGGTCATCGTCCTATCCTTTCAATTCACTGATGGGCATGACGCCGGGCGTCGCCGTTCCCGTTATGACGGGGTGACCGAGCGTCTGGGCCCGGACGTAGGCGGCCACGCTGTCGAAGCCGCCCGCCCGCGCCCGCTCCGTCAGCGCCCGGCGCTCATCGTCACTGAGCGAGACTTGTAGCTTTTGCCGCCGCGCGGGCGCCACCGCCTCACGCGGCGTCCGCACCTGATGCGGGGCCTGGGATAGCCCGTCCATCGTCATCGGCCCTCCTTTCGGGCAACAAAAACCCTCGCGGCCGGCCCAGTGATGGACTCATCGGCTGCGAGGGTTGGTACTCGATCCTACATATAGTGTACGTCTTGCTTACACCCTTGGCAAGCGCCTTTATGGTAGGAAGGGTATGGGTATGGGCATCCGTCGCCCATCTGGAAAGGGCAAGGTGTAGGGCGCACAGGGAGCGGTACGGCGCGGTAGACTGAGACAACGAAAAGGCCGGGGAGCGGTGCGAACGCTGACCCCGGCCGTGACACCCAGCTAGATTAGGAGGACTGGATGTATCCCTATTATACCCCTGCACAACCGCGCCCCTCGTCTGCTGTGGACGATGAGGTGCGCCGATGACGAATGACCCATGGCATTGGTCTGGTGTCTCCCTGATGTGCCCACAGTGTTCCGTGCGGGAAGGCGAACGGCCCGGAACGTTGACACCGCCGACAACGAATCCTTTAGAGCAGATTCGCTGTTCACGCTGCGAGCATGAGTTCACGCGACTCGATGCTCTTGTCCACCCCAATGAGTTCGTGCGCTGGGCGGCTATCGCGACCCATGTAGAAACAGGAGACGTGCATCTACGCCGGGGCGACCATACACAGGTAAGCTTGACCTCACTCTTTGATATTGTTGGACCGTTGGTGGTGACGCCGCACGCCTACGTCATGAGCAGCGCACTTCTCACCAGTCCCACAGCGGTGGACATCTACACGTCGCGGACTCCTGGCCTTCCCGACGATCAACCCATCCAGATCGTGTGGCTCGTCTACGGCATCGAAGGGGCGGACAAGGTCCCCGGGTGGTGGTTGCAGCTCTTTGCCGCAATGCAGAGCGCCGCCGAGTGGCGCGCCAAGCTGGCCATCATCGACTACGCTGGTGCGTTCGAGGTGTTCATCGAGACCGTCTTGAACGACGCGCTAACCGTAAAATACGATGCGGCTGTCTCGGCCCACATCCTGAAGCGGACACCGGAGGTGGCAGAGCGTGTCAAAACGGTCCTGGATCTCGCCATTGGTCGTCGACTAACTGAAGATCAAGACATCCACCGCGCATGGCTGACCAGGGTCAAGGACGTGCGCAATGGATTGGTCCATAGCGGAGGACTACCGCTCACTCCCAGCGCCGCAGCGGACGCGCACCAGGCGACGATCGCGGCCATGCAGTGGATCGCCGACCGATTGCCCTAAGTTAAGTGGACGCCACCGCGCCACGCGCTTGACTGCAGAGTGTGGTCGATTTCATATTCAAGGTCGTCAAGCGCGGCGCGGTAGCCGTTGATGTACTCGCTTGGAGTCTCAGGGTCAAAGGTGGACGGCGCGGTGCGTTTGGCGATGAAGGAATGGAGGGCCACGGTGAGTTGCGCCCTCAAACTCACCTCGCCCTCCTCTCGCGTGAGTGCTCGTCCCGCCTGCTCACCTATACTAACCGTACCCATAGTCTCCTCCTTGTTTCTATCACCACGACTGGCGGATGATCCCTCCGCCTGCTCACGACGCCCGCGACGGACGCCCATGCTGCAGGAGCAGCGCCACGTCGCCGGCGTCCTTGATGTTGCACCACGCGGCGAGTTGTCGCAGGCCCGCGGCTTTGCGCCGATGGGCCAGCGCCGGCGACACACCAAGCCTGGCGGCCGTCTCGCGCTCCGTCAGGCCCTGCCTGCAACACATCTCGACGGCCGTCCACAGAGTGGGATGCTCGGCCGCCAGGCGCGTGCAGCCGTCATCCAGCGTGAGCGTGGACGTGGCGACCGTCGCGGATGGCCGGTCCAAGTAGGTGAGGAACCGCTCGCGGTGAGCGGGGCGTCCGTCCTCGCCCAGCCCTCGCGCGTGCGGCGCGATGAAGTCCTTGGCCTCGTCGTGGCGACTCATGCCGCCTCCGGGGTCGGCACGGTCACGATGCGTAGCCCGTCGGCACGGTAGACGGCCGCCCGCTTGCCCCACGCGCTCCACAACATCGGATGGTCGTCAGCGTAATCGGTCACGACCGCGTCGACCTTGCCCGGCGCCGTCCGCGCGATGCGGCCCACGTACTGCCGCACGCGCCCGGCCCATGAGACCGGCGTCGCCAGGAAGAGGCGATCCAGTGCGGGACAGTCGAAGCCCTCGCCGACCAAGCTGCAGGTGGCCGTCACCGCCCGTAGCGCGCCGCTCCCGAGTTGGCCGACGACGCGCACCCGGTCCTTGGCGCCCATGCCGCCGTGCAACGTCGCCGCCCTCACGCCCTCCTCCTTAAGCAGGCGCGCCAGCGTCCTGGCGTGGCCCACGCGGTCCGACAAGACGAGGCAACGGTGGCCCTCCCGCACGGCCGCGGTGACATCGGCGACGATCAGGGCGTTGCGCCCCTCGTCCCCAACCAGCTCGGAGACCAGGGCGGCGTAGTCGTCGCTGTAGGGCCGTGGCCGCACACCGGTGGGACGCTTGACCACGCGTGGCGTGACCAGGCGGTCGGCCAGGTCTTTGGCGTCGATGCGCGCCACCGTCGGCCCCAGGTGCCAGCCGATCACCGCGTCGAGCCTGTCGCGGCGGTACGGCGTCGCCGTCACCCCAACAGGTAGCGGGCGGGCAACCGGCGCAGGACCGCGGCCGTCTGGGCGGCCGGGCAGTGGTGCGCCTCGTCCAGCACGACGTGGCCAACGGTCAGCAGCGCCGCCGGAATGCCCGTTGCAAGGGTCTGCACGAGGGCGACGGTGAGGTGCGTCCCGATCTCCGCGTACCCACCGCCGTACAGGCCCACGGCGCCGCTCGCGCGGGTCAGGCCCAGGACCATCTCCGCGCGGGCAATGGCCTGCAGCGCGAGCTCGCGGGTGTGGACGATCCACAGGGCGCGCTGCCGGCGGCGGGCGATCAGGACAAGGCCCATCACGGTCTTGCCCGCGCCGGGCGGCGCTTCGATCACGCCATGGCGGCGCTTAAGGGCGGCTCTCACGGCCTCCTCTTGCCAGGGGGAGAGCGTGACGCGCTCGGTAAAGTCCAGTGGGTCGGAGACGGCCGTCTGGTCATCGTAGGCGCCGGTGAGGCCATGCGCGCGGGCGAGACGCAGGATCTCCCCCGTGTCGCCGCGGGGTAGCAGCAAGGAGCCGTCGCGGGCGCTATCGTAAAAGTGGAGCTTTTCGTCGAGGTCGGTCGTGCGACGATCATGCGCTACGGCGTCCAGGTACACCGGGTTGTCCACGGTGTAGCGCCGGGTCAGGGTGGCGCGCAGCGCGGCCGGGGCGTCGGCGGGGATGGCGAGCATCGCACCGATGGTGAGGGGGACGACCGTCACCGGTGTTGGGGTCGGGGCTGCTGTCCTCATGATCGCTCTCCTCGACAGGACTTGCACGCCCAGCCCTGCGGCGTAAGCCTGCCGCAGCCGCCCGCACAGGGGGCAAGTTCACCATTTGTCGTAGGTGCGGAACAACTGCGCTCGGAAGCGTCACCGGCGTCACCAGCGTCATTTTGTGCGTGATCGTGAGTGACGCTCCCCATCGAATAGTGACGCTCCCTCGTCCATGTGTGACGCTCCACGCGCGGCTTGTGACGCTCCCTCGGACCCATTCGCACGTGGTGTGACGCCGGTGACGCCGGTGACGCTCTCTTGCACGGCTGTTCCGTGCGTCAGGCTTATGAGGCGCTTGCGGCCTGTGCGGATGAATGTGACATTGATCCCTGCTGCTCGCAACTCGGGTGCGATACGACGAAGGGCGTTGCTCAGCGCGAGTGGCTTCGATGGCCACTCCTTCAATGCACGAGTTGCCTCGTCGGCTTTCGCCGTCAGGAGCGTCAGAAGTTCGCCGGCCGTGCCCCTCCATTCCTGTCCTTCTCCTCGTTCCGCGACGAATGCGCGCAGCACCCCGGCCAGGGCCGATGACTCGAGGGCCAGGTCCGTGGCCTCTTGGCGGTTGGTGGCATACGCCGCCATGAACGTGCCCGGTTCCCACCCCAACCCTTCCTCAGCCGCCGTCATCCACTTGGCGAAGTCCGCCATCCGCGGCTTTTTCGTCAGGTATGTGGTTGGGCCGTTGCGCAGCGCCGCCGACACAGCCGTTAGGATGGCGCCCAGGATGTAGGGCCGCTTCCGCTCGAACTCGGCCCAAAAGGTTTCCTCGTCTTGTCGATCATCGTCGGTGATCGGCGGATGCACGGTCACGATGGACCGGTCGATGTAATCGGGCCGCGTGTCGTACTCCGCGATGCCAGTCGTGCCCATAGGGCGCTGCACATCGATCAGGATTTGCTCGTCGTTGGTGTACAGCTCCCGTGCCGACGATCCGCCGCCGGTGGAGAGACAGCACGCGCCGTCGCTGAACCATTGGGGGATCGATGACAGATTGTCGAAGGCCACGACCCACGAGTTTTGGGCATCGAGCATCAGGTCGTCCAGGCTGCGCGGTTGCCCACGGAGCGCGGCCTTGCTCGGGTCCACGAACGACCGCAGGACGCGCAAGGCCGTCGACTTGGCCGACCCCTGTTCGCCGTGGATATTAAGGATCGGGTAAGGACCCTGGGGCTTGAGTGCGCCGACGAGCCATGCCGTTTCAAGGACAAAGGTCACATCGTCCTTCGCATTGAGGAACGGGCGCAGATCCTCGATCAAGCCGCCCGGCAACGGACGAGGGAGGGCCAGCATTCCTCTGGTACGCCGGAAGACGACCGGACACTCCTTACTCGGCCTGATCCTCCATCCGTCGGCGTCGATCTCCGCAACGTCCCAGTCCTCATTGCAGAGATCGTGATACACCTTGCCGCCGTGGCCGGCCACACGAAGGAAGACCGTCCGTGTGCCGCCGTCGAAGATCGCCTCGGCCTGCAGGATGGCGAGCGCGTCCTGAATCGCCTGTGTCCGCGGCACGCGCCCTGTCTCTTGCCAGTACATACGCTGAAGCGCGAGGCGCGCATCCTTGGAGTTGAGCCGGTGCGTTTCCGTCGCGCCGTGGGTGCCAGGGAAACTCGCATACGGAGTACGATCGTCGTCGTGGAAAAGCTGCCACCCGGCGACGGTCGCGAGTCGCACAAGGACAGCGGCTTGGGAATCGTCGCGCTCCGGGCCGTCACCGGCGTCACCGGCGTCACCATCGTCACCGGCTGGCGCCTGACTGTTGACCAACTCCGCGCACGCATCGTTGAGCGCCGAGGCAATCTGATCGCGCGTCACATCGGACACGATGGGCGGGTCCCGTCGGGCCATCTTGTCGAGCACGGCGTCGGCGTACGCCAGGGCGGCTTTCGTGTCGTCGAAGCGGACCGGAGCCATGAGGAGGTGGGTACTCGCCTCCGGGTCTGGGCCATCAATCCAGTAGGCTTGCAAGCTGGCCCTCACGCCGCCCGAGGCCTTGAATACCTCAGCCGCCACGAACGTTAGCTTACTGGCGTCACGCGCCGGGAACTTCACATCCTTGACCATCGGCTTCATGAACGCGCCTCGCGCAGCGCAGCAGGGATAGGTATGCGTCCGGTCAGGACCGTCAGCCCAGCAGGAAGGGTGACACGGGTTGGGGAAAGGATGGTCTCTGGCAGACAAGCGACTGATCGTGCGCCTTGATCGCTGTAGCCCCGCACGGCCAACGCCCGCGCCGCCGCGGCGAAGTCGCCGCCGTGCTCCAGCAGCGCATAGGCCGCGAACGGGGTGTACGCGGTCTCCATTGCGAAGGGGTAGGCATTAGACGAGAAGACGTAGAACAGGCCGCTGCCGGCGTAATTGAGAGTGGTGCTGTGCCCGTCGCGGCCGCCAGCCTTACCGGGCCGGAGCCAGAACTCCTCGCCGCCGCGCACCCGGACGAATGTCCAGTCGTACGCCCGGAGCAGGGCGCCGAGGTCACCGCGCCTGTTGTAGTCGTCGCCGGGTCGCTGCCCTTCCCGCTCGCCCGCCGCCGTCGCCCGCGGTCCGCGCACGATGCGCGTGGGCTCGACGTACCGGTTGAGCTGGCGCGCCGCATTGAGCAGCACGTCGCGCTCCATGGCCGTCAAGAGCGGCGGATGGGAGAGGTCGCCGGCGACGAGGAGATAGGGACGGTTGCGCGGGTGGCAGACCGCGGGCGACGGCGGAACAAGGGCGTAGCCGCCGTCGCCGCGCGTCTCGATCAACGTAGAGGGGGTCATCTGGCCGTGGCCGTTGGGACGGAGAGCGCGGGCCAGTTTGGTATTGCCTGCCGGCGCGCTGTCGTGACGGTAATAGAGGTGGTCACCGCCGCTGGGCGTCTGGGTGTGGGCGAGGCGCGCGACGAGGCCGCACGCTTCGCTCTCGACGGCCGAGGCCCAGGACTCGTACAGATGGGGCTCGTCGAAGTCGATGATCTCCAAATTGCCGCTGACAGGGCCGCCGATGACGGCCAGTCCAGCGCCGGCGCGGTAGAAGTGGTCCTGCTCGTCGGGGTGTGACATCCGGGCGGTGCGGCCCGCCCAAGCGACAAGAGGGCGTTTGCTGCCGTCGGCCGCGATCGGCACGGTAGCGATCCCGGCCGCGTTCAGTGAGCGCGCCGCGGCCGCGCACGGTGGTTCAGGGCGTGGTACGCTATGGTAATGCACAGGCAAAAAACCTCCAGGGGTGGGGACGGAGTGAGCACAAAAGGCGGGACGCCGGTCGGGGTGTCCCGCCTTTTGTGCGTCCCAAGGGGGTCCTGACGGCGCGGCGCGCGTCATGCCTGGCGGCGCAGGGGGGGGCGGGACACTCATCGGCGGACCGCCGCTTCCGCCTCGTCGGCCAAACTCGTCAGCCATCGCTCGTACGCCAAGCGCGGCACGCGCACCGACCGGCCCCGCCGTACGCAGGGGATCGTGCCGTCGGCGAGCAGCTGATACACGCGGCCCGCGCTGACGTTTAGACGAACCGCTACGTCGGCAGGCTTGAGTAGATCGGGAAGTGGCGCTGTCGCCGGAAGGGCCGAGCGGTCGGCTGTCGGCGATGTGCGCCTGACGGCCACAAGGTGGGGGGCGCTCATGACGCCGCCACAACGCGCGCGCGGGTCAGGTCCGCGAAGGCCCGCTCCAGCGCCTCGCGCATCTCGGGCGTGACGGGCACACGGCACGTCTCAATCTTGGAGATCGTGCCTTCACTGACGCCAATGGCCAGCGCCAGGGTGTTCTGGGGGATGCCGGCGGCCCGTCGCCTGGCGGTGATGGCCGCGGCCGTCTGTGGGTCGATAGGGATCGTGCGTCGCATCGTCCAACCTCCTCTGTTGCCTCGATCCTCAACTCATGAGGACTACAACATCAGTTTGGACGACGATGAAGATGGGCGAGAATTAATCGTGATTAATCGTGACGAATGGAATTAATCGTGATTAATCGTGACACGTTGTGCATGGCTAGGGGAGGGCTTCGCGTGTTTTCTGAGTTCTTCGTAAGGTGTTGGCTCAGGGTTTTTGCGGTGTTTTTGTTGTCGTGGAGTGCTTTTCTTACTATCGACCTGACGGGAGCACGTCGGGCAGAAGCAGCGCGGCCGGCCGCGCTGCTTCTGCCAGAAGGGCTTGGCGCATACCTGACACGTCTGAGGCTTAAAAAGAGACTCGTAAACACTCTTGCACCACTCCGCCATTTCCGAATAGAGGCGCGCCAGGTCACTCGGGTACTTTGGCGTATCAACAGGAGTGTCAGACCTCAAGCGATGGTCATTGTCTTTTGCAGGAGTGCATTGGATGTAAGGCACAACCCGAATACGGGCGTTGATCCTATCCCAGTCGACCTGGTTGAGGAATGTCACGTCAGCCAAAGAATCTTGACCTTCCTGTATCCACTGGTGCCACTCGCGCGCCTTCAGGTAGATGTAGCCTAGTTCATGGCGCGCGGTGAGAACGATAAGCCCTCGCAAGTCCAAGTTGCGCCTCATGTCCTCAATAAGGGCGCTATTGGGTAGCGAGAGGTGGGGATAAAGTTGTAGAACCTCTAACCGGACGGACATGTGCGGCTCACGTTTTTTCAATTCTGCTGTCGTGACCATGTGGAAAGCTATAAGCCACTGCACTCCGAAATGACTGCAGGCTTCAGCTATCTCCCTCCTACGTCTCTCATAACTGTTCTTTGCCATTTGCACCTCGACGTTGATACTCTCTGCTCGTGTGCTCGGAAAAGTTCCACCATGGCGTTGCACGCAAGGGACACAGAACTCGGTCATCATAGGCGAAAGATAGTCTCGCCCCACTCCGAAGGTTTTATCTAACCTGTCTTCGGCCTGTCTAGCTATCTGGTCATAGTCAGGGATGTGCACATCAAGCATCTCGTCTCGATAATCCTGCGCCCACGATGTGCTGATGTAGAGTGGGATTACCGTCGTGACGCGCGGGAAGCCGTACGGGAAGCCGTAAAGGTTGGAAACCGTAAACGTGCGAGCGCCCCCTATGTGCGCCGGTGACGTAGGGTGTAGGAACTCTCTGAGGGCCTCACGTGTCGGTTCCATATGGATGAGGCGGTGCAGGTCGGCGGGCAGGTCGGGTAGGCTAGTAGTGGGCATCGGGCCGGCTCCTTCGGTTTGGTCGCCAAGAGGGCCGCGCCCGGTAGCAACGAGCGCGGCCCTCGCTCATCGTTCTTAGTTCATTCTAGAACAAAGATGACGACGACATCCCCACCGTACCCCACTTATCCACAGTCCCGCGAACCGGATGCCTGCGGGGCGACGCGGGAGAGGTGCGTGGCGAAGGGGCTACCAGCCCAGCATCCCCCACGGAGAGGGCGCAAGTCGGCCGTCAGGATGGCTCCCCGTTCCCGTAGAATTCCCGTAACTCGCTTTATAATCCCCTCTACCGCCTTCTACTAATCGCCCCTTCTCCCGTGTGAATTGTGTGTGATTAGACGCTACTAGACGTGATTATAGGAAACGGGCCTTCACTTCCAAGCAAGATGTCGACGGTTCGAGCCCGTTCTCCCGCTCTCACCTTCTGGCATAGCTTGGCCACCCGCCTGCACGGCCTTGGGCTACGTCGATCCCGCGCGGTGGCGCGGCTTCGGAGCGCAT
>JAABUQ010005265.1_pt1 | contig 20900 bp, 16 predicted proteins | sample 5560001 | NCBI WGS metagenome assembly JAABUQ01 (sample SAMN10711888, study PRJNA513371) | rock metagenome | isolation source: Antarctica rocks | place: Antarctica: Victoria Land, Finger Mt nord | collected 2015-12-18
GCGTTCGCCCGGACTGAATTGCGTCGGCCTGATGCCCGCCGGCTTTCCGATCATGGCGATCGGCCGCAACCCGCATCTGGCCTGGGGCGGCACCAGCCTGCATGCCGCCGCCACCGACCTGTTCGACGTGTCGGGCCTGCCGCTCACCGAGCGCACGGTGACGCTGCGGGTGCGCGGCGCCCGGCCGCAACGCATCGTGCTGCAGGAAAGCCCGCTCGGCCCGGTGGTGAGCGACGGCCTGATGTTCCGCAACCCGACTAAACTGGCGATGCGCTGGGTCGGGCATGAGCCGAGCGACGAGATGGGCGCCATGCTGGATGTCATGCGGGCCGACAGCAGCGAAGCGTTCGCCCGCGCCCTCGCCGGCTTCGCGCTGCCGGGGCAGAACATGGTCCACGCGGCGGCGGATGGGCGGGTCGGGCACCTGCTGGCGCTGCGCACGCCGCGCCGCGACGGCCTGCCCGGCGACCTAGTGCTGCCGCCGAGTGCCGCCAGCGCGTGGGGCGGCTTGGCCGGGGGGGCCGAGTTCGCGAACCGGCTGGACCCGCCGGAGGGCTTCGTCGCCTCCGCCAACGACGCGCAGCCGTGGGCCGGCTCGGTGGCGGCGGGATTCTTCTTCTCGCCGCCCGACCGGGTGCAGCGGATGCGCGCGCTGTTCGGCGGCAACGCGCCGCTTCACCTTGAAGACCTCGCCGCCGCGCAGCTCGACGTGGCCGGGCAGAGCGCCACTGTCGCTGCCCTGCTGGAGCGCATCGGCGACAGCCCGCATCCGGCGCGCGCCGTGCTGGCGGCATGGGACGGACAGTACGACGAGCCGTCGCGCGGGGCGGTGGTGTACGAGGCTGTCATGGCGGAGCTGGCCCGCCGCCTGCCTGGCCAGGAGCGCATCAAGCCGGTGGCGGCGATCTGGATGGGCCGCGCGTTGCTGGCCGAGACCATCCTCGCCCTGCCCGACGCGCAGCTGCAGCCGATGCTCAAGGCCGCCCTGAGCCGCGCCGGGCTGATGCTGCGACGGCGGCAGAGCTGGGGCCGGCTGCACCGGATGCGGCTGGCGCACCATCTCGCGGCGGTGCCTGTGCTGGGACGGCGCTACTCGTTCGGCAGCTACGGCTCGCCCGGCGGCAACGACACGCTGAACAAGACCGGACACGCGCCGGTGCGCGGCCGGCACAACGTCACCTTCGGCGCCTCGGCCCGCTTCCTCGCCGACATGGCCGACCCCGACGCCAACTGCGTGGGGCTGCTGGGCGGCCAGGACGGCTGGCTCGGCAGCAGCACCTTCCTCGACCAGGTGCCGGCGTGGCGCGCCGGAACCTATCTCGCGCTGCCATTGCGGGCGGAGACGGCGCGCCGCTGGCCGCACCACACCGTGCTGGCGCCCGCATGATCGACGCCACTCCCGCGTTGCGCGCCTGGAGCCGGGTGCGGTTGGCGGAGCTGGCGAGTCAGGACCCGGTGGCCGCTCAGCGGCGTCAGCTCGCCCGGCTGCTGCGCCGCGCGCAGTCCACCGAGTTCGGCCGGGTGTTCGATTTCACCGGCATCGCCGACGTCGCTGGCTACCAGCGTAGCGTGGCGCTCAGCCAATACGAGGATTTCGCGGCGCAGTGGTGGACGAAGGACTTTCCGCGCGTCGGCGGCGTCACCTGGCCGGGGCCGATCCGCTACTTCGCTAACAGCTCCGGCACCACCGGCGGCCCGACCAAGCGTATTCCGGTCAGCCCGGCGATGCTGGCCTCCAACCGCGGCGCGGCGCTGGATGTGCTGGCCTGGCATCTGGCGCAGCGCCCCAACAGCCATGTGCTGGCAGGGCGCAACCTGATCCTGGGCGGCAGCACCGCGCTGGAGCGCCTCGCCCCCGGCATCCGCGCCGGCGACCTGTCCGGCATCGCCGCCGCCGAGGTGCCGCCCTGGGCGCGCCCGTTCACCTCGCCGCCCGCAGCGCTGGCGCTGCTGCCCGACTGGCGCGAGAAGATGGCGCGAGTGGCGCCGCTGTCGCTGACCCAGGATATCACCGGGATTTCCGGCACGCCGAGCTGGATGCTGCTGTTCTTCGAGATGGCGGCGGCGTTCCGGCCGGACGCGCGCCTGGCCGAGCTGTATCCGCGGTTGGAGCTGCTGATCCACGGCGGCGTCGGCTTCGCCCCCTACCGCGAACCGTTCGCGCACTGGCTGCGGGGCAGCGCCGCCACCACGCGCGAGGTCTACGCGGCCAGCGAGGGCTTCATCGCCATCGCCGACCGGGGCGACGACGAGGGCCTGCGCCTGGTGCTCGACCGTGGCCTGTTCTTCGAATTCGTGCGCCCCGCCGACCTCGACTCCGGCAATCCCGACCGCCGCTGGATCGCCGACGCCGAGCTTGGCGTGGAATATGCGCTGGTGGTGACCAGCAACGCCGGCCTGTGGTCGTACGTGATCGGCGACACCGTGACGCTGATCGAGCGCCGTCCGGCCCGGCTGCGCGTCACCGGCCGCACCGCCTGGTCGCTCAGCGTCGCCGGCGAGCACCTGATCGGCGCCGAGCTGGACGCCGGCATAACCCAGGCCGCCGCCAGCCTCGGTCGGCGCGCGGTCGACTACGCGGCAATGGCGTTGGCGCCCGACGCGCGGGACAACCGTGGCGGCCATCTGTTCGCGGTCGAGCTGGACGGCGCGGCCGACGCATCCCGGTTCGCCGCGGCGCTCGATGCGGCGCTGGCGGCTGGCAACGCCGACTACGCCGCCCACCGCGCCGGCGATTTCGGCCTGCGCCCGCCCGACGTGAGGCTGCTGCCGCCCGGCCGCTTCGAGCATTGGATGGCCTCGCGCGGCAAGCTCGGCGGCCAGAACAAAGTGCCGCGGGTGATCGGCGACCCGCAGCTCATGGCGACGCTGCTGCAGGCCGCCGCTCCGTAATCGTGTCGGCTCGCGCAGCCGGGGTTGTCGCGGCCCGCCGGCTCTGGCAGCACCGGAGAATGCAATCCCCAGCCCCCGGCACGCCCAGCGTCGCCATCATCGTGCCGACATTGAACGAGGCGGAGAACGTCGCGGAACTGCTGACCCGGCTTAAACGCGTGCTGCAGGGATTGGCCTACGAGGTGGTGTTCGTGGACGACGACAGCCGCGACGGCACCGCCGAGGTGGTGCGCGCCATCTCGCGCCGCGACCCGCGCGTGCGCTGCCTGCAACGGATCGGCCGGCGAGGCCTGTCGAGTGCCTGCATCGAGGGCGCGCTGGCGACCGCGGCGCCGTTGATCGCGGTGATGGATGCCGACCTGCAGCACGACGAAGCGGTGCTGCCGCGCATGATCGCGGCGTTCGCGGCGGAACCGGCCCTCGACCTCGCGGTGGCGAGCCGCTACGTCGCCGGCGGCGGGGTCGGCGCCTGGGAAACATCGCGGGCGCGCATCAGCGGCTTTGCCACCAGGCTGTCGCGGCTGGTGACGAGCGCCGAGATCGCCGACCCGATGAGCGGCTTCTTCGTCATCCGCCGCCCCGCCTTCGATCTGGCGGTGCGTCGGCTGTCCGGCCAGGGCTTCAAGATTCTGCTCGACCTGCTGGCGTCCTCGCCACAGCCGTTGCGGCTGCTCGAGTTTCCCTACGTGTTCCGGCCCCGGCTGCACGGCGCCAGCAAGTTGGACTCGATGGTCGCCTGGGAATACCTGATGCTGATCGCCGACAAGCTGGTTGGCGGCGTGGTGCCGGTGCGTTTCGCCCTGTTCGTGTTCATCGGCGGCATCGGCATGGGCGTCAACCTGGTGGTGTTGCGGCTGTTGCTGGGCAACGGCTCGGCACCGTTCGCGACCGCCGAGGCGATTGCCACCTTTGCCGCGATGGTCGGCAACTTCCTGCTGAACAACCAACTTACCTACCGCGACCGCCGGCTGCGTGGCTGGCGTGCCGTCCGCGGCCTGGTCACGTTCTGCCTCGGCTGCGGGGTGGGCGCCATCGCCAACGTCGGCATTGCTTCGGCTGTGTTCGGCGCGGAAGGCCGCTGGTGGCTGGGCGGGCTTGCCGGCGCGGCCCTGGGCGCGGTGTGGAACTACGCCGTCGCCGCCACCTACACCTGGCGGCGCGGTTGAAAGGTTAGCGCCAGAACAGCTGTGAGAACTCGTGCGCCGACGCCAGCATGGCGGCGGGCTTCATGTTCAGCGAGTCGATATAGGCCTGGATGCCGAGTTGCGGCAGGCTGAGGGCGGCAAACTCCTCGACGATGTCGAAATAGAGGTCGTCCAGGATGCGTGACTCCGGGTCCAACCCGGTGACAAGGATCAGGCCGGTTGGCGGCGCGTCGAACGCATGGAGGCGCAGGTCGGGCCGGTACTTCTGCAGGATGGCGACCACTTTCCAGACATCGCCGGCCCAGGCGTCGGGGTGCCGGCCCTTGGCCCGTGCCTCGGTGTCGTCATGATCGCGCCGCGCCATGTAGATGTCGGATGGGATGCAGTCGTGCAGCGCCACGATCGAGTTGCCGGCGCAGCTCTTCTCGGCGTTGGCGAAGTCGCGCAGCAGGTATTCGAACCAGTGCATCCCGTCGAGGAACGCGAGGTCGACCGGCCGCCCCAACAACGCCCGCAGATCGTGCTCGGCAAAGAACGCGTCGCTGGCGCACTGGTAGAAGGCGCAGCTCGGTTTGCCGGCAAGGATATCGTGAGTCAGCACGAAATGCGGATCGACCGCGACCGAGGCGCATTGCGCCAGCCGCAGCGACTCACCGGCCAGCGTGCCGATCTCGAAGTAGCTGCGCGGCTTGTAGTGGTGATGCACATGCTGCAGCGCGGTCAGGTAAGGAATGCCCTGCAACTCGGCGGTGAACTCGGCCGGCAGCCGCGCCTGGGTGATCTGATCGTATGCAAAGCTCATCGGCCGCCTCCGTTTCGATACGCAATCATATCATATGCTTGCGCCGCGATCAAACCGTCCCGGGCCTGCCCAAATCGCCACGGCGCAGGATCACCAGCATCAGCAGCATGGCCGGCAACGAGGCGAGCATCGCCACGCCGTAGAACACGGTCCAGCCGAGATAGGCGGCGAGGTAGCCGGACAGGCCGCCCAGCGTGTTAGCGGCGAGCGGCGCCACCGAGGTCAGCAGCGCGAACTGGGTCGCGGTGTGCTCGGTCGAGCACAGGCCGGAGAGGTAGGCCAGGAACGCCGCCGTCGCCAGGCCCTGGGCGAACGTCTCCACCACCACCGTCGCATACAGCAGCGGATGGTCGCCGGGCGCCAGCGACAGCGCCACGTACATCGCCATCGCCGCCATCTGGAAGAACCCGGTCGAGATCATGGCGCGCCCCAGGCCGAGCCGCGCCACCAGCCAGCCGCCCACGCCGATGCCGGCCATGCTGGCGAACAGGCTGAACGGGCCGATCGCGGTCGCCACGGCGGCGCGGTTGAAGCCGAGATGCTGGTAGAAGGGGGCCAGCATCACGCCCGCCATCGCCTCGCCCAGGTTGAACAGCGCCACGTAGCCCAGCACCAGCAGCGCGCCGCGCCGGCGCAGGAACTCCGACAGGCTGCCGACCACCGCCCGAGCGACCCGACGCGCGGCGCGCGGCGCGTCGGCGGGCTGGCCGGCATACGGCGCCGCCACCGCGGGCTCGCGCGCCGCCAGCGTCACGGCCATGCCCGTCGCCGCCAACGCCGCCACCGCCAGCAACGCCGCGTGCCAGCCGATCCAGCCGGCGGCGGCGATGACTCCGGCGCCGGAGACCAGCATGGCGATGCGGTAGCCCCAGACATAGACGGCGTTGGCGACGCCCTGCAGGTCGACCGTAAAGCTCTCGATCCGCCAGGCGTCGATGGCGATGTCTTGGGTGGCCGAGCAGAACGCGATGCACAATGCCGCCGCCACGGTGGCCACCGGCGCCGCCGTCGGGTCGCTCGCGGCCAGCCACAGGCAGGCCAGCGCCAGCAACGGCTGCACCGTCAGCAGCCAGCCGCGCCGCCGTCCGAGCCGTCCCAGCCATCCGAGCGGCCGGACCTGGTCCAGCACCGGCGCCCAGAGGAACTTGAAGGTGTACGGCAGGCCGATGCTGGCGGTCAGCCCGATCGATTCGAGCGAGACATGCCCCTCGGTCAGCCATTGTCGCAGCGTGAACCCGGACAACGCCAGCGGCAGGCCGGAGACGAAGCCGAACGCCAGCATGATCGCCAGTTGCCGGCGCGCGCCGGACACGGAGGTATGCGAGCGGGCGGTGGCGACATCCATGCCGCATCGTGGCACGCTGCGCCGAGATTTGCAGGATGCGGAGTGCAATGAGCGACATCGGAACCATGCCCATACTGACGCGGCGGCGCATCGAGGCGGCATTCGCCCAAGGTATCTACGAAGAGATGGCCGCCGAACTCGGCGCCGAGGCGGCGCGGCGCATCCTGAGTGCCGCCGTGGTCAAGATGGCCAAGGCGACGGCGGCCGAGATGGCCAAGTCGGCACCTAGCGGCACGCCCGACCTGGACAGCTTCCGCGCCATCCAGTCGCTGTGGACCGCCGAGGATGCGCTGCGGATCGAGGTTGTGGAGTCCACCCCGGACCGCTTCGACTTCAACGTGGTGAAATGCCGCTACGCCGAGACCTACAAGGAGATGGGTTTGGCGGAACTGGGGGCGGTGCTGTCGTGCAACCGCGACGGCGCGTTTTGCGAAGGCTACGATCCAAAGCTGAAATTGACGCGCACCCAGACGATCATGGGCGGCGCCAGCCATTGCGATTTCCGCTACCGGCGGGAGGTCAGCGGCACCTGAATCCGGGCTGTTGCGCTAAACGCGACCCGCAGCGCGTTTGCGTTGCTCACGGTCCTCGTTGGCCAGGTCATCTGCCGACCGCTTGGTCATGCGGTTGAAGAACCAGCCCTGATGGTACACGACCATTGGCGGCGGCTCGACCTTGCTGACCCATCTTGGGCTGACCCACCTTGGTTTCGGCGATGCCGGCTGCTCCGGGCCTGTCCGATCCGCCGGATTGCTGTTGTGCATGTCCATGCACGTTGGATAGCACGACGAGGCCCACAAGGACCAGCACGGCAAAAACCGAGGCCAACGTCGCCAGCCCGGCCCGGCTGCGCCATTTGGCCCGCCGCACGTTCACCAGCCGGTTGCTGTCGACCGCCAGCGCGTATTGCTTGGCGAGCGTGGCTTTCACCGCCTGGAGCGCGATCAAGGCGACATCGTCCGGGTCGGCTCCCGCCGGAGCGCTGCGTTCGGTCTCCGCGCGCACCTCCTCGGCGTAGGCCAGGAACTCCGTCTCCGGAACAACACGGCGGAAATCCGCTGGCCAGACCGAGAACGCCAAGAAAACCAGAGCGGCCAGGGTAGCAGCGCCGGCGATGCTCAGCAGGCCCATCGTGGCCCACAGCATCCAGCCCTGGATCGCCGCCATCCAGCTCTCGACCTGCGCCAGGCCGGTGATCTGCAACGCCAGGGTGGCAGCGAAGAACGGCAGGCTGCGCCAGACGTTCTCCTCCTGGTCGATCTCCTGGCGATACGCCGTCCCGAACGCCTGCTCCAGATAGTCGAGCAACGAGTCGGCCATCACGGCCGCCCGCCGCCGACGGTGTTAAGCCGCGTCGGCGGACTCGCTCTTGCGCTCGAACCGCTTGCGCTCGTTGGGATCGAGGTAGCGCTTGCGTAGCCGGATCGCCGAGGGGGTGACCTCGACCAGCTCGTCGTCCTCGATGTAGGCAATCGCCTGCTCCAGGCTCATGCGGCGCGGCGGAATCAGCAGCATCGCCTCATCCTTGCCAGCGGCACGGATGTTGGTGAGCTTCTTTTCCTTGATCGGGTTCACGTCGAGGTCGCTGCCGCGCGAGTGCTCGCCCAGGATCAGCCCGACGTACACCTTGTCGCCGGGATCGACGAACAACTGGCCGCGCTCCTGCAGGTACCACAGCGCGTACTGGATCGCCTCGCCGTCGGCCGAGGAGATCAGGCTGCCGTTGCGGCGGCCCTCGATCACGCCCTTCCAGGCGCCGTAGCCGCGGAACATGCGGTTCATGATCCCGCTGCCGCGCGTGTCGGTCAGGAACTCGCCATGGTAGCCGATCAGGCCGCGGCTCGGCATGTGGAAGGTGAGCCGGACCTTGCCGCCGCCGGACGGGCGCATGTCCTGCATCTCGCCCTTGCGGCGGCTCATCTTTTCGACGACGACGCCGGAGTAGGCCTGGTCGACGTCGACCAGCACCTCCTCCATCGGCTCCTCGCGCTCGCCGGTCTCCTCGTTCTTCTGGGTCAGCACGCGCGGGCGACCGATGGTCAGCTCGAAGCCTTCGCGGCGCATGGTCTCGATCAGCACGCCGAGTTGCAGTTCGCCACGGCCGGCGACCTCGAACGCGTCGGTCTCGTTGCTCTCGGTGATCTTGATGGCGACGTTGCCCTCGCTCTCACGCAGCAGCCGGTCGCGGATCTGGCGTGAAGTCACCTTCTTGCCTTCGCGCCCGCCCAGCGGGCCGTCGTTGACGCGGAAGGTCATGGCCAGGGTCGGCGGATCGACCGGGGTGGAGGGCAACGGGCCGGGCAAGTCCATGGCGCCGATGGTGTCTGGGATGGTCGCGTCGGTCAGCCCGGCGATGGCGATGATGTCACCCGCCTCAACCTCCTCCACCGCCACCCGCTCCAAGCCGCGGAAGCTCATCAGCTTGGTCAGGCGGCCGGTCTCGACCACCGTGCCATCGCGGCTCAGCACCTTCAGCGGCATATTCAGCTTGGCCCGGCCTTGGATCAGCCGCCCGGTCAGCACGCGGCCCAGGAAGTTGTCGTAATCAAGGATCGAGGCGACCATGCCGAACGGCGCATCCTGGTTCAGCACCGGCATCGGCACGTGGCGCAACACCAGGTCGAACATCGGCGCCAGATCCTTGCGCTCGTCGTCCAGCTTCTCGACTGCCCAGCCCTGGCGGCCGGAGGCATACAGCATCGGGAAGTCGAGCTGCTCGTCGGTCGCGCCCAAGGCCGCGAACAGGTCGAAAATCTCTTCGTGCACCTCGTCGGCGCGGGAGTCCTGGCGGTCGATCTTGTTGACCACGACGATCGGGCGAAGCCCCTGCGCCAACGCCTTGCCGACCACGAACTTGGTCTGCGGCAGCACGCCCTCGGCGGCATCGACCAGCACGATGGCGCCGTCGACCATGTTCAGGATGCGCTCGACCTCGCCGCCGAAATCGGCGTGGCCAGGGGTATCGACGATGTTGATGCGGGTGTCGCGCCAGATCACCGAGGCGCACTTGGCCAGGATGGTGATGCCGCGCTCACGCTCCAGGTCGTTGCGGTCCAACGCACGCTCGGCAACCTGCTGGTGCTCTCGAAAGGCCCCCGACTGCTTCAGCAACTGGTCGACCAGCGTGGTCTTGCCATGGTCGACGTGAGCGATGATGGCGATGTTGCGGATGTCCATGTGGGGACCTTTTAGGGGCATAGCGGGCGTGCGTAATGAAGCCCGGGCCGCCGCATGCGCCCGTTGTGCAGCGCACACATAGTCGATCGGGCGGCGCGTTGCGAGGCCTAAACGAAAACGGCCCGCCCTGTTGCCAGGACGAGCCGCTGTTCGCGGTTGGGCGGCGGCTGCGAAGGCTAGGTGCCGCCCTGGTTGCCAGTGCCGCCGGTGGCGCCCGCCGGGTTGACCGGGGCCACCATCGGAGCCTGGGGCGCCACGCCGCCGCTGGGTGTCATGCCGCCAGGTGCCATGCCGGGCGACATGGTGCCACCGGCTGGCTGCATCATGCCGGGAGCCATGGAGCCGCCCATCGCGCCGTTGCCCATCGATCCATTGCCCATGGCGCCGTTGCCCATGCCGCCGGCCGGTTGGCTCATCGCCATCGAGATCGCCGACTTGGCGCCGGCGCGGTCGCCGGTGCCGAGGCTGCTCAGCGCCTTGCGAATGGCGTCGATGCGCGGGCCGCTGATTGGGGTGCTGGCATCGGACGCCGGGGTCGAGCGGTCGAGCAGGCGGGTCTCGGCGCGCTCCAACGCTTCCTGTGCCGCGCCGGTCCGGCCGCGAGCCAATGCGCTCTGCGCCTGCATCAGCAACTGGTTGGGCTCGTCGGCGCCCGGCATCGGCAGCCGCGGCGCGATGGTGGAACGGGTGTTGCTGCCAGTGATGTTGCTGGCCTTGCCCGACATCGGCGAACCCGTGGAGTTCTGGGCGAAGGCGCCGCCGGTCAGGCAGAGCAGCGCGGCGGAGGCGAGAAGAATGGTGCGCATGACGGTTTCCTTTGTTGTGTCAGGCGTGTGGCTGCTGGTGCCGTCGCGCGCCATGGCCGCACGCGCCGCGAATGCAACGACACGCCGAAGCGGCTGGTTGCCCGCCCAGCCAAACAAATCGGCCACCTTGCGGCGTCAAGCCGGCAAGCGCGCCAGCTCGCCCGACAGGTCACGCAGCGGCCGTGCGCCGAAATGGCTGATGACCTCCGCCGCCGCGATGCTTGCGAGACGGCCGCAGGCTGCCAGCGAACGGCCGGCGGTGAGCGCCGTGAGGAAGCCGGCCGCGTAGGCGTCGCCGGCGCCGGTGGTGTCGACCACGGCGGCCGGTTCGGCCGCCACCGCCACCGCCTCGGCGCCGCGCAGCAGCAGGCTGCCGGACTCGCTGCGGGTCAGCGCGGCCAGCGCCACGTCGGTCCGCGCCCGCCCGGCCGCCGCGTCGAAGCTGTTTTCTTCATACAGGCTGGTGATCTCGACCTCGTTGGCGAACAGGATGTCGACATGGCCGGCGACCAGCTCGCGGAAGGCGGCGCGGTGGCGGTCGACGCAGAACGGATCGGACAGGGTCAACGCCACCTGCCGCCCGGCCGCGTGGGCGAGGCGGGCCGCCAGGCGGAACGCCGCCTGCGCCGCCGGATCGTCGAACAGGAAACCTTCGAGGTAGACCACCGACGTCGCCGCCACCAGCTCGGCGTCGATTTGCGCCTCGCCGAACGCCAGGCAGGCGCCGAGATAGGTGTTCATGGTGCGCTGCGCGTCCGGCGTGACCTGGATCAGGCAGCGTGCCGTGGGCGCGCCGCCGCTGAGCGGCTCGGTCGGGAAATGCACGCCGTTGGCCGAGATGTCGTGCCGGAACACGCCGCCCAGCTCGTCGTCGGCGACGCGGCCCAGATAGGCCACGCGGGCGCCCAGCGCCGCGGCCACCGCGCAGGAGTTGGCCACCGAGCCGCCGCTGCTCTCCTGGCCCGACGGCATCAGGGTATAGAGTGCGCGCGCCCGCTCGGCGTCGATCAGCGTCATGGCGCCGCGCCGCAGGTCGTGGCGGCTGATGAACGCCTCGTCCACCGGAGCCACCACATCGACGATGGCATTGCCGATGCCCAGGATGTCGAAGCGGGCGGGCTGGGGCATGGCGGTTCCTTCGGAAGGTCGACGACCGCCTACCGCGTCCCCGCCCAAGCTGCAACTTACCAGGCTGCAACTTACCAGGCTGCAACTTACACAAGGCTTGACGGATTTGCGGCGGCTTGCGACTGGCTGCGCCATGCCGATGCCGGTCTCGCCGCTAACCCCCGTCTTGCGCGCGTTTTCCCAGCTTGGCGACCCGGTGCTGCTGGGCGTCATGGCGCGCAGCGTATTATGGTCGGTGGCGGCGTTCGTGGCCCTGGCCTGGGGCGTGGCGCACGCGGCGCATGGCTGGCTTGGGTTGCAGGGCTGGGTTGCCGCATTGCTCGGTGGGCTCGGGGCCGCGCTGGCGTCGCTCTATTTGTTCCTGCCGGTGGCGGCGCTGGTCGCCAGCCTGTTCATCGACCGGGTGGCGGTGGCGGTGGAGCGGGCATTCTATCCTGGCCAGCCGGCGGGCCAGCCGGCGCCGTTGGCGACGCAACTGTGGGACGGCCTTGTGCTCGCCGCGCAGGTGTTGGCGCTGCAGTTCGCCGGGCTGGCGCTGACGCCGCTGGCTCCCGGCCTGTCGGTTGCGGTCGGCTGGGGCATCGCCGCCTGGACCATCGGGCGCGGTTTGTTCGTCGCGGTGGCGATGCGGCGGATGCGGCGGCGGCCGGCGCTGCTGCTGTATCGCACGATCCGTCCGGCGGTGCTGGTGCAGGGCTTGCTGATCGCCCTCGGCAGCCTGGTGCCGCTGCTCAACCTCGCGGTTCCGGTGCTCGGAGTAGCTGCCATGGTGCATCTGTTGCACTCGGCAACCTTCGAGGAGCCTTCCGGAACCCGTTAGGATCCTTTCGGTAGCGGCTTGTCCGTGGCGGCGCGCGTGTGATACGGCAGGCCGCTTGCTCAACGACCAACAGACTGGAGGGCCCGTGTTCAAACGCCGCAAGCCCGATGAGACGCCTCCAGGTGAGACACCTTCAGGCGCTGCCACGCCTCAGCTCGGCGGCGATGGTCGCCTGGCTTTTCCCGCCGTCGCTGGACATGAGCCGACGCCTGCCGTCCACGACAACGGGCTAGGCGTGCCGCCGTTCCGGCCTGCGCCGCTGCCCGCCGTTCCCGTCACCGCAAAGGAGCCCCCCGCCATGGGCCGCGCCCCGTTCTCGCCGTCTCCCGCTCCCGGTCCTGCCCCGCAGCCGCCAGCGCCGAACCAGCCCATCCAGGCGCAGGCGCGCGCCCCGGTCCGCACCGGCGTGGCGAACGAACGCCGCACCCTGGTCGTCGGCCGCGGCATCAGCCTGCAGGGCGTGGTGCAGGATGCCGAGCGCCTGGTGGTCGAAGGCACCGTCGAAGCGACGATGATCCACGCCACCGAGCTGATGGTTGCACCCGGCGGCGTGTTCAAGGGCGAAGTCGAGGTCGAAGAGGCCGAGGTCGCCGGCACCATCGACGGCACCCTGACCGCTCGCGGCAGCCTGATGGTGCGCTCCACCGGCCGCGTGCTGGGCACCGCGCGCTGCCGCCGGCTGCAGGTCGAAGATGGCGGCCAGATCACCGGCCGCATGGAGATGCTGACCGAGGATGTCCGCGCTCCGGCCGCCCGCGCCGAGGTTCCCGCCTGACCGACGCAGTAGCCTGATGCAATGTCGCCGCGGCTGGAAGAGACCGGACCGCGGCGACAGCCAAGCAGCTAGCTTGGGTGGCTGAGCACTTCCGGGGCGCGTCGCCGCTTGGTCGGCTCAGGCGCTTCCGGCGGGTCGTCGGGACTGGCCAGCGCCGCCAGCAGGGCCTCACGCAGTAGCGCCAGCTTGCGGTCGTTCTCCACCTTCAGGCCAAACACGTCCTTCACGTAGAAAACGTCCACCGCCCGCACGCCATAGGTGGTGACGTGGGCGGAGGCGATCTGCAGGCCCAGGTCGCTGATCGCCGCGGTCACGTCATGCAGCAGGCCGGGCCGGTCGCGGCCGTTCACCTCCAGGACCGTGTGCGTGTTGCTGGCGCGGTTGTCGAGCACCACGCGCGGCGGCACATGAATCGCCCGCATCCGCCGCCCCAGCAGCGCCTGCGAGGTGCGCTTGATCTCCGCCTTGAGCCGGATGCGCCCGCTCAGCGCCTGCTCGATCAACACATACAGTCGCGCCAGCCGGTGCGGCGCATCGAACGCGCCGCCCGCCGCGTCCTGCACCCAGAAGGTGTCCAGCGCCATGCCGTTGGTTAGCGTGTGGATGCGCGCATCGACGATCGAGGCGCCGGCCACCGCCAGCGCGCCGGCAATGCGGCTGAACAGCCCGGCATGGTCGGCGGCATAGACCGTGACCTCGGTGACCGCGCGGGCCGGCAGCGGCTGCGTTTCCACCGTCAACGGCGCGGCCCGCTGCTCGGCATTGCGGATCAGGCGAGCGTGGCGGGCGTGGCTTTCCGGGTCGAAGCTTAGCCAGTAACCGGCGTAGCCCAGGGAGAAGAACCGCTCGCGGTCGGCCTCGGTCCAGTCCTCCAGCAGCAAGGCGGCGGTGTTCTTGGCGTCGCGCACGCGCACGTCGCGCTCGGTGGTGGACAGGCCGCCGGCCAGCACCTCGGCCACTCTGGCGAACAACTCGCGCAGCAGCGTCGCTTTCCAGCCGTTCCACACCTTGCCCGACACCGCCCGCATGTCGGCCACTGTCAGCACCAGCAGCAGCCGCAGCCGCTCCGGCGACTGGATGGTGTCGGCGAGGTCGAGGATGGTCTTGGGATCGTCGATGTCGCGGCGGAACGCGGTCTGGCTCAGCAGCAGATGGTGCAGCACCAGCCAGCTGACCATCTCGGTCTCCTCCGCCGACAGGCCAAGGCTCGGGCACATCTCCTGCGCCAGTTCCGCGCCGAGTTCGGAGTGGTCGCCGCCGCGCCCTTTGGCGATGTCGTGCAGCAGCATCGCCACATACAGCGCGCGGCGCGACTGCAGCGCATCGACGATGCCCGACGCCACCGGCGCCACGTCGGCCAGCTGGCCATGCTCCAGCGTGTTCAGCACGCGCACCGCCTCGATGGTGTGCTCGTCCACGGTGAACACGTGATAGGTGTCGAACTGCATCTGGCCGACGATGCGCGCCCAGTCCGGCAGGTAGCGGCCGAGCAGGCCGGTCTCGTTCAACACCGCCAGCCATTTCGCCCCGTCGGCGCAGTGCTCGACGTCGCGCCCGCACAACAGGTCGAGGAAGATCGCCGCCGCCTCCGGATCGTGGCGCAGCGACACGGCACGGCGCTCGCAGCGGATCATGGCGCGGATCGCCAGCGGGTGCAGGGCGAGGTTGCGGTTGCGCGCCATCGCAAGGATACGCAGCATCTGGATCGGCTCGGCCATGAAGCTGCGGTGCGGATCGGCCAGCAACATCCCGTCGGCCAGCACGAACCCGGCCGCCAGCAGCGCGAGATCGGTCTGCGGCGCCAACGCCGGCGGCCCCAGTGCCGCGCGCAGCAATGCCGGCTCCAGCACATGCGTAAGCCGCGTCACATCGCGCGCGGTCAGGAAATAGTGCCGCATGAACCGCTCGACCCCATCCTGCCGGCCGTGCCGCGTGTAGCCCATGCGGGCGCCGACCACCGGCTGCAGGTCGAACGTCAGCCGCTCCTCTGCGCGGCCGGAGACGTAGTGGAGATGGAACCGCAGCGTCCACAGGAAGTCCCAGGAGCGCACCGCAAGCCGCCCCTCGGCCTGGCTGATGACGCCGCCCGAAGCGCCCTCGGCCTCGGTCAAGGTCATGATGGTGCGGATGCCGAACACGTAGCGCGCCATCCAGTACAGTGTCTGCAGGTCGCGCAGGCCGCCGCGCCCCTCCTTGATGTTCGGCTCGACCACGAACGGGCTGTCGCCGTAGCGGCGGTGGCGCACGTCGCGCTCGGCCTGCTTGGCGGTCAGGTAGGCGGCGGCCCCGTCGCGGTCGCAGGCGGCGGCGAAGCGGCGGGTGAACTCCGCGAACAACGCGCCGTCGCCGGAGATCTGGCGCGCATCGAGCAGCGAGGTGCGGATGGTGGCGTCGCCGGCCGCGTCGCTTAGGCAGTCGTCGATCGAGCGGGTGGCGTGGCCGACCTTGAGCCCGAGATCCCACATGAAATAGAGCATGAACTCGACCACCTGCAGCACAGGGGGCGGCGCCACCTCGGGCGTGATGAACAGCAGGTCGATGTCGCTGAACGGCGCCAGCACGCCACGGCCGTAGCCGCCGGTGGCGGCGATCGTCAGATGCGCGAGGTCGGCCGCCGCCGCGTCGCCCTGCAGCCGGGTGGCATGGGTGTGCAGCTGCACGACCAGCCCGTCGGTTTCCCGCGCCAGCAGCCGGGCGACCTTGATGCCGCCCACGGCGCCGGCTTCGAATTGCGCGCGGACATCGGCCTGGATGCGCGTGAGGTGGCGGCGGAACAGCCCCAGCACGGCTTCGCGCGGTGCCGATTGCGGGTCGCCCAACGCCTGCAGCGCCGCCGTCAGCGAGTTATACGAGTCGGTCTCGGGGATCGGGTGGTCGAGTGCAGGCATGAACACAGGTTCGGATTGCGACATCAACATCACCTTAGCGCGTCATCCGGCAGTGCAACAGCAATCAAGGCGCTCAAGCGATAGATCGCCTCCAATGCCTCGCGCGGCGTCAACTTGTCGGGGTCAATGGCGGCAACCGCCGCGTGCAGCGGATCGGGCTCCAGCGTGTCGATGACGGTGTTGGGAATCCGGCCGGCGGCGGCGAACAGCGGCAGGGCGGCGGCATCGGTCAGCCGTCCCGCCCGCTCCTCCAGCGCCGCCAGCAAGGCGTCGGCGCGGCGGACCACTGGCATCGGCACGCCGGCCAGCTTGGCCACATGCACGCCCCAGCTGCGCCCCGCGGCCCCCGGCGCGATCTCATGCAGGAACACCACGCCCCCCTGGAAGTCCTTGACGCGCATGGCGTGCGGCACTAGGCGCGGCAACTCGCTGCCCAAGTTGGCGAGTTCGTGGAAGTGCGTGGCGAAGATGGTGCGGCAACGCACCTGGGAGTGCAGCGCTTCCAGCACCGCCCAAGCGATTGCCAGGCCGTCGAGCGTGCCGGTGCCGCGGCCGATCTCGTCCACCACCACCAGGCTGCGCGGCCCTGCCTGATGCAGGATCGCTGCGGTCTCGGTCATCTCGGCCATGAAGGTGCTCTGGCCGCGCGCCAGGTCGTCGGCTGCGCCGATGCGCGAAAACAGCCGGTCTGCGATGCCGATATGCGCGGTCGAGGCCGGCACCGGCAGCCCGGCCTGCGCCAGCACCACCGCAAGGGCGTTCTGTCGCAGGAAGGTGGACTTCCCGGCGGCGTTCGGCCCGGTCAGCAGCAGCATCTGGCGTCCGGGGGAAAGGTCGCAGTCGTTGGGCACGAAGCGGATGCCGCCCGACTGACCCTCCGACTGGGCCAGCGCCGCCTCGACCACCGGATGCCGCCCGGCGGCGACCTCGAACGCCGCATCCTCGCTCAGCACCGGCCGGCACCAGTTGCCGGGTGCTGCGAGGGTTGCCGCCGACTGCGCCACATCGAGCGCCGCCAGTGCCGCGGCGCAGGCACTCAGCGCCGCCGACTCGGCCAACGTGCGGTCGACGAGATGCTGGAACACCGCCCGTTCCCGCGCCGCCGCGCGCTCCCCGGCCTCGCCGATGCGACGGTCGAGGTCGGCCAGTTCGGGGCAGCCGAAGCGCGCGCCGGTGGCCATGCCCTGGCGCAGCACCAGCTCGGGAAAGCGGCGCAGCGCCTCGGTCGCCGCCGCCGGCACCTCGATGCAGTAGCCGAGCTGCGCATGGTGGCGGATCTTGAGCGAGGCGACGCCGTAGCGTTGCGCGTAGTCGAGTTGCAGGCCGGCAATCACCCGGCGGCTGTCGTCGCGCAACTGCCGCTCGCCATCCAGCTCGGCGTCGAAGCCGGCGGCGATGGCCCCTTGATCGAGCCGCAGCGGGGCCGGTTCGCTCAGCGCCGCCGCCAGCGTCGGCTGCAGGGTCGAGCTTCCGGCGGGCGGCCTCCAGCAGCGGCGGCAGCGGGCCGTCGAGCGCCGCCGCCGCACGGCTCGCGGCCAGCAATCCCTGCCCGAGGCAGCCGAGGTCGCGCGGGCCGCCCCGCCCCAGCGACAGCCGCGACAGCGCCCGCGCCATGTCGGGCGCGGCGCGCAACGCGGCCCGCAGCGCCGTCGCCGCGGCGGCGTTGGCGAGCAGCCAGGACCAGGCATCGTGGCGCGCGCCGATCCGTTCCGCATCGGTGAGCGGACCCGCCAGCTGCTCGCCGAGCAGCCGCGCGCCGGCCGCCGTCAACGTGCGCTGGATCGCCGCCAGCAGCGTGTGCGCGGTGCCGCCGTCGCGGGCGCGCAGGATTTCCAGGCTGGCGCGGGTCGCCGCATCCATCTCCAACCGCCCGGCCCGCCCCTGCGGCAGCGGCGGCGTCAACGTTGGCAGCTTCCCCGCCCCGGTCATCGCCACGTAGTCGAGCGCCTGCGCCGCCGCCATCGCCTCGGCATCGGAGAACTCGCCCAGCGCTTCCAGGCTTTTGGCCGCGAACGCTTCGGTCAGGCGGCGGCGGGCGACCAGCGGCGGCGGCGCGACGCTGACCCCGTCGGGCGTCCGGCGCGGCGTCCACGGCCCCAGCGGCAGCGCGGCGGGCGCCAGGATCTCGGCCGGATCGAGTCGTCCCAGCAGCGCCATCAGGCCATTGGCGGCCAGCGCCTGCGTCTCGAAGCTGCCAGTGGAGACATCGAGCCAGGCCGCTCCGACCATGCCGGCCAGCGGCGCCAGCGCCAGCAGCCGGTTCGGCCGTCCCGCCTCCAGCAGCGCGTCCTCGGTGAGCGTGCCGGGGGTGACCAGGCGCACCACGGCGCGCTTGATCGGCGTCTTGCCGACGCGCAGCCTGGCATCCTCCATCTGCTCGGCGATGGCCACCCGGAAGCCGCGGCGGATGAGGCGCAGCAGGTAGCCGTCCATGGCGTGCACCGGGACGCCGCACAGCGCGATCGGCCGGCCATCGTGGGTGCCGCGCTGGGTTAGAGCGAGGCCGAGAGCCGGCGCCGCCGCCTCGGCGTCGTCAAAGAACAGCTCGTAGAAATCGCCCATGCGGAAAAACAGCAGGGCGTCCGGATGCTCTGCCTTGCAGACGAACCATTGCGCCATTGCGGGCGAAGCGCCGGTGGAGTCGCGAGAAACCATACGCCGGCTTAACGCGATGCGACGATGCTGTCAGCCCGACACCGCGCCTTAGCCTGGCGTTCACACATTTCGGTTAAGCCGGCAGCGATGTCCGCATTGGGCGGAGTCACAAAGTTTCGGGGCAGGCAGCATGGCACTCGGCTTGGACCGCATCAGCATCCGCGCCAAACTCCTGCTCGCCTTTGCCGTGACGATGCTCGGTGCGGCGGCGATGGCCGGCCTCGCCTTGCATCAGGTGCGCACTCTCGGCGCCGCGGCCGGCAAAATCAGCGGCAGCGTGGCAAGCCTCAGCCACCTTGACGCGATGGCCACCGATATCGGCCGGGCGCAGCTGTCGGATCTCGACCTGCATTTCAACACTGGAGACATCGACCGGAACCGGGCAGTGAAAGCCGGCGACACAGTGCGCGAGGAGATGACGCAATCCTGGAATAGCTATGCCGACACTGGCATCGGTTCCGGCGAGGAAGCCGACGACGTCGCTGCAATCACCAGCAGCTGGAAGCGGTTCACCGCCATCGAGCAGCAGGTTTTGGCGCTGGACAAGGCCGGCGCCCACGACCAGGCGCAAGCGTTGCTGCAAGGCGACTCTCGCCTAGCTGTGGCCGCGTTCCGCGATGCCGTCTCGAAGGACAGTGCTTTCCAGGTCATGGAGAACAGTAAGAACGCCGAAAATGCCGGCGCTGCCGTGCAGTGGGCGTTCATCGTGCTGCTGGGCGCGCTCGCCGCAATGGCCGTGCTGGCACTGGGCGCCGGCCTGGCAATGGTCCGCAGCATCTCCAACCCGATTGCCGCCCTCACCGCCGCGATGCGAGGGCTGGTTGAGAAGCGGGATATGAACGCCGCAATTCCCGGCAGCGGCCGCGGCGACGAGATCGGCGGCATGGCGGCGGCGGTCCAGGTGTTCCGCGACAACATGATCCATGCCGCGCGGCTGACCGCCGAACAAGCCCACGAGCAGGCCGCCAAGGAGGTTCGCACCAAGCGGCTGGAAGAGCTGGTGCGCGGCTTCGAGATGAAGGTCGGCCAGATGACCGGCCTGCTTGCCGCCGGCTCGACCGAGCTGGAAGCGACCGCGCTGGCCATGAGCGACACCGCGCGCCAGGCGGATGGCCAAGCCTCCACGGTCGCCGCCGCCGCCGAAGAAGCCAGCCTTGGCGTGCAGACGGTGGCCGCCGCCGCGGAGCAGCTCACCGCCTCGATCAACGAAATCAGCCGGCAGGTGGCGCAGTCGGCCCGCGTCACCGGGCAGGCGGTCGTCAACGCCCGGCGCACCGATGCGATCGTGCAGGCGCTGGCCGCCGGGGCCGCGAAGATCGGTGACGTGGTCGGCCTGATTACCAACATCGCCGGCCAAACCAACCTGCTGGCGCTCAACGCCACCATCGAGGCGGCGCGGGCGGGCGATGCCGGCAAGGGCTTCGCGGTGGTTGCGTCCGAGGTGAAGAACCTGGCCAACCAGACCGCCAAGGCCACCGAGGAGATCAACGCGCAAATTACCCAGATCCAGGGCGCCACCCGCGAGGCGGTCGAGGCCATTCGCGGCATCACCGCCACCATCGAGGAAGTCAGCGGCATCGCCACCACCATCGCCGCCGCGGTCGAGCAACAGGGCGCCGCCACCTCCGAGATCGCCCGCAACGTGCAGCAGACGGCGCAGTCCACCCACGCCGTCACGCAGAACATCGGCGGCGTCAGCCAGGCCGCAAACGAAACCGGCGCCGCTGCCGGTCAGGTGCTGAGCGCCGCCGCCGACCTGTCCAAACAGGCGGAACAGCTGTCGGGCGAGGTTAACCGCTTCGTGGGCGAGGTAAGGGCCGCTTAACCGCCACACGAAAGCCAGCTTCCGCGAGTCGCATCGATGGCCGGCGCTACGCCTGACGTTGCCAGCCGCGTTCGGATTGCTGCCAATAGATCGGCGTGTGGCCGTCCGCCTTGACCGCGCTCCAGCGGCGGCGGGCGGCCTGCACGGCGTCCGGGTCGCGGCCGTCGAACAGGTCGAAGGCACGGTCGAACGCGCCGAGGCGGACACTCTCGGCGCCATGCACCAGAAACAGGAAGCGGGCGCCGTTGGGAGCCGCGTCGTCCGCCGCCAGCCAGATCGGCTGCAGGTCGGCGTCGCCGTCGGCCGCGGTGCCGTGCGGCAGCCAATCCGGCTCGGCGCAGCGCCACAGCGCCGCATCGAGTTCGGCGATCCGCGCCACATCGCCGCACAACACCGCCGCGCGCTGCCCGGCGGCCAGCGTCTTGCCCAGCAGCGCCGGCAGCGCCTGCTCCAGGCTGGAGCGGGTCAGGTGATAGAAGCCGACCTCAGCCACCGAGATTAATCTCGTTCAGGGCTGTTTTCTTCAAGATTGGGTCTCGTGATGCTCCGCCACCAGGCGGTCGAGCAGGCGCACGCCATAGGCGGTGGCGCCCTTGGGCACGCACGCGGCGTCCTTGGTGCTCCACGCCATGCCGGCGATGT
>JAABUQ010005266.1_pt1 | contig 20899 bp, 25 predicted proteins | sample 5560001 | NCBI WGS metagenome assembly JAABUQ01 (sample SAMN10711888, study PRJNA513371) | rock metagenome | isolation source: Antarctica rocks | place: Antarctica: Victoria Land, Finger Mt nord | collected 2015-12-18
AGGTGCCGCTAGATTGATTGCGAACGCTGCGAGATCGGCCGTCATGCTGCCGACGACGGCGTCCCAGGACCCCGCGCTGACTTTTGCCCGAGCGCGAACTTGTCGTTCCGGGTCTGGTCGTTGGGCTACCGCCAGGTCGCGCACAAATGCGTCGTGGTTCGCGGCAATATAAACGACGTCTGCAAAATCTTCGACGACATCGGGAACCGCGGTACTCACGACCGGTTTTCCCGCCGCGAGATATTCGAGCGTCTTGGTAGGCGAAATATGCTCGGTATGGCGGTTGAGCGCAAACGGCATGAGCGCAACGTCGAAGCCGGCCAGAAGCGCCGGAAGCTCGTGGTATTCCGCCTTGCCCAGATACACGATATTTGGACGCTGCGGCAAAGACGCGGACGATATCTTTAATATCGGACCAACCAATACGACGACGGCGTCGGGCCGTGCGTCGGCGACCTTAGCCACGAGCGCGAGGTCGAGGCGTTCGTCGATCACGCCGATATATCCGAAGACCGGTCGTCCGGCATAGGGCTGCAGCTTCACATGAGGCACTTCACGCATCGCACGCTCGAAATGCTGCACATCGACGCCGCTCGGATAGCATCGGGTGTGAACGGCGCGCTCGCGGACGCTGCGGAAGAGCGATCTGCCGCCGGCAAACACGAGATCCGCGCGGGCGAGAACCTCGCTTTCGAGGGCGTTCATCAGCGGGTCGGCCCCGGCAAATGCACTGAGCTCGTCCATTTTGTCAAACACGAGCGGAGCCTCGGGAAATAAGTTGGCGAGCTCCATCATCATCGGCGTATACAGCCACACGAGCGGACGTCGCTTTCCAACGAGCGACTGGATGACCTTCAGCGAGGCGGCGTCGGCCGCTTCGGCTTGATCGCCCGTGCGGTGGGGCTTAACGATTGTGATGCCGTCTGCGCAGGTGATGGAGTCGACGTCGGACGAGGCGACGAACGGTTCTTCGAGCACGACCACCGGAACGCGAGCCGCGAGTCGCGAGAGAATATGATTCGGCCGCTGCCACACGCCGTGCCACCGTAAATGCAGCCCCGTTACAATCACGTCGATGTTACGCATTTAAAATGACTACATTTGAAATAACTGTATGAAGGCTTTCCGAGCAAGAGGGCCCGAGTTTCAACGCTTGGTGGGTAGAACCAATTTGCCCCGGGGTAGTACGGGGCTAAACTGTTGTATGAAAGGTTAGCGTTGTACGATTATCTCGTTGTGGGAGCAGGTCTCGCGGGCAGCACGCTGGCCGAACGGCTCGCAAGTCAAGTGGGTGCTTCCGTACTTGTCATCGACAAGCGTCCGCACGTCGCGGGCAATACGTACGATCCGCTCGACAAGGAGGGACTTCGGTACCATAAATACGGACCCCACATCTTTCATACCAGTAGTCATGACGTCGTGGAATATCTCAGCCGCTTCACGCGCTGGCGTCCGTACCAGCATCGGGTTCTCGCACGGGTCGATGGGCAACTCGTGCCGATTCCCATCAATCGCACGACCATTAATCACCTTTACGGGCTCGACTTCCGCGAAGAGTCCGATGTCCGTGCATTCCTGCAGGGGCGTACCGAACGCTTCACGCGGATCGAGAACTCCGAGCAGATGATTTTATCGCGTGTCGGGCGCGACCTCTACGAGAAATTCTTTCGTGGGTATACGCGCAAGCAGTGGGGTCTCGATCCTTCGGAACTCGATGCGACGGTTTGCGGTCGCATTCCGACGAGAACCGGCGATGATGACCGCTATTTCAGCGATGAATTTCAAGCGATGCCGGAAAACGGGTTCGCCGCTATGGTTGGCGCGATGCTGGCGCACCCGGCAATCGACGTTGTGTTGGACTGCGATTTCGCGAAGATCGCCGAGCGGGCACGCTTCAATCACGTTATCTATACGGGCCCAATCGACGAGTACTTTGGATACAAATTCGGGAAACTGCCGTATCGGTCGCTGCGCTTTGAGTTCGAGACGCGTGACGTCGCTTGGGCCCAAACGGTCGGGTGCGTGAACGAGCCTTCCGAAAGCGTTGCCTACACGCGGACGACGGAGTATAAACACCTTACCGGTCAGACTCACGACAAGACGGTTCTCTCGCGCGAATTTCCTTGTGCGGAAGGGGATCCCTATTATCCGATACCGCGGCCGGATAACCGAGAACTGTATCGCAAATACGCCGCGCTCGCTGAGGCTGAGCGGAATGCGACCTTCGTCGGGCGGCTCGCCGAATACAAGTATTTCAATATGGATCAAGTTGTCGCGTCCGCACTTGCGACTTTCGACGATCTTGCGCAAACGACGGCGGTTGCTTCGTGAACTTGGGCCTCGCGGATCCACCGTTGCGTGGGTCGACGCCGCGAGCGCGCTCTTCGTTGCCTCCGCGCGTGGGCCGCTGTGGTGATAGCGCATCGTCATGGCGCATCGAACGTTGCTTGCGCGGCAACGCTCGGGCGCCGAGACGGTATGTGCACGTTCGCCGGCCGGCACGCACGCCCGCCCAGGTCGTAGCGCAAGCTCGAAGGCAGGTTGCCGCCCTTGATACGGACATGCCAAGTGAACTTGCGCGGTCAGAAGCCAGCGCAGGTCGCGGCGCAACAGGTGGGGCGTGGCCCTCGAGGCCTAAATCGGGCCATACGGGTAAAGTAGCCTTGGGATCCTCGGAAATCTACCACGAGAGGTTATTGTGCACGATCATTCAGCGGAAATTGTTGCTGCAATTTACGATTTACGCGATGCCGTCGAGGAAAAAATTTACGCTGAACTCGCATCTCGGTGTGAAGACGGCGCTGAGGCGCGAGATGCGTTGCTCGATGCAGTGATACGAGTGGAGTCAAGCACGCAGTTTCTCATAGAGCTGAGCCGACGTGCAGAGCGGCTTACCAAGAGAGACCGTCGGGAACGCATGGCGTATGCAACGAATAAAGTCGTCGACATCGGTTCGCGCTCGGCCTCGAATCCGGGACAGGCATGACTACGCGTGCCGAGTCGGGGCGTTCGTGCTCGCTGAGCGATTATGTTCGTCGTCGCGACGTTGACCTTGAACGCGCTTGTTACGAGGGGAAGCGTTCTGCGAATGAACCATAAAAAGCTTGGTGAGAGGAATGGGTCGCACCTCAAACGTTTCGGGCCACTGCTATTGTCACGCTCTAGGCTCGCGCGGTTCAGCGCAGACAAAAAGCTTCTACGTATGCGGATATACAACTTGCGCCGCAGGTTCGTCGTCCCGCGGTCAACAGGGACCGGGATGTATGCCGGACTCGCGACGGCCTCATCGGCGTGCTCGGTTAAGCTGGTTTTGCCAAAGCATTCGGGAGGATCGCGCGGGTGAGACGTTCGAGGCGTCCCGGCGGCGGTTCGTAACATTGCCGACACCGAGGTGCGGCGCTTGCGGAGCGGGAGCGCTAACTCAGCACCGGTGCGCGCGTCTCCGCTAGTGGCGTCATCTCGCTGCGCTGCAAGAGCTCGGGTCGTGCGGCCGCCGGACCAGTGCGTCGTTCGAATCGAACTTTCAAGATGCTCCGGGGCGTCGCTGCGTGCCGCAAAATTGTGTTCCCGTATCGTATGCCGCCCAAGCGAACGCGCACCGCGACGGCAAGCCAACTCGTAATGCCGCGTTCGAGCGCCCAACCGGGGGCGAACAGCGCGGACGTTGCGGCGAAGTGTGACTCTCCGGCGTCGCGGCGCCGGCCGTACTCCGCCAAGCCGATTATTGCAAGGCATAGCACCGCAAGCGCATCGTATCTACGCCACAATGCGAGCGCGATAACGGCCGGGGCGATTGCCAGTTCCGAGATGAGACGCGCGGGGCGCGCGAACTCATTGTACGCTTGCCGCACCCGTTGCTCGAAGAAGCGTCCGGTGCTCGGCGGAACGCGGCGCACGAAGAGATTTCGGGCGATGCGTTCGCGTCCTCGGGCGGCACGAATCGTGCGCACCAGCTCAAGATTCTCAAAGAGAACGTCGCCATCATAGCCGCCGGCGCGTTCGAAGGTCGACCGTCGCACGACCAACGTCCCGGGCCAATCGCCGTCGAGCGCCCGGTTCACCAGCGACCGCGCGGTGTCGTGGCGCGCGTGCCATGGTAGCGGATCGAAGAAATTTTGCGGCCGAACGATGTCGGCGTCGCTTACGGCGTCGATGGCGCCCGCAACCGAGGCGCCATCGTAGCGCACGTCGTCATCGGCCACGATGACCACCTCGTTGCGTACGAGAGCCATGCCCGTTAGCACCCCCGCCGCCTTCCCATTCGCAACGTGGATCCCCGGGCCGACCGGTACGTGACGAACGAACCGGGCCCATGCGTCGTGATGACGTTTGAAGACGCCGGACGGAGAGCCGTCGACGACGATGACTTCGGCCACCGGAAGCTCCGCGAAGTAGCCCCCGAGGTCCGCGATCTCGCTTTCGTCCACGGCGTTGCGGCGTATGGGAAGCACGTAACTGACGCAGTAGCGCACGGCGGGCAACCTTCTTCGCAATGCTTTGACAACGTCGGCCGAACGCGTCAGCCCGCATCGTTAGCGCGGAATGCGGTCGGGTCGTGCTACCTCCTACCCATCTTCGCGACGGCCGGCACCGGCCACATGCCGGTGCTTATTCGCTCGACCTTCCAGGGGAGATTCGCATGCATCCCGTCGTCGATAAACTCGTCCGCCTCATCGAAGCGCACGGCTGGCGTGCGTCATTTGAAGAGGCGATCGCGAACATTGCCGGGCTTGACCTTCCGGAACTCTCCTCCATCAAATCTCTCGACGATTACGTCCGCTATGTCGACGACTTCGTGTCGTGGGCTCCCCGGTCGCCGGGCGACTCGAATCAAATCTACCGGCGCATGGTCGAGTTCTACTTCGTTCTGGATCAAGAGCCGATCCGGAAACTCAAGAATCCGATCCAGCCTGGATCGGCGAGCGACCCGCCCACACCCTTGTCCGCCTGGATCGCGGAGTTCGCCAAAGCGTGGGGCACGTATCTCGATACGCCGGAGTCGGCGAAGGAAGTTGAATCGTTTAGAACAGCACCGGATTTCAATTGGGATGAGTACATGCCGCCGCCGAGCGGATACAAGACGTTCAATCAGTTTATGGCTCGTCACGTCAAGCCGGGGCTGCGGCCCGTCGCGGCGCTCAACGACCCGACCGTACTGGTGTCGCCGACGGACTCCACCTTCGTTGGTTGGTGGCAGATCGACGACTCGTCCAAGATCTTCGTCACGGCCAAGGGCATGCGGTGGTCGATTGAAGAGCTTTTGGAGGGAAGTCCGCATGCGGCTCGGTTTCGCAACGGAATTTTCACACATAGCTCTTTAGGCACGTTCGACTATCACCGCTGGCATACGCCGGTTCCCGGGAAGGTCGTGGAAACGCGCATTATCCAGGGAATCGCCGTCTTAGACGTGGCGGCCGTACCGGGCGTCGTCAACGGGAAGCACGTCGAGGTCTTGAACGCACTTGACGAAACCGGATATCAATTCGTTCAGACTCGCGGTCTCGTGGTACTCGAAACGCCGATCGGTCTCGTCGCGTGTTTACCGATCGGCATGGCACAAGTTTCTTCGGTCGTGATTACCGCGGAAGTCTCGCGGACGCTTCGCAAGGGCGAAGAACTCGGATATTTCGCGTTTGGCGGATCGGATTTCGCCATGGTGTTCGAGCAGCAGAGTAACGTGCTTCTCACGGCGCAAGCCGGCATCCATTCCCGTCAGGGCATGGCGATCGGGAAATCGTTCCCCCCGTAATCTTCGCCCCAAGAGTTTGGAAACTGCATCAGCGCACAAGCGAACTTCCGACCGGCAATCAGCGGCTCGAAGCTGGCGGGAACAGCCCGACGTCGTCATGGACCGTCCCAAGTTGCGGCTCGGGGACGTGGGGTGGGGGTGCTTGGAGGCTTCGCCGTAAACCGGAATCCGGGAGGCGTCTTACGGGCCCACGATTCGACGGTCGCCCGCGGCGGCACGCCGTAGTACGATGAGTCGATCTCAACGACTGGGAAGATCGTCGCATACTGCGGCGACATGTCCGGTTTCGTGCCAAGCGGATAGACGGGCCCGACCCTGTCTTTGTAGGAGAAGCCGCAGGTCCCGACGCTTACCATGGTTCCCTTAAAATTTCAGCTCGAGACGGTTTGGTTCGTAGCGCGGTTCACGTGCGTGCTATATGTCTTCGAGCACCAGGAAACGTCTGACTTCAACGGGGCCCAAAACGCGATCGCCGAGCTTCGCCGTGCTCGAAGGCGAACGGGTCACGTATTCGGAACTCGGTTTCGAATGCTAGTAGCAGTATCTTGACAATGTTGCTGCGGTCATTAAAATACACATTGCCGGGGCTCTCCGGCCACAAATCCAGAGAATCAGAGCAGTCGCCGCCGGCCAAATGAGCCAGGCGAAGCCGGCGCCGACGACGTCCCACCGTGTAAACGGAAAGGAGTATGTTAAATGGCAAACCTGGCCAATCCAACGCGGAACAACGGCACCAACATGCCGGCGCCGGCCGGTCGTACCACGCTTTCCGAGTGGCTTGGTGTCGAGCCGTTCGATCTTTTTCGGAACTTCTACTCGCCAGTCGCGCTCGATGCTACCGTCGGGCAGGGACGGACTCGATATTAGCCGGACGGCGGATGGTTACGTCGTCGAGATCCCGGTCGCCGGCTTCAAGCCCGCGCAGATCGACATCACGTATAAAGAAAACGTTCTTTCAGTTTCGGGCAAGAACGAGCGGCGAACCTTCACGCGTTCGCTCATGCTTCCCGATGAAATCGATCCCGACCGTGTCGACGCACACGTTGAGGACGGCCTGCTGCGATTGACGTTGAATCGCCGTCCCGACGCGGAACCCAAACGTATCCAGATCAATAGCGCGCTGGGGACGGGCGCTTAGCATCGCGGGCTAAAGATTCGAGGGAACCGCTCAGACTCACAGTTCCACGGCGTGATGCGCTCGCGGCGCTTGGACTGGCTCTGCCAGTGTGCTGTCCCAAGCCAACGCCGCGACGCCTTCGCCGAACTTGCGCCGTAAACGGAGGAAGACCTCATGAAGCGTAACGACGCCGAGCGCCACATGCTCGAAGATTTCGACGAAAACGTGCCACAGCGCTTTCCCATTCGCGATGTATCGGTCACCGACTTCGACTGGGTCGCGCGCTCGATCTTCGCAAACCGTGTGCTGGTCAATCGCAGCATTTCAGGTGCAATAACATGTGCTGCACTTAATTAGCATAATACTGCTCCGCTAGAGCGTATCGGTCGAATACCCCGCAATACGTTAATTGCCGACGATGACGCACGTGGATGACGCTTGAGCGAGAAGTTTGCCACCGGCGTCTGTCAGGCGCGCTTGCGCCGTCACGAGCGTCTTGCCCTTATGCACGATCGTGCCTTCGCAGCGTACGATCCCGGTCTCGACGGTAACGGGCGCAAAGAAGCTGACTTGCATGTCGGCTGTTGTGAGGGTCGCTCCCTGTGGAACAACGGTACGAACGGCTCCCCCCATCGCGACATCCAACCAGCTTGCAATGATCCCGCCCTGCACGGTGCCCGCCGGGTTATACAGCGACTCATGCGGCTCGCACGTGACCACCACTCGCTCGTCCTCGACGAGTCGGATTCCGGTGGCGTTCACGAGGCGCGCCACGGGAGCGGGATCGATGTCGCCGCGCGCAACCGCCTGCATAGCATCCTTGCCATCGAGCGAGGAAACGTCGTCACGGACGGTGGCTGAATCGGCATACACGACCGTCCGCGCTTTCTGAAAAGCCGCTTCGTCCACGATCTACCGCCCCGCGGGCGCATGCGCGTGCGCGAATCGTGGGCGGCGGCGGATGGTTTCGCACGCGGCGTCGCAATATTCCGCGCCACGTGCCGGCGTTGACGTTGGCCTCGGCATCGCGCGCGAGGAACCAGTGGTAGGCACCGTTCGCGCCGTGCAAACCGAAACTCGATCTCTAAGGCCAATTCGCTGCACTCCAAGCGGGCGACGCTTTCACGACTCTCAGCGCGTCGTCCAATCGCGATCGGAGACCGCCATATCCGGCAGCCACTTCGAACGATGCTCCTCGCGGCTCTGAACCACGGCGCGTTCCACGATCCGCTCCGTCGTTTCGCGGCACCGGCAGCGAAAGAATTTGCAGCCGTCCACGGGGTGAATCGCGGCTCCATGCCCGCACGATTCGCAGAGTAATAGGCCGTCCATCATAGCGGTAAACCTCGTGAGAGAATTGTGTGGAAACATTCGCGTCTCGGCGGAATTGCGCCGCGAAGCCGCAACGAATTGCATTCAGCCAACTAATAAACGACGGTTTCCCGCGCGACTCGCCTGCCCGCAGAAGCGGTGTAGGGTACTTAGTACGGCTAACCCTAGTCCTCCCGTTGCGACGTTGCGACGCGCACGGAGGAGCGATTGCCGTAGCAATCGTCTCCGAGTACGTGGTCCCCGCGCGTAGCGCGGAACCGAATAGCAATACGACGAGCGATCGAAGGGGGGTTCGGGGGGAAACCGACGCCGGCGAATCGCCGATCGCATGTATTCAGCGCCGCATCAGCGAGATTGTCGCGAAGCTGCGGGAGCCGGAGCGGCCGCCGTAGCTGCCATAATCTGTAACGCCTACACACCGTCGCCGATTGAGGAACAGGTAATCGAGTCGAATGGTCGATCTGCACACCGCCGAGCTTTCAACCATTACCCACCGCGATGCAATTGCTTGGATCGAGGCGTCGGCCATCGAAACGCAACGCGTCGACTTCAAGGAGACGTCATCCTCGAAGCTCGATGGCATAGTTGAGACGTAGATTTGGTGCGGCCTGGCATCCGTTTTGAGATCGCACGCTTTCCAGCATCGTTAAGTATGGCGGACACGCCGCAATTCGCCGTGATCCGCATCCCGGCGAGTCCCGTAAAGCCCCACGAGGTGTTGCGAAATCATGTGTTTCCGGTTAGGCGTGATCGACGAAATGATCGATTGGGACTAGCCGAGATCGAGGTATGCTGATTGCCCGCGGCGGTGGTCAACATCAGATCGATGGAGCCATGTTCCGCCGTATTCATCAGTTCAGTTTGGGCAGACGATGATTGATGTTGCCGATCCGCATATCGGCGTTTCCTTGTCGCCCGTCGACGCACATCTCGCTAACTTTGAGCACGGGCGTGATGACGACGAGTCCGTGATCGACCTGATGCAAAAAGTGTCCGCTGTTCACAAATTGGGGTTCCGACCCGAGGAAAACGGCGTATTCATGTCCGAGGGCTCAACCGAATTGCCTGAGCGTGGTAAGGCACCATTTGTAACGGGTTATCACGGGCATGGGAGAGCTCTCCGCCCGCTTGAAAATCGGCTACCGCACGCGGTTTCGCAAGACGTTGACGACTTGGCCTTTGGATCCTAAGCCGTGGCCGCGACGAAACGCAAGGGCCGCTACCGGTTCTCACTGCGTTCAGGTCCACGCTCGGCTACGCCGCCCTTGTCCGCTGCGCCGTTCCATCGCGTCCACGGCCTTCACGGACCCGAGCTAGGGCAAGCCCGTCGATTGCGACGAGATCGCGCGAACGATGCGTCGTGGCGTCGTATTTGCCGCAGATGAGCACGTGGTGACCGAGAATGTCGATGAGGACGTGCCCCGCCAATGCCGCGAAAAGCGCGGCGCAGGTTGGAACGCGCACGGCGCAGTCTCCCACGCACCTCTTTGCTTCCGGGCGACGAGGGAGCGCCCCGCCAAGCCTAATTTCGCTTATGTGTTATCTTAAGGCCGTATGAGTGGAGAAGCATCTTCCGCATCTGCTTCCGTTGCTTCCCGCTTCACGACCGGATCTTCGGACGTGCCGTCGCTGGCAGATTTCAGCAAGCGATCGGCGACGATCCCCGTAACTCCCGCATACACGGCCTTATGAAAAAGGTCGATCGCTTGCTCGTCGCGTGGCCACGTCCATGGCGGCGAGCCGACGCCCGTAGCATTTTCTAAGCTCTGATCGTTGAGCAGCCGTAGATTCATGAAGAGCAAGGACCCGAATGGTCCGCCGAGCCGCCGGCTCGTCATCCAGGCCCGAACCGGCCCGAGCACGATTCCCTGACCCCAGTGCATCACTCGATTCAGAACAACGCGCTCGTGGTCGGGCTTCTCCAGAAGACGAAGTAGCCGCTCGAGCGTGTGCGCCGGTACGAACGAATCCGGGCGGCGCGTGACCGCCTGCTCGATCTTTTCGGTCAGCGTCATCGCCGCGACGCCGGCGGCTCCGGCGACCAAGCCGCTCGTTAATGTTTTAACGTTCATATACGACTCGCTTTACCCGTAACTAAACACGGCCACATTAGGAGTGGAGACCGGATCACCGTTTCGTCAGCATCGGGAACGCCGTCGATCTTGGGAGACGCACGCGAAGTGTTCAACATGGGTTAGACGAGAGGATGCGACTCGGATACCGGTTGCGGCTCTGGCGGCTAAGGCGTTAAAGTGCATGTTGCTGTGCGAGAACCCGTCTCTAAAGGGGTCGGGTTCGGGATCAGTAGACCACGGGCCGCGAAACTTTGACTAGAGGACCGATTCGTTTGCAGCCTCCCGACGTCACTTCTTCGTAAGACGAAGGAGGCTCTACGATGTCAGATCTAGGGAACGCGGGCTGTCGTTCACGGGCGGGACCAAGGGATTAGGGCTTGTCTTTCGCCCTCATTGGGCAAGTGGCACGGAACCGGGCCAAGATCAAACGGCGTTTAGCGGGCACGATTCGTCGCTGGAATACTTATGGTGATCTTCGCCGTGCTCGCCGTCGTGCTAGGCCTTTTCGAAGTCGGAAATAGTCGCGGACAGCGTGAGAACTTCCGTCGCGATGACCGCGTTGTAGAGCCACTCAAACTCGCAGCTGCGCGTGAATGGGTACCTGCTACGGACGAAAGTAGTGATGAAGCGACGGTGACCGTAAATATTCGCGAGGATCTATCTAAACGTGCTCGCCCGCCTTTAGCGTTCGACGAGGCAGCTTAGCTACTAAACGCGCCTCGTCGACGCCAATCACTACATCTTCTTCGATGAACTGCCGGTCGACATCTTAGCGCCCATGCTCATCGCTTCGGATTTACACATCGAAACCATCGACTTATTGGTCGCGGGCGCCATACCGGTATCAGCGGCCGTACCGCTCGCTGAGCCCTTCATCGGCGCTTTCGCTTTCGTATCCATCACGAACGTCTTGTTCGTTTTGTTTACCATAACGTTCGGGTCTCCTGGACTGCACCGTGCCTTGGTCATGCCTGACCCGTGCATCATTCCAGTGGATTGATCGGCGGCAAAAGCCATTCCGACTGCCGCGAGTTGTACACTGACCGCGAAAGCGGCAATTGCATGTAAGCGCATAGAGAGTATCCTTAAAAAAGAAACGTTGATAAAAGGAGTGCGTATTATCGGTGTTTGGCAAGACGGAATTTCGTCCTTATTGAAGCATGCAATACAAGCTACGTGTCAGTTCTTGCAATGAAGTAATGCGCGACGCATTAGAGACCAATTCCGGCGCTGGCGTGATCGTGCCAGCGTGAGCCAGCGCGGATGTACCGGCGGGCGACGGGGATGCTCTTCCAACGCCCTTGGCGCATGATGGCGGCCTCGGATTTGTTCGCTCTTGCGGCCGACGTCGCAAAGCCGCTGCGCAGCGAGTGCGCCGCGTAACTTTCCGGATCGAGGCCACTGCGCGCGCCGATCTTCTTCACCCGCTCGCCGACGATCCGGGCGGTGAGGCGTCCGCCGCTGACGCGTCCGGCGCGATCGACCGCGCGGAAGAGTGGCCCCTCGGTGATCGCGCCGGTCCCGAGCCACGCTTGCAGTGCGCGCACGGGACAGGTCTGCGGGTCGGAGCCGTAGAGCACCGCTACTTCTTCCAGCTCGCCCTCTTGATTCGTCTTCGAGCGCCGCAGGCGTAACACGATACCGGCCGTCTCAAAACTGACGTCGTCGACGTCGAGCCCGACGAGCTCGCTGCGGCGCAGGGCGCCAGCGAAGCCGACAAGCACGAGCGCGCGATCGCGCACGTCGATGCGGCGCGCGCCGCAGGTCGCGATCGCGGCACGCAGCTCGTCGACGAGGAGAGCGGTCTTCGCCCGCGGCGCGACGCCACGTTCGCGGCGAATGCCGGCGAAGGTGGCCCGGACGACGCCGTGCTCGGTCGGCGAATCGTGCCCGGCGGCGCGATGCATGACCGCGATCGCGGCGAGCTTGCGCCGCAGCGTCGGCGGTCGACCCTCGAGATCGGCGAGAAAGAGGGCGACGGTGTGCGGCGTCGCCGGCAGCGCGTCGACGCCGTGCGCGGCGCACCACGCGGTAAAGATGCGCCAGTCGGCGGCGTAGGCGCGCAGCGTGGCCGGCGCGCGGGCCGCCTCGGCGTACGCGCGCGCCCGCTCGTCGAGTTGCTCCCAAGCCGACGCGATGGCGCCGGCCGTCGCGCTCGCGAGCGCCACGCTCAGTCGAGATCCGTAATGATGGGTGTATCGAAGGCCGCCGGTGGGTCGTCGGCGATGTGGCGCACGTAGTCGCCGTCGGGATCGGGCTGGGCGACCTGGCGCTGACTGCCGTCGGCTATGAAGAACAGGGCGTTGGTGGCCTTGTAGACGCCACCAACCATGTGTTTGGGGACGACGGCCTGCACGGTCACCGTGACCAGCTCCGCTGCTGACGCCGCGGCCGGCGCCCCGGTCGTCGACGGCGTCTTCGGCGTTTGAAGCGTTAGGTCCGCGATGCGATTGGTGCCCGGCCGGGGCGGCGGCGCGCCGAACTCCCGCTGCAGGTCCAGCGACACCCACACCTGCGTCGGTTCGAGCATCAAGGTCGCCGACACGGTGTCGCCGGCCTTGTAGATCTTCGTGTCGGGCATGGAACGGCGCCCTCCCTCGTCATCGGGTCGCTTCTTCTTCGGCCGCTATCGAACCTATGTTTGGTGTCGGGAAGCATCCCTTCTCGACACCATGAGATGCCGTTGATTGCGTCGCCGCAATGCGGCCCGAAGCGTGTTAACGTGTGAGACAGGATGGGTGTCAAAGGGGCGGCGAAGGGCGGTTTGTGCGTAGATTTGCGCCGCTCGATGAGCTGGACGACCTCGACGATCTCGGGCCGCCGCCCCCGCTGCCGCTCATCCGCTTCTGCGGCGCGCCCGGTTGCCGGCGGCGCGCGCGGCCGGGCGGCCGGCATTGCGCGGGGTGCCATACGGCCGCGGTGCGGCGCTGGCGCGAGGCGCATCGGCGCGAGCTGGCCGCCCGGCGGCGGGACGCCGCGGCCGCCCGTGACGACGATGCCCGCGCCCGGGACTCGTGCCGCGCCAAGCTCGCGATGGCGCTGCGGCGCGGGACGCTTGAACGCGGTCGCTGCCGGGAGTGTGGTGCCCGCGAGGTCGTGGGGCTGATCGCGGATCCGGCCGACTGGCGTGCGGTCGTATGGGTCTGCCGCGAGCACCGCGCGGCCGACGTCGAGCGGCGGCGCGACGCCGACGCGCAGCGCGGCCTATCAAGACAAGCAGGCCGCCTGGTACGACGAGCGGGCGCGCGTGCTCGCCGCCGTGGAGCTTCTTCCGCCGGACGAGCGAGGGCAGCTGCATGCGCTCGCGGCGCGCGGGCCGGCCGGGACGCCGCTCTCGCCGGGCGCGCCGCTGTACGTGATGAACCTCGTGCGCGTCTACAAGACGCAGGTCGCGCCGGATGCCGCATTTCGTATCAACGAAATACGAAATGCGGATGCTTTACGTTAAAGCTTCTTGCGACAACGGCCCGACGATATCGGCGAGTCGCTTGAGTGTGCGATGCCGCGCAGCATTGTCGCCTCGTTCAAGGCGTCGGATCGTGGCGGGGCTCGTGCCGGCGCGTTCCGCCAGCTCCTTCTGAGAAAGGTTCGCTTTCATGCGATACACGATAAGTGCGCGAGCGACATACTCGTATGGCGCACGTCTTCGGCGCGCTTCACGGTAGGCCGGGTCGGCCTCTAATGTTGCTTCGATCGAATCGATTTCTGAGCCGAGCGGCGAGATCCAAGGGTCGTTCATGTTCAAATGATTGTACCAAAGTGCGGGGCAAAGCCTAGATAGCATTTCGTACTTCGCAAATCAGAAATGCGTGGAAGGGCCAGTTCCGTTGCGCTTGGCGAAGGCACCATGCTATAATCGCTCATGGGTGAGGTCCCGGTGGCCAAAAATTTCCCGTACGTTCGCCGCAAGGCGAGCCAACAGCAGGCGAACCCTGGACTGTGTTTCTCACCGGAGGAAGGGCGCTTAACAGGCGCTTTTCTTATTTCGGATAGCAGCGATAGAGCGGAATTCCGTCGCGGCGCGCGTCGATCGCGATGCTGCTCGCTTTTTGAAACGCCGTTATGAACGTCCCGTTCGCCGCCACAGCAATCGCCATGTAGCTTAGAATTGCGCCAGTTGCGTCAGTATATGCGGAGTAATAGTGCCGCTTGAGTTCGGGATCCGTAGGCTTATCGCGCCGATCCCACACCTCGATCGGGTTGAGCAACGTCTCCGCAATCCACCCGACGTATACCGCATGACCTACGTCGACGCGTTGCTCATTTCCGCGCCGGCGCAACCCTAGCAGCTTGTTTCCGAAGTAGTCTGCGGTTTGCGAGACGACCATTCCGGAGTAATCGACGAACGAAATCGGCGTTGAACCGGAGATTCCACCGAGCGCTTCTTGAATCGCCGCCTTGACGATATGCCGGTTGAGCCGACCATGCAGATTCAGCGGCGGGCACGGTCGCGGCCGCGCGTGGCGGCGCGCAACGACGCGCCACTCCGGCAAGCCTTCGGCGTGCCAATTGGAGGCCGAACCCACGCCGCTATTGGCTTCGCCGGTATCGCGAACCGCTTGAGACTAGGATGCTTCGGACGTCGGGCTCCTCGAGCAGCCGGCGTAGCGCGATCTCCACGACACTGGTCTCGGAGCAATCGCAATCAAAGGCGATTTGGCGGACTTCCCGCCGCAGGGCAGGGGGCAAACTGACCGACAGCTTCTTCACTCCGCCCGAAGGCTCGCTCGCGTTGAGCCGCTCGATTGCCGTGCTCACAGTCGACTGGCGTTGCGACCCCGGGACCGGCGCTAGCTCGCGACGCTCGATCTTTTTTGGCATTTCGTATTTCGTTTATCCGAAATCCGCTTTTACGCCTTCTTCTTTGCTAACTTTGCGATTGCGATGATATGCTCGGCTGCCTTTTCGTATTCACGAGTCACCGAGCTTTTGGGCGCATAGGCTACCACCGTCTTCCCTTGCCACGGCGCCTCGGCGGCTGCGACCGCATTCGGGACGGTCGCATCAACCGGGTAGCCGCGTTTCGCAATGTCTTCCAGAACGGTGCCGGTCAGCGTGCGCCGCGCCTCGACCATCGTTGCGAGGGTCATGACGGTCGGGTCGGCGTCGGGAAATGTGCGCACAACGTCGAGCACATCGAGTGCGCCGTCTGCGGCAAACGGCTCCGGAATAAAGGGGATAATCAAGACATCGGCAGCGCCGATCGCGCCGCGAGTAAGTGCGCGATCGAAACCCGGTGCCGTGTCGATGATTGTCAGGCGCTGTGCGCAGAGATCTCGTAGACGCCGCCGCACCACATCATCGGCGCCGGCGACAGAGAACTGCCGCGCTTCAAGAAATGCCGTCTCGGGCGAGCCGGGCACGATCGCGAAGCTCTCGTTAGTCTGAACTTCGGCCTCGCGCAGGGTGTCGATCGCGGTGGCATTGTTTGGGCTCGCAAAGAGCATTTCATAGCGGTTGCCGCCGGGCTGCATGCCTACCCCACGCGTCGCATCCGAGCGGGGGTCGAGGTCGAGTAGCACTGGGGTCCCAAGGCCATGGCGGTGCTGGTCGGCACCCAGGATCGCGGCAAGGGCTAGGGCCGTCGTCGTCTTACCGACGCCGCCCTTGCCCGACGAGACGGTAACGATCATTAAATCAGCATATCCGATATTCAACTTTCTGACTTTGCATTTCCGATTTCGTATTTCGCATTGTCTATGTCACGCGTACGTATGCTATGATGCGTTCAACAATGCATCGACGAACAAGCATTTATCTCGATGACGGCGCCATTAAGGCGCTGAAGCTGCTAGCCGTAGCTTCCGGCACGACCGTCTCTGAAAAATCCGGGAGGCCGTCGACGTAATGCTTGCCGCGCAGGTCGGTCAAGTCGATTGGCCAGCGCAGATCGAGGCAATGCTTGAGCGCGCGAGCGCTCGAAAACTCCCAAACATGAGCGGCGAACAGCTGCAAGCCGAGGTTCAAGCCGTGCGACGTGCTCGAAGCGGCGGCGAGAAGAAGCCTCGTTCCGGCGCCTGAGACGGCGTGCGCCACGGCCTGCCACGACGGATCCATGCGCCCGAGGGCTAAATGCTGATGGCTAAGCGACGTAAGCATACCGCGATTACGGCCACGAACACAGACATAGCTGGGACGTTTTGTACGAGCGAAGTGTTGCTGCGCAGCGGCGGCAAAATCGTCCTTACTTCGACCGCTGCAAGCTCTGAACTCGACGTCGAAGCGGAGCGCGCCGAAATCAACGCCTACCTTGCACGCGCTCGAAAGTGGTTTGAGCACGAGTTCGATCAGCTTGAGCTCTTCGAGACCGATATTGCGAGCGTCGCGCATCGTAAGATGGCCTCGTTTGCGCAGCTCACGATCACGCCAGAGTGGATGGCGCCAACCAAAATTGAGATGCGCTATGTGGCGCCGGCAGCGACGCCGTCGCGACGCGGAAGTGGCCATCGCGGAGCCGGCGCAATCGCAGCGGAAGGTGCAGCAGCGACTATAACACCGTCCGTTCAGACGTCTTCACCATCGCCCGCAATCGCTGGCGAAACGTACATTCTCCCGGCGACATTGAGTCGCCGGACCATCGCCTCGGCGATCACGGGCGCACAGGAGCGCGGCGAAGCGTGGGACAGCGACCCTGCGGCATTGGTCGTGTTCATGCGCGACGGCGCGGCGGCGGCGGAAGTAACGCTGCGCCCCTTTAGTGCTATCAAAGGCGGTACGCTTACCGATCGCGATCGCGAAACGCTTGAAACCGCTTTGCGTGCGTGGAAAGAGGTCGACCAAGACACCCTGGATGTCCTCGTTAATAATTTGCTCGAGAACGGCCTAAACGAGCGGGGCTGGGCGTTTGCTTCATACGACGCGATCCTTGATGCGCGCGAGCGCCAGAAGAAGACGAAGCTCGAAAACGGTAAGCGCTATAAAGCGGGGCACCGCCTCGAGGATCGCGGTGAAGTCCATCGGTCGGTGCACCGGCTTGCTAATTTGTTCGCCGATGTCTTTCCGACCGAAGAGCAGCGTCGGCGGCGCAAGGGCCGCGCGGCGCCGGTCATTGCGATCCAAGAACTGGAGTACGATATCATCTCCGGCGCGGCTACGGGCGTGTGGTATGCGCTGGGATCGTGGGCGGACACCGTACGCGACGAGGGCATTCTAACGTCGCGGAAGATCCTCGCATATCACCCGGGGCGCCAAGGCGTCGAAAAACGGCTCGGCCGCCATCTCGTCGCGCTGCTCGAAGGATCCCGTCACCCCGAAGGCATTGTCGCGCGTCGCATCGCGGACATTTTCGAAGAATTACACCTGACGGTAGAAGAAGCCAATCCGGGTAGGACGCAAGACCGTTTTGAGCGCGCGCTTGCGCAGCTCCAAAGCGACGGAATCATCGGCCCGTGGCGATACGATCCTGACGTGCGGATGCGGCCGTTGCCGCCCCGCGGGTTCCTCGCGGACTGGCTCTCGCGCGAGCTGGTCGTCCGACCGGCCGTATCGACACCGCGGATTACGCTGAAAGGTCGCTAACTCACCGGCGACGCGCGACCCCGACGGTAGCGTGTGAGAACTTGTGGTACCCCGACGGCTGCGTGTGAGGAAACGGCCTGACCCCGACGGTGGCATGTGAGAATCCCGACGGTGGCGTGTGAGAAGTATTGCGCGGTTTCGCTGGGCACCGGATAATTGTCACAATGATCGATTAAAAATCGAAACGCCGCCGGTTTGGGAACCGACGGCGCCACTCTGAGGCTCGTCCCCTCTCACCTCTCGTCCGCGTCCGCCCTGAAGAAGTAGGCGCGATCGGGAGATCCGGGGCGGGTTTCGCACCATAGGTGGCGAGCCGCGTTCATCGTAGTGGATGGGCCCGGACCTGTCCACTCTAGCCGCTGCATTTGCGCGCGCCCCACGAGGCAACTGCGGTTGGAAAGGCCCCGACGGCCGCGCTTGCGCCAGCCGCCGGTCAGGTTCAACCTGCCCTCGAGCGGTTCGCCCGGACCCTTCCATTTCGGGTCCACGCCACTGACGACTTCCGCCGCGGCGCGTATCGCGAGCGGCGTGAGGTCGCGCGGAGCATGGCCGAAATCGCACCCGACCCGCCGGGTTGGCTGACTGCGCTGCGCTTCGACATCGACACGGAGGGCGGAGGTGCGGCGTGGATCGAGGCGGAGCTGCCGGCGCCGAATCTCGTCGTCATCAACCCGAGCAACGGCCACGCGCACCTGATCTATTTACTCGGGGCGTGGGTGCAGACCGACTTCGGTGATTCGCGTCGGCTCAAGGTCGTTCGCTACGCGGCCGCGATCGAGCGTGCGTACACCGCGGCGCTCGGCGCCGATACGGCGTACGCGGGTCGCTTTCACCACAACCCGTTATCGTGTGCGTACGTCACGAAGATTGGCCGCGAAGCGCCGTATTCGCTCGACGAGCTCGCGCGGTACGTCGACTTGACGGCACCGCCGCAGAAGAAGAGCCCGCCAACCGGGATCGGTCGCAACGTCGAAATATTCGACCGACTGCGGCGCTGGGCGTACGTTGCGGTTGCGGACTGGCGCATCGGCACTTACGATGCGTGGTGCGGTGCCGTCGCCGATCGCGGTGAGCAGATCGCTACCGATGTCGGCGCGGAAAGTCCGCGCGGGCCGCTCGCAGCGAACGAAGTCGGTCACATCGTCAAGAGCGTCGCGCACTGGGTGTGGGAACGCTACGGCGCGGACGTGCCGCCCTTGCTACGCGAAGCGCGGATGGCTGCACAGCGCGAGCGGGAGAAGGCTCGCCAGACGGCCCGTGAGGCGACCCGAGAACGCTCCCGCATGACGCGTGCGGAATACGTGGCCCCGGCGCGTCAGCGTCGCGCAGAGGCCCTGGAAATGCGCGAGAAGGGGATCGCGGCACGCGAGATCGCGCGCGTCCTGTCCATCAGCGTCCGCGAAGTTTACCGGCTCCTTCGAAGCGTTGTGACGTCGGTCGTTCGCGTTGTTCGGAGCGCGTCAACACCGACTGTGCAGGGTTCGCCCGCCTTATCAGACTTTAAGGGTGCCCGCGGTTCGGTTTCGTTGTTGCTTGGTGATGTTGGCATAGGTAAGGTGAACTCTGCAGACACGATCGTGAACGACGATGTTGTGATCTCAGAGCCTTCTACCGCGCACGGAGGAGCGATTGCCGCAGCAATCGTCTCCGAGTACGCGGTCCCCGCGCGTAGCGCGGAACTCAAGAGCGATGCGACGAGCGACGGAAGGGGGGTTTTGGGGGAAACCAACGTCGGCGAGAGTCCGATCGCGTATATTCAGCGTCGCGTTCGCGAGATCGTTGCCAAACAACGTGAACAGGAACGGCCACCATAGTCCGACGCGTGCGATTCGTTTACGATCGCGATGATGCTGGCGACTGAGATCGCGGTGATGTCGAGCGAAATGCTCTGCGTCGCTTCTCCGCCCAAGTCAGCCGCTGTTGATCTTCGGGATCCTGATATGTTGGGGTCACCGGGGTCTTCCCGGTACCCTCGGTCGAAGAACCGAGCGTGCGCGTCGGTGACACCGATGGGATCCGAGCTTCGAGCTCGTCGGCTAGATAGGTACCCGAATGCGTTTGCGGTAGCCGGCCGGACGGAATCGAGGGCGTTGGCAGTGTGCATGAGCCCGCATGTGTCAGGAAGGTGAATCGCTACCGCTATGCAGCTGGAGGTGATTGGTGGGAGCTGTTCTTGGTATCGATGTCGGAAAGGCCGACTTCCATTGCGCGCTACTTATCGACGGTCACTCGAGAGCGAATAGCTTCTCGAATTCACAAGCGGGCTTTCAGAAGCTCCTTGCGTGGCTGCGTAATCGCGATGTCGCGCGTGTTCATGCATGCCTCGAGTCGACGGGCGGATGGAGTGAAGAGCTTGCAGGCTTCCTTCACAAGCAGGGTCACGGCGTCAGCGTCGTCAATCCGTCCGCCGTCAAGGCGTTCGGCCAAAGCGAACTGTCTCGAACGAAGACCGATAAGGCCGATGCAGCGCTGATCGCTCGATATTGTCATGCGATGGCTCCTCGGCTCTGGACGCCGCCAAGCCCGTCGCAGCAGCGTTTACAACGCTTAAGCCGTCGCCGAGTCGCGCTCGACGACATGCGGGTGCAAGAGACGAATCGACTTAAGGGTCCCGGAGTTGACGACATACGTTCGTCGATTGAAGCGACGATCGCGTTCTTGAAGCGGCAGATTGCAAAAATCGATGCACAGATCGCGCCGCTTATCGACAACGATCCATCGCTGCGCGGAAAACGTGAGCTTCTCGAATCGATACCAGGTATCGGCGAGCGCGTGGCAACGACAATCCTCGGAGAGCTTCCCCAAATCACGGAGTTCCGCAATGCGAAAGCATTGGCAGCCTTTGTCGGCTTGTGTCCACGAGAATACAGATCCGGCACGTCCGTCGGTGCGTCGTGGCTCTCGAAGGTCGGGAACGGCCATGTGAGGCGGGTGCTCTACATGCCTGCGATGACCGCGATGCGGTTTAATCCGGTCCTTAAGGAATTTGCAGCTCCCGCTGCCGCTGGTTCCTTTTCATCGATGACCGCAGCGGGGAATTTTGGCTACGACATTCTCGCGCGATTCGTGCCGACTTTTGACTACGCCGACGGATTGCTTTATCTTCCC
>JAABUQ010005268.1_pt1 | contig 20892 bp, 20 predicted proteins | sample 5560001 | NCBI WGS metagenome assembly JAABUQ01 (sample SAMN10711888, study PRJNA513371) | rock metagenome | isolation source: Antarctica rocks | place: Antarctica: Victoria Land, Finger Mt nord | collected 2015-12-18
TTCGAGACACAGCTCGAGTTTTACATGTGAGCCCTAACACCGTTACTCGTGAATTAAAAAAAAGAGTCTCAGTTGCTGCCAGTCAACCTACCAGTGTTAAAGCAACTGAATCCAGAGCAGGTTGAGGTAGAGATTTTATTAGCGCCGCTGGATGAAAAGCCTTATAGTTTAGAATCAGAGCTAGATGAGATGTGGAGTTATGTGGCGAAGAAATCGAATCCTTGATGGCTATGGTATGCAATTGACCATTGTAGTGGTAGAGTTTTAGCCTATGTCTTTGGAACTCGTAAAGATCAAGTATTTCTGCAACTAAAAGCCCTACTGGAGCCGTTTGGAATCACACAGTTTTACACTGACGGTTGGGGAGCATACAAGCGATATCTAGAACCAAAGAAACATGTAGTGGGGAAACAGAACACCCAAAAAATCGAAAACAAGAATTTGAAGTTACGGACAAGGATTAAGCGTTTAGCTCGAAGAACAATTTGTTTTTCCAAGACAATATTAATGCACGATCTGGTGATTGGACTATTTATTAATCGCTACGAATTTGGGTTACCCGTTTAAGGCTAAATCAACAGAATAGCGACATTTCCCTTGATTCCATCAGACGCTAGCAGCGTAACAGAGAAAGTTCTCCTCGACTTGCTATTTGAGCCAGGTTTTTCGACTGCCTCACAGCTTAGCGATCTATCTGGGCGGGGTGTGGGGTTGGATATTGTACGTACTCAATTAGAAGCACTACAAGGAGCGATCGCGGTTCAATCAGCACCACATCAGGGAACTACCTTTATGCTACAAATTCCCTTTACCCCTAACGTAGCAAAGGTATTAGTCTGTCAAGCAAAAACTCAAGTTTATGCCTTTCTGGCAGATACAATTGAGCAGATTGTGCTGCCCCAAGCAGACAGAATTAAGCACTGGCAGGGTCAGAAAGTCTTTCATTGGCAGCAGGGAGCAACTGAGCAGATGGTTCCTTGGTCGAAACTATCTGATTTGATCGACTATACCAATCCCCTACCAGAAGCATTAATCCCCAGTGGCTTGCAACAGACTGGTCCAATTTTGCTCATAAGTCAGGGCGAGGAAATTTTGGGTTTAGAAGTAGACGAAGTGATCGGCGAACAGGAACTAGTGATTAGACCTGTGAGCAGCATCATGATGCCACCTCCTTACGTTGAAGGCTGCTGCATTTTAGCAGATGGTCGCTTGACTTTAATGATTGATATCAGTTCCCTCCTGAGTCAGGCTCAACCCGCAGCTCAGGGAAACGTCAAAATGATTGCTGCTGCGGCTCCTCCTACTACATTGACTCAAGTTCTGGTAGTTGATGACTCAATTACTCTCAGGCAAAACATATCTTTAGTCCTGCAAAAAGCAGGTTACCAAACAATTCAGGCCCGTGATGGTGGAGAAGCAATTTTGCAAATTCAGCAACATCCTGCGGTTAAATTGATCGTTTGTGATGTAGAAATGCCAGGAATGAATGGATTTGAGTTCTTAAGTTATCGCTCTCAATCTCCGGCGTTGAGCCATATTCCCGTAGTTATGCTTACTTCTCGTAGTGCCGAGAAACATCGCCAGATTGCCCTGGAATTAGGTGCAAGTAGTTATCTAACCAAGCCTTACTTAGATTGGGAGCTTTTAGACACAGTTGCTGGATTAATTGAGGTAGGAAAAAGATCATAATGCAAACTTTAGTAAAAGTGATGCAACTCCTCCTAAGAAGTTCATAAAATTTCCCTTGCTTTTGGGTTGGAAAGCAGGCGTTTCCACCTGTTGAACTAATGATATCGCTGTTTGATAGCCAGTATTATTACCTTGAGCTAAAAAGAGTCTCGCCGCAGTTTGGGCATCTTGAACTGCACCCGATCGGTCTGATAATTGATAGCGAGCAGCGCCACGAGCTATATACGCAGCCGCAAAATCCGGTTTAAGATTCAATGCCTGGTTAAAATGGTCAATCGCACCGCTAGGATCTCCTTTATCGGCTTGTGCTACACCCCATCGATAAAAGTCCTCTGGTTTGCCAACTTGATCGGGTATCCCAATCGCACCTTGAAAGTCAGCCCCGTCTACTTTAGCACCTGCTACATTAGCCTTGACTAGATACGTATCTCGCAAATCAGCTCCACTCAGGTCGGCCCCACTCATTTTTGTACCGCTTAAATTGGCACCATACAAAGACGCACCACTCAGGTTAGCACCACTGAGATCGGCACCACTCAAATTAGCCCGACTGAGATTAGCGCCACTAAGATTAGCGCCATTCAGATTGGCTCCAGACAAGTTTGCCATCACTAGACCACTACCACTCAAGTCGCAAGCAATGCACTGCTTGGTAGCCATTAGCTGTCTAGTCTGCTCAACATTTTCTGATAAAGCTGGAGAAATGCAAATAGTTGTCAGTATTGCAGTAGTAGCTATAGTTAAGGATTTCATTTATGTTTATTTTGAAAGTAATTATATACTGCTTGATTAAATCCACAATGCCGGAAGCTTAACACAAATTATGTTAGCTGTCTACTGTCTAGGGAGTAGTAGTTGAGTTAGATAGATTTACTGGAGCGCTTGCAGAGTGTAATGACTTTTTAGAGTTTGAGGGCTATGCTATGGATATTTGCGCCCTCAAACCACTTTCAGAAATCGTGGACGACTCACCCTCGACCTCTCAATCGTCTCGCCACGAGCGCCAAACTGCTGGAAAAGCAATGCGCCAAAAGGTATCGCGCTCGGCTCATCGGGAGTGGCAGCCCCAAAATAACCGACCTGACCCCATCACTTTCATTGAAAAATCGAACCAGCAGCGCCTTCCGGATCTAATTCCAATTCGGCACTGGCGCATGATGCAGTCTCCCTTTGCCTTCTTACGAGCCAGTGCTATTATCATGGCGGCGGATCTGGCAACCACTCCCACTACAGGGATACAGGTGCAAGCATGTGGAGATTGCCATCTGCTCAACTTTGGCGGTTTTGCCACCCCAGAACGGAATCTCATTTTCGACCTCAATGATTTTGACGAAACGTTGCTGGCTCCGTGGGAATGGGATGTGAAGCGACTCGTCACGAGCTTAATCTTAGCAGGTCGAGAGTTGCGTCTTTCTCATCAAGACGGCAAAGATGCCGCATTGGCCGCAGCACAAGCGTATCGATTGGCGCTCCATCGCTACAGTCAACTGCAAACGCTGGAAGTTTGGTATGCCCGACTAGATGCAGATTTGCTGATTGAAAACGCTCCCGATGAAGACACTCGCCAACTCTGGAGCAAGATGGCAAGCAAAGCCTTCGGTCGCACGTTAGAGCAAACTTTTCAACAATTGACTCAAGAAGTTAAAGGACAGCGCCGCTTTGTCGATCGTCCACCTCTGCTTTATCATCTGCCTCACCAAGATGATTATTTTGAGGAGATTCAGGTACTGTTTGAGCAATATCGGGATACACTCCAAGTCGATCGCCAATTTTTACTCGATCGCTATCGTCTAGTTGATGTGGCGCTCAAAGTTGTGGGCGTGGGTAGCGTGGGAACTCACTGTGGTGTTGCCCTACTGCTAGACAATAATGACGATCCATTGCTACTCCAGTATAAAGAAGCCAGACCCTCGGTGTTGGAACCGTATGCAGGTAGAAGTCTTTATGCTCATCAAGGACAGCGCATTGTCAGCGGTCAACGTTTGATGCAAGCGGCGAGCGACATCTTCCTGGGATGGACAACTAATCGACAAGGGCAGGACTTCTACTTCCGACAACTAAAAGACATGAAAACCTCAATCAAGTTGAAGGGCATGTCTGCTCGGAGCTTAGAAGATTATGCCGAGATTTGCGGTTCGGCCTTAGCCCGCGCCCACGCTCGCACTGGCGATCCGGCTCTGATTGGCGGTTACCTGGGCACAAGTGAGGTGTTCGAGCAAGCTGTGACTGATTTTGCTGTGGCTTATGCTCATCAAGTTGAGCAAGATCATCGGGTACTGGTGGAGGCGGTGCAATCAGGGCGACTGGAAGCGAAAGCCGGATAGCAACTCGCGATCGAGACTTGCTTTGCAACACTAATCGTTGCTACACACTGACAATAATCGGCCATAAAAGTGTGAAAAGTGCGATCGCGCCAAAATGTTGTGGTAGTAGCAGGCGGAATGGTTGCCGAGCAATCTTTTGAGTTAAAATTACTGTCAAAATCACGCTGGCAATTAGTGTCGTTCCTTGCAAAAAAGCAATAACCGCAGGGTGAGCAACCAATAGCAGTGTCTTCTAAATTCCAGAGTTCTTCCCAAAGAAAAATCAGAGCAAACAACCCAAACAAAAACCACCCTCCCCATTTCTCTGCCTGCTCTCGCGGCCAACGCTTTAATTGCCGGGGCCAAAGCCACAGCGAAAGTTTTTGAGTGACTTCTCCATAAATCATGAAGGGGCAAATAGAACACCAAAGACGACCGACAAACGGAAAACCCACAATTGCTCGCTCCACCAAGCTTTGTAACTCTCTGAGATTGCTGGGAAAGTCGTATTCTTGTAAACGACGCAGCGCTTCTGGTGTGAGTTTTGGTTTTGGCAGATGCTTAGTCTGGCAGTAAAGACTAGCGTAGTATTCCACCTGCGCTCTAATGTCTGCTTTGCGTACTCGTAGCGGTGGAACTTTAATCAGATGTCCAACTAAGCGCTCAATTGAGGGCTGGTGTTTTTCCGCAATCATAATGATGCGGGCGCGGCAAGGACGAGGTTCTTCCGGCGGTTCTCCCAAACGCCTGACTGGGGTATAGGTAACTGTTTCCAGTAATTGAACGATTTTCGGCACCAGTTCGACTGGAAGATCTTGAATGTTGTTGAACACAATTGTTCCTTCACTCAACCATTCAAGTAGTCCAGGCTTACCACCGCGACCAAATAAATCTGCCCCACTTGCCTGCAACAAACCACAAAGCAGTTTAATTATCGGTTCTCGTCGGTATTGAGAGCCGAAGTGAATTAGGGCGGCGCGTTATCTTTTTCTAGCCCTGGTTCTCCAAAGACGATAGCTGCTTGCCGATCTTTAGCTGCTTGTTTAATTTGTTGCCGCAGACGGACAGCGTACCGACTTATCCCCACAATTCCCCGTTTGGCTTTGGGCACCAAGTATGGACGCAATGCAGCTTGGCGTTCTTGCTCGTAGGTAAGTTGAGAAGATACCTGAGCCAGTTGGGCGAGTCGTCGGGAGAGTGTCTGCGAGATTTCTGGATATTGAGCTACTATTTGCTGGAATTGAGCCGCACTCACAACCCATAAGCGACATTCGCTATTGGTAATGATGGTATGTTGAGCTGGCTGCTCTAGTAGTAGTTCCTGTAGATGTATGACTGCTCCTGGAAGGAAGCTGCTAGGCGCTTGGTTAGTATGTTCGCGCTGTAGCTGACCTTGGATTAATATGTAGAGGGCTGTGGGTGGCGTGTTTTCTAAAACCAGGTGACAGTCTGCTGGCACTACTTGCTCTTCCAAGACTTCGGCAATAGCACTCAATGCTTCTGCCGAAAGTACTCCTAATGCCGTGCGTTCTTGTAGCCATATCACCAGGTCAGTTGCCACCATAGTAAACTAGCCTCATTAAACCTCTTTTACCGCTATATTAGAGGTTTTTACCATTCCTAGAGCCAGCCGCGACAATTTGTAAAGTAGTTCCTAGCTAAAGGAAAATTTTGCCGCCGATGCGATCGCCGCATTTGGCTAAATTGTTAAAACTGAGTTCTTGGGAGTTCTTGAGGAAACCGTAGCATACTCTTGATTCCCCAGAACTCCCAACTCCTCAACTTGCAGCCTTTTGCTGTTGTAAAATCGAACGGAAGATATCGCGGTGAATAGGTACGGCACGGTGACAACTGAGTAGCACTGCCACCCACTCACCGTTAACTCGGATCGTTTCGACTTCTTCAGCCATCACTGGCTTGCACAAATCCCAGGTCAGCACAGCCGCGATCGCTTCTTTATCTTGGCGACTCAATGGTTCAGTTTTTTTCGATCTGGTGACGGTAAGCATCTGAGTCTATAACAGTACGCTTGTACTATTATAGATCTTTTTTCAGCTTTCGCCTAATACCCAACTTACCAGAGTGCGAACGCCGTAACCCGTTGCACCAGAACTATTGTAGCCATTTTCTTTCTCTGTCCACACAGGACCTGCAATATCTAAATGCGCCCAAGGAGTTTCTTTGACAAACTGCTTGAGGAACATCGCGGCTGAGATCGCACCACCAGGACGCGGACCTGTATTTTTCATATCGGCGATCTGAGATTTCATGCCTTCAAAGTATTTTTCTTCCATCGGCATCCGCCAGAGCTTTTCACCAGCAATTGCAGCAGATTGAGCCAGCTCATTAGCCACTGCATCATCAGTACTCCACAAGCCAGCAATCTCATCGCCCAAAGCAACAACGCAAGCGCCAGTCAGGGTAGCCAAATCCACAATTGCATCCACGCCTAGCTTTTCGGCAAACACCAAGGCATCTGCTAAAGTTAATCTCCCCTCAGCATCAGTGTTGTTAACTTCAATCGTCTTGCCATTAGAGGCGGTGAGAATGTCACCAGGGTGAATAGCATGTCCGCTAATCATGTTCTCAGTGACAGCACTAATGAAGTGAACCTCGACATCAGGTTGAAGCTGCCCGATCGCCTTAGCGGCTCCGAGAGTTGCTGCCGCGCCCCCCATATCCATCTTCATCGTTTCAATCCCACTACCAGCACCTTTAATATTAAGTCCGCCAGAGTCAAACGTAATGCCTTTACCAACGATCGCTAACTTCCGCTTCGGTGTACCCTCTGGCTTGTAAGTTAGATGAATAAATTTGGGTGGTAGATCTGAGGCTTGGGCTACTCCCAAAAAAGCACCCATGCCTTGCTGGACGCATTCTTCTCGCTCCAGAATTTCCAATTCCATCCCGTATTCAGAAGCGATCTCTTGTGCCTTCTGGGCCATAGTAATTGGAGTCACAGCATTAGCCGGAGCAGCGACAAGTTCCCGCGCCAGGTTAACGCCAGATACAACCTTTCTAGCAGTCGCGATCGCTTCCTCTTGACTTGGCAATCCTAAAAGATCGACTTGTTCAAGCACAAAGCCATTCTCTTCTGGTTCAGACTTAAAGCGACGATCTTGGAACAAGGATAGCTCAATCCCTTCAGCGATCGCTTGGGCAGTTTTAAACGGGTTGCGGTTAAAAATTGGCAGACTAATTCCCAGAGTCTTGCATTTTTCCTTCTTGGCTAACCGAGCCACAACAGCCGCAGAGCGTCGCCAGTTATCTAACTTCAAGTCTGGTTTCCCTAGTCCTACCAAGATGACTTTCCGGATAGAACTACCAGGACTAACCCGCGTTGCCGCGCTACTGCCTTCTTTACCTTTAAATTCCGTCTCAGCAATGAGTTCTTGCAAGACACCAGCTAACTTTTGATCGAGAGTTGCCAAATCTCCGGTTAACTCAACTGCGTCCTCAAAAAAACCGATTGCCAGTCCATCCCCTGTCCAGTCTAAAAGTGGGGTATCAGTTACTCGAATGATCATGCCTCTATTCACATTAATGCTTCTCTCAATAGTATCGATTTAAAACTTCCAATCGGGGTGCTTGGCAAGGGAAGCCGGAAAATCCTACTTGCTGCTTGCTAGATGCTTGAGTAAGGTTGCTTGAGGAAGTGGTCCTTGTAAGTGGCTCCAAGGTAAGACTAGTTCGGTTGACCAGTTATGATGAACGTAGAAATCCAAGTCAGGTAGTTGTCCTTTAAGCTGTTTGAAAGCGCGACGGTAGCTGCCCAAAGAATCGCCGTAATGGCGTGTTAGTTCCAAAAGCCGAGATAGACGGCGATCGCCTCTGGATAATAAAGCCTGAATTACTGACCAGTTGTAGCTTTCAGGTCTAAACTCAATCCCTTGGGGCTGTAGTTGTTTTTTTAAGAACATCAGCCGCTTTTCGGCTTGTGGATTCACTCCCAACCATTGAAACGGTGTATGTGCTTTGGGGACAAATGTACTGCATCCCCAAGTCAGACGTAACCCAGGAGCAGCTTTTTTAATTGAGTGCATCATTGTCACAGTCTGCTCTAAGTCATCTGGTTCCTCGCCGGGAATACCCACCATGCCGTAAAGTTTTAATCCACTTAATCCACCTGCTTTAGCATTTACTGCCGCCTGGATAATTTCTTCCTGACTCAGCTTTTTATTAATCTTCTGCCGCAATTTCTCCGAACCACTCTCTACTGCAATGGTGAGCGATCGCGTATCTCGTTTAGCTAAAGTCTGAGCTAGTTGGACTGTAACTGTATTTGCTCGTACTGAGGCAATACTGAGACGAATCTGGTCATATTGAGGTTGACTCAGGCGCTCTATTAGAGTTTCAAACTCTGGATGCTGAGTTACAGATGCTCCTAGTAAGCCCAGTCGGTTAGTCACTTCCAACCCCCGCTCAATCGCTGGCATTAATGAGTCTAAGCTAGCGGTGCGAAACGGCAGTGTTAGGTAACTTGCTAGACAGAAGCGGCACATTTCTGGACAACTACGTACTACTTCTACCATATAAATATTTTCCCAAGCGGCTTTCTCTGTCACCACTGAGGAGGCAGATAAGGTGTTACCTCTATAAGTCTGCTTTTCTACAATAGTGGGAATTGCCGAGGAAATTGGCTGGATTGACTGAATGGGACCAGATTCATGATACGTTACCTGGTAAAGACTAGGAACATAAACGCCTGGTACTTGTGCTAGACGATGCAACTGGGTGTCCCGCCTGTCAGTGCGGACTTCTTTGTATGCCTTGATGAGATTACCTAGCAAATCTTCTCCATCCCCTAGCAAGATGACATCAAAAAAGTCAGCAAAAGGTTCTGGATTGGCAGTTAGAACTGGACCTCCACCAAATACTATCGGATGGATGCTAGAGCGATTGACCGCTCGAATCGGAATCTCCAGCGATTCCAGTAAGTTTAATATGTTGACATAATCGAGTTCCCATGATAAAGAAAAGCCCAACAATTCTGGCGATCGCGGCAGTTGTTCGTGAGTATCAGTAAACAGGCGACTGACTTGAACATCCGAGCGCGTTGCCAAAGTTGCCCACACAACTTGATATCCCAAGCTGGTGATGCCAACAGTATATTCATTCGGAAAAGCAAAGATCGTCGGGATAGCATCGTTGTCAGGGATAGCGGGAGTGAATAGCAAGCGTTCAGCAGCAAAAGCAGAGGCAGTCACAGGCTTTTTATGGTGGTAGCAGGATAGTTGGTGGGGTGGTTGACCAGTATCTGGAATTAAAACCGCACTAGGGTTAATGCAACGTGCATGGCACTATCTACTAGTTTGACATTCTCCTCACTAAATCGACCTATTTGCCCTCATTGCCTTTGGTTTGATTCGGGTTATGGGTACAATCAAGACAGGACAAATGATTGAGGTAGATTGTGCCGTCGCCGTTTCCGGGAATGGACCCCTATCTAGAGCAATCTGTATTTTGGTCATCGTTTCACCAGCGATTACTACTGGCGATCGCTGATGTCATCGGTCCTAAACTGCGTCCGATCTATTATGCAGAGGTTGAAACTCGTACCTACTTAGATGATGAAGACGAACAGTTATTAGTTGGAATTCCCGATGCCTTAATCATGCGCTCAACCAAGGCAGATATAACTGCTTCATTGGACGGAAAGACCCCAATAGTAACTCAAATACGTCCGATACCAGTTCAACTGCCGATGCCAATAGAGGTAAAGGAAAGATATCTGGAAGTGCGGGAGGTGGGAACAGATGCGGTGGTGACAGTGCTAGAGGTGCTATCGCCCAAAAACAAACGACGAGGGGAGGGACGAACGGTTTATGAAAAGAAACGTCGCACGATTTTAAAGAGTTTATCCCATCTCGTCGAAATTGATTTGCTGCGGAGTGGAACCTCAATGGCAATGATCGGTGCAACAGAAACCCACTATCGGCTGCTGGTTAGCCGAGCATCAAATCGTCCGACGGCAGATTTATACGGCTTCGATTTGCAAGAAGCGATTCCCTCGTTTCCCTTGCCGCTCAAGTCGCCGGATACTGATTTGGCCGTGAATTTACAAGAGATTTTTGTGGGAGTATACGATCGCGCTAGTTATGATTTGCGACTCGATTATGGTAAATCCGTTCCTCCACCTGCCCTAGCAGCAGCCAAGCAGCAGTGGGTTGATTCGCTACTAGCAACTTGGCATCAGTGAAGAGAAATGCTACCACCAATAAACCAGCCCAATGAGCAAATTGCCCAACTGCAAGCACAACTGGCGCGGCTTCAGCAAGAGAACACTGAACTGCGATCGCGCTTAGAAACCTGTCAGTTAGAGCAGCAATCTCAATCAGATGAAGACTTGCAGCCAATCGAAATTGCCCGCGATCGCCTGCACGACTCCTATGTAGAGCATCGTCTTTTAGCAGCTACTGCCAAGGCTGCCAATGCCTTGCTAACCATTGCTGATTTTGAGCAAGCTATCAACACGGCACTGCAAATTTTGGGAGAGAGTCTAGAAACCGATCGCACCAAAGTGCTAGAGAGCCTGTTTGACGATCCGGCTCGTCCCTTTTCGCGCTATCACAACGTTATCTACGAGTGGATCAGACCTGGTACTGTGCAGCAACTCTCGCATACCCAAGCTGGACAAGTGGACACGAGAGGTCGTCTAGAAAGCTTCTTTGAGACGTTTTTAAAAGACAAAGGGTTCGGCGGACTGCTAGCCGAGTGGGATGAATCGCTACATGCGGTGTTCCAGGCGGTGGAGGTAAAATCGGTGTATGCTGTGCCCATCTGTGTGGATGAGCAGTGGTGGGGAGTGCTGGCATTTGATGACTGTCGGGAGGCGAAGCACCGCACAATAGCAGAAATGGCGGCATTGCAGACGGCAGCCAACTGTATCGGCAGTGCAATTTGGCGAAATCGCATCCAACGGGCACGAGAGGAGGCTGAGCGGCAGGTATTACGAGAACGTGAAAAAGCAGCTCAACAACGTGCGGCTGAACTGGCAAAAGCAAATGAGTTTCTAAGACGTAGCCTCGATCGACTTGCGGATGAGCGTAATCTCGATTCTTTTCTCGAACACCTCCTGCGTGAGGCGATTCTCATGCTAGATGGAGCGATCGCTCAAATTTTCCTTTACGATTCAGAATCTGAGACATTAAGTTGCTCTATTGGTGTCAGTCGGCAAGGAGAAGTGGTTTCTGCACCAGGACTGATGAAGGGACTACCAATTAGTCAGCCGTTCCCTGCCAATATTACGGGAGCATGGCAACGATTGTTGCATCACCGAGGTGCAATTCACTTTGATATCGACCGAGATGCTGACGATTTCTGGCCAGGTACGATTGAGTGGCACCGCAGTCGGGGAAATCGTGGTACGGTCTGTATAGCAATGATGATGGGCGCTCGACCGTTCGGGATGTTAGGTTTGGCGTTTCAAGAGCGAACTGATTTTACAGCTTCTGAGTTGGAATTTGTGCAAGCATTAGGGCAGCAAGCGACACTGGCAATTCAACTAACGCAACTGGCAGAAGAAGCAAAACTTGCGGCGTTAGCGAAGCTGAATGAAGCGATCGCGCGCGAACAAGAACAAGCGGCACAAGAGCGGGCAGCAGAACTCGCCAAAGTAAACTCTGCACTGCAACTAGAAGTCATTGAGCGTCACCGAGCCGAACGATTGGCGCGAGGGCAAGCCGAGGCGTTGGTCCGAATGTTAAGAGCCTTTGCTACCGCTCCTGCCTTAGATAAGTTGCTGGGCGTTGTACTGCAATCGATTGTTGAGCCAATGGGGGACCACTCCGGCGGCATCTGGCTGTACGACCAAATCCAAAACACTACCATTTTGCATATCAACTATGAAGACGGACAAACTCAGCAAGGGAGCCAAATCACTCGTCCAGGCAACGATCGCAGCCTCCTGCGGCAATGGGACAGTGATTATATGCAAGCGCTGCGGCAGCAAAAGATTCTGATCCAGGATCTCCGGCAGTTTGCCGATAATCCAGCCTATGCGGCCTACCACGCCCATAATCAGCAGCGTGGCATCAAAACGATCCTCGTCGTTGCCCTATTCTTTGGCGAAACCTTTCTGGGCAGCATCACCCTCCGCCGTGCCAATTACCGGGACTACAAGCCCGAAGAGATAGAATTAATCAGAGTTCTGGCACATCAGGCAGCCTTAGCCATCCAACTTACCTATCTTGCCGATCGGGGCAAGCAAGCGGCAATCAGTGAAGAGCGCAACCGCATGGCACGCGAGATTCACGACACTCTCGCCCAATCGTTGACCAGTATTCGGATGCAGTTAGAAGCTGCGACCCGCTTTTTAGGTCGTAAACCAGAGCAAGCCCAATCCTGCATCACCTTTGCCCAAGAACTGGCACAGTCTGGTCTAGCAGAAGCCCGTCGCTCAGTATGGGCATTGCAGCCCGAAGCCGAATCCTATCGCCATCTCTCTACTAGCCTTGAGAGTCTTGCTACCCAACGAACGGCTGAAACATTTATCCCAATTGAGGTGACGATTGTCGGCACGCCGCAAGCCTTACCACCTGATGTTGGTATGAATCTGCTCCGCATTGGACAGGAAGCGCTTAACAATGCCATTCGCCACGCCTGTGCCCGAACAATCATCCTTACCCTTACCTACGCTCCCGACCAAATTCAACTGCAAATCCAAGACGATGGACAAGGGTTTGACCCCCAACTCAAGCTGAGCATCGGCGGCTTTGGCTTCATTGGAATGCAGCAACGTAGTGAAAGGCTTGGCGGTACATGCACGATTAGCAGTCGATTGGGGCAGGGAACTGAAGTGAGGGTGACGGTGCCAGTTCACAAAGAAAGTCAAAGAGGTTAGAGTATGACCAACCATGTAGAGGCTGTGAAGACATTTTAGCAAGCGCTTCTATTATGAATCAAACTCAACCGCTCCGCATCCTCCTAGCTGACGATCACCCCCCTCTACGCAAAGGGTTAGCGCTGATCTTAAACAATGAAGACGACATGACGGTTGTGGCAGAAGCGGGTAACGGATACGAAGCCATCGCTTTGTATCGGCAGTGCCAGCCAGATGTTGCCCTGCTCGACTTACGGATGCCAGAGTTGGGAGGAGTCGAAGCGATCGCCGCCATTCGCGCTGAGTTTCCCGATGCCCGTCTGATTCTACTCACAACCTATGACGGTGACGAAGACATCTATCAAGGACTGCGGGCAGGAGCAATGGCATATCTGCTCAAAGATACCGACTGTGATGAAATTATTGAAACCATTCGAGTCGTTTATCAGGGGCACGAGCGCATTCCCTCTGCCGTAGGCGTGAAGTTATTCGAGCGGATGGGCAGCTCAGAATTGAGCGATCGCGAACGAGAAGTCTTGCAACTGCTTGCAGTCGGTAAAAGTAATCAGGAGATTAGTAGCGCTCTCAACATTACTGGCAGCACAGTCAAGTTTCACGTCAATCACATTCTGAGCAAGCTGAACGTGAGAGATCGCACTCAAGCAGTGGTCAAGGCATTACGACGCGGCTTAGTTAAGCTAGTGGACAAGCCTTAAACCTAACTAAAAGTCTAGTTAATACACTGACCATTTGATGGCAAATTAGCTAATGCTTTGGCACCTGTAGAACTGAACTTACAGTTGGCGACAGTGTGGAATTAATTCCTATATAGTGACATCAAAATTCGCCTTTTAACTAAAAAATAAAAATGTTCAATGAACTCACCCTACGGTCCTATGAACGATTTGCGATCGCCGATCGAATTATCCTCACTCGTCGCGAAGCTTTAGCTCAACAAGTGCCAGTTGATGAAAACGCAATCACCGTAGTGATGAGTCACAACTATTTTGACGATCTCGAAGCGTTGAAACACCTGCTATCATTTTCGGCCTGCTACATCGGTGTGATGGGTGGGAGAAGTCGAACAGAACGACTTTTGCAACAATATTGTTCGTTGACCCAAACAGGTTGAAAATCTTTACCATAAGACAAATTGTAGAAATCAAGGAGAAATATAGTGAGTAATAACGTTCCCAAAATTGCACTGGTGACTGGTGCCAACAAGGGATTGGGATTTGAAATCAGTAAACAACTAGCAAAACAAGGGATACAAGTTATCCTCGGTGCCAGAGACATTGCTAAAGGGCAGGAAGCGGCTGATAAATTGAAACAGCAAGGGCTAGATGTTGATCCACTGACTTTAGATATAAATAATGCCGAAAGTATTCAGAGTGCAGTCGATGCAATCAAAGAGAAATTTGGCACAATGGACATCTTAGTGAACAATGCAGGTGTCATGCTTGACTGGACGACCTCGGTGTTTGATGTTGACTTGAACATAGTGACTCAAACTCTGCAAACTAACCTATATGGCTCTTTTCGGCTCTGTCAGCTTTGTATTCCACTAATGAAAGCATCAGGTTATGGTCGTATCGTCAACATGTCTAGCACCCTTGGCTCACTTACAGATATGAGCGATCCAAACTCCCACTATGATGGCGTACTGAGTCCATCCTATCGATTATCCAAGACGGCTCTGAATGCGGTTACGGCTCTATTTGCTAAAGAATTACGGGGCACAAATATTCTGATCAACTCTGCTTGTCCTGGCTGGGTTCAGACAGATATGGGCAGCGAAGCCGCACCTTTAAGTGTTGAGGAAGGCGCAGATACACCTGTCTGGCTGGCGACGTTGCCCGATGGTGGACCCAACGGCGGTTTTTTCAACAGTCGCAAACCCGTCTCCTGGTAATGCTTCGTTAGAGGATATGCAGTTAATCAGATCGCAAGTCAAGTAGACCTAAAACTAAGGAGATGACAATGGATCTGCAACTGAAGGGAAAACGTGCCTTGATTACAGGTAGCAGCAGTGGAATTGGCGAGGATATTGCTAAGTGTTTAGCACAAGAAGGTGCGATCGTCGCGGTACACGGTCGTAGAGAAAAAGAAGCGAATCGGGTTGCTCAAGAAATTACTGCGGCTGGCGGTAAAGCCTTCGTTACTCTCGGCGATCTTTCAAGCGATGAAGAAGCCCATAACGTAGCCGAAAAAGCACTTTCGGCTCTAGGAGGGGTGGACATTTTGATTAACAACGCGGGTGGTTATGAACAGGTGGATTGGATGGATTCGTCGCCCATCAAGTGGGCAGATATGTATAACCATGATGTGCTGTCGATCGTCCGTTTGGTACAGCACCTTGCGCCTCAGATGAAGCAGCTTGGCTGGGGACGATTCATCCAACTTGCTAGTTCAGCAGGAGTGCAGCCTTACGCTTTTGGACCGGACTACTCAGCAGCTAAGGCAGCAATTATTAACCTGAGTGTGAGTTTATCAAAGGATTTGGCTGGAACTAACATTACCGCTAACACGATTAGTCCGGGTCCGATTAAGACTGCTGGCTTTGAGCAGCTATGGCGCGATTATGCCAAGACTAAGGGATGGGGCGATGACTGGAATGATATTGAGCGAAACGTAGTGAAGGAAGTGCTTCCTAACCCAACAGGTCGCGTCGGTCAGATTGAAGAGATTGCAAATTTAGTTGCATTTGTCAGTAGCCCCAAGGCTTCCTACATCAACGGAGCAAACTTACGGGTGGATGGTGGTTATGTTGTTGCTGTTAATTAGAAAAACTTAAGATAACGGTTAATACTATTTTGCCGCTTGAGCAGGTTCACCAAGCACATCAGATGATTGAAGGGGGACATACATGCGGGAAGATTGTCCTGCTCCGAGCCTGAGCCTAACAGAAGACGATTACAGAAGAGGTGGAGAAACAGTCATGAAATTGAAGCAATGGCACCTCAGGAAATGTTTGTAGGATAACGTTATTCAGAGATGATGAGTTGGGTAAATCGTTAAGGGAGGCGATCGCAACCATGACTCAATCTTCAAACGTAGTTTCTTGATATGTCTTTACGAGGAAGGGAAAGATAAATGACTCACTTTGAGACTGTACAGACATTTTTTGATGGGCATGAGATGCTTCAGGGTGGTCATGTTAAAGGCAAAATCGTCTGACAAATTACGAACTAGAAATGACAACAGGTATCACGATGAATTCAAATAATCAAAACAAATATGCTTTAGTGACGGGTGGTAATAAAGGTATTGGGTTGGCAATTTGTCAGGGCTTGCTGAAAGCAGGATTTCAAGTAATTTTAGCAGCCCGATCGCTTGACAAAGCTAAACAAGCAATTGACAAACTGCAATCAGCTCAGGTGCATCCCCTAGTTCTGGATGTTTCTGATGATGACTCAATTCATCAGGCTGCTGAAGAGGTACGCCGTGAGTTTAATCAGATTGATGTCTTGATTAACAATGCAGGCATCTATCCCGATGAAGGTGTAAACATTCTTACTATTGACCGCAACTTGCTGGATCGGACGATAAACACGAATACATTTGGTCCAATTCGGACTGCTCAAGCATTTTTACCGCTATTAGAAAAAGCCTCTGCTGCCCGGATCGTCAATGTTTCTAGTGGTTATGGTGCCTTGGATGGGTTATCGGCAAATGTTCCCAGCTATTGCTTATCAAAACTTACACTTAATGGGGCAACTATCATGCTAGCAGAGGCGCTGCAATCAAAAGGCATTGCCGTCTATGCCATGTGTCCTGGTTGGGTGAGAACTGATATGGGTGGTGCGTCAGCAACCCGATCGCCTGAAGAAGGTGCAGATACTGCCATTTGGTTAGCCACAGAAGCCTCGCTTAGTTTGAGCGGCAAGTTTTTCCGCGACCGCCAAGAGATTTCGTATTGAGGGAAAAGCAGATGAATCTTGAACAAACCATTCTTGAGGTTCGCGATCGCTTAGAAGTTGTCGATGCTTTATACCGCTTCGGTGCGGGAATTGACCACTTTACAAACGACATTAACCATACTCACGACGTAAAGTAATGGCAACATCAAAACCAACGATTCTTGTTTTAGGAGCAACGGGCAAAGTTGGGCGCGAAGTGGTTCGCTTGCTGGCAGAAGCCAATGATGTCCAAATCGTTGTCGGTGTTCGGTCGCCCGAAAAAGCGCAGTCATTTCAAGCACAACAGATCGAAGCGCGACTGCTGGATCTCGATCGCCACGAGACGTTAGCGCCTGCTTTAAAGAACGTAGATCGATCGCTTCTGCTCACAGGTTATAGCGTCGATATGCTGAAGCAGAGCAAAGCCTTCATTGATACCGCGAAGCAAGCGGGTGTTGAACACATTGTTCACATCGGTGCATCCGGCGCCCCAACTAACGAAGTGGCTCATTGGGGTTGGCATCAGTTCATTGAGCGATATATTGAGGCTTTGGGTTTCAATTTCACTCATCTGCGCCCTGAAGCTTACATGCAGAATCTGACTGCATTTGGCTGGCTCAAGGATGGTGTTATTACTCATTACATTGATAAAGCTCGGTGGAGTTGGGTGGATTGCGATGATGTCGCACTGGTTGTAGCAGAAACGCTGCGGCACCCCGATCGCCATGTCGGCAAAATCTATCCGCTTGGCTATGAAGCTGCTTCTATGCAAGATGTTACGGATATTTTAACTGCGGTCGTTGGCGTACCCTTTCGGCAAGAATCAAAGCCCCCGGAAGCGTTTCTCGAAGCTATGTTGCAGGCGGGTGCCGATCCTGCTTACAGCACCTGCATTTATACCCAGTTCAAGCTCAATATTGCTAATGCCATTCCTCAAGCAGATGCTACATTCGACAACTTTGAACTAGTAACGGGTAAGAAACCCACCTTGTGGAGAGAGTTTGCCCGGAAGCATCGAGATAAATTTAATTACTTACACAATTAAGAATGACTAATAAAACACGTCGTCAAGTTCTGATTGGAGCTGCGGGGTTGGCAGGAGCTACCCTCACTCAACAAGTCCAAGCAAATGCTCAATCTTCACCGAACCCTGCCGCTCAAATGACTTGCAACAGGTTTGCAGGTAAGGTTGTCTTAATTACTGGAGCCACATCCGGGATTGGAGAAGCGACCGCACGATCGTTTGCGCGTGAAGGAGCGATCGTCCATTTTTGCGGACGGCGCGAACAGCTAGGAGCGCAAGTTGCTCAAAGTATTGTTGTGGCTGGGGGACGAGCAACGTATCAACGCGCTGATGTGCGTCGAGAACCAGATGTTGAAGCGTTTGTCGATACCTGTGTGCAGAAATATGGGCGCATTGACATTGCCTTTAACAATGCCGGAATTTTTATGACTCCAGCCGAGGTTCACAAAATTCCGCTCGACAATTTCATGGACATCATTACAACCAATACGGTTGGTGAGTTTTTGTGCCTGAAATACGAAATTCCTGTGATGCGGCGGCAGGGTGGCGGCAACATTATCAACATGGCATCGATTGCAGGTCATGTTGGCTTTAAGACAACCGCTCACTACAACGCAAGCAAGCATGGAATTATCGGGTTGACAAAAGCTGCTGCCCTTGAAAATGCTGACTACAATATTCGGATCAATTCAATTTTGCCGCTTGCTGTTGACACACCGCAACTGCGAGAATCCTTTGCCTTTCAAAAGCTGACCTACGAACAAGCGGCGAAAGGGTTTGTGACCAAGCGAATCATGACACCGAATGAGATGGCAGAAGCAGTCATGTTCCTTGCGTCCAATAGTGCCACGTCTGTTACCGGAATGGATCTTGATGTCACAGGCGGACAGCTTGCTGGTTAGCCATCTCGAAATCATCAGAGGAGATTAGATCATCGTGAAACAAAACAATTTAGTAAAAACGGTATATGTCTAATCCTGTGGTTGAACTTGATTCTGCGCCTGAGCCATCAAACCCTAATTTTTCCCCGATTCAACCATTAAAAGCCACTTGGAACGGCATTACTACTAAGTACGCTCAAGAGCCTCCAGGGGAAAGCAATCATCTGCTGACAGGTCCTGTAATTGGAGCGGTGTTAGCACCACAACCGCGATCGAGTTGGCAGATTGATGGCGGTGGCAGTGGTGTGATTGCAGTGCCTACGGGTAGCGTTTGTTTATACACTGTACCGCAGATCTGGTGGCGATGGGAACAGCCTGCGGACACTGTGCATCTGGCGCTTCAACCCAGGTTAATTGAGCGAATTGCGGTTGAGTGCAATATTAGTGGTTCAGTTGCCCTAGACCATCGACTAGTTTTGTCCGATCCAGTTTTGTTTCACTTCGCCATGCTGTTTAAGACCGAACTACAAACAGGCGGCATTGGCGGATCGCTTTATATTGAGTCACTAACGACTGCATTAGTGGTGCATTTACTACGTCATTACCGCAGCAGTAGATCGAAAATAACGATCGATGATTGTCCGCTCAGTCAAGCTCAACTCAAGAATATCTGTGCTTTTATCGATGCTCATCTAGGCGATCGCTTCACCGTTGCTGACTTGGCGGCAGTTGCCCACTTCAGTCCGGCTCATTTTGCGCGAGCATTTAAGTCTACGCTCGGACACCCGCCGCACCGCTATGTGATGCAGCAACGGCTTGAGAAAGCTAAACGGTTGTTAGCAAGGACGCGACTTCCAATCGCCGAGATCGCGATCGCAGTTGGATTCCACAACAAAAGCCATTTTGCTGCTCAGTTTCACAAACTCGTGGGAGTGTCGCCCAAAGTCTATCGAGACAGCTTTTAAGCAGCTTACGCTTCAACATTGAGCAGAATTTCGATACTCCAAAGCAGGAATCGGGTCTGAAGTAAAGTACTTAATTTTTAAAGTTAATAGTATTAGCTCACAAAAAATCTACAAGGATAGGAACCATGTCAGAAAACCTCAGAGAGGAACACATTTCTGGGAATCTGGAAAATCAAAAAGCAAGAAGACTGTCTCGACGGCGAATCCTGATCGGCGGAGCTTCGGTTGCAGGAGTGGCTGTCAGTGCGATCGCTGAACGTGCCCAAGCCAATACTCAAAAACCACCACAACCCGCTACACCTCCAGCCAATCGCAATGGTCGATTTGCCAATAAAGTTGTCCTAATCACCGGAGCCACATCAGGAATCGGAGAAGCGACTGCACGGGCATTTGCTCATGAAGGGGCAACAGTCCATTTTTGCGGACGACGTGAACTGCTCGGTAACAAAATCGCTGCCGAGATTACGACTCAAGGTGGTAAAGCCTCTTACCAACGCGCTGATGTGCGCCGCGAGGAAGATGTTAAAGCGTTTGTCGATACCTGTGTGCAGAAATATGGGCGCATTGACATCGCCTTCAACAATGCCGGACTTCTAAACCCCAAATTCGTTAGGCTCCATGAGCAACCCACAACTGATTTTCTTGATGTTCTACACACCAATGCGCTAGGCGAATTCTTATCACTCAAATACGAAATTCCACAAATGCTCAAACAAGGCGGTGGCTGCATTGTTAATATGGCAAGTGTTTCCGGCTACAAGGGTTTTTCTGAGATCGGACCTTACAGTGTCAGTAAACATGCTGTTTTGGGTTTGACTAAAGTGGCAGCGTTGGAATACGCCAAAGATAATATTCGGATTACTGCAATCTCGCCGGGCGGCGTTGATACAGCGATGTTGCGTCAAGCGCGAGCAGCTCGTGGGTTAACGTTTGAAGAAGGCTCGAAAGCGATTCCAATTGGACGCACCAACACTGTTGAAGAAATGGCACGGGCTGTCATGTTTCTCACTTCTGACGAGGCTAGCGCTTTTCATGGTTCGCTCGTTGATGTCACGAGCGGAATGCTGGATTAAAAATCACCGCAGGAGGTTGAGTCAAAGATGTTTCAACGTCGGCAATTGATAATCAGTAGCGGCGCGCTCATAGGCTTCTTTGCCGCAGCGACCACTGCGATCGCGCGAACGAAAACATCATTACTATAGAAATCCTAAGTTAGTTGTGAGAATATAGAAACAAGTAGAATGATTTTCAGAACAGCCCTAGATGCTAGAAGACCTTAGTGAGTTCATTCAGTCCAACCCAGACTGCCG
>JAABUQ010005269.1_pt1 | contig 20888 bp, 18 predicted proteins | sample 5560001 | NCBI WGS metagenome assembly JAABUQ01 (sample SAMN10711888, study PRJNA513371) | rock metagenome | isolation source: Antarctica rocks | place: Antarctica: Victoria Land, Finger Mt nord | collected 2015-12-18
CCCTCTTGTCCGTATCCTATCCATATAGCCCTTCCCTAACAGGGGCCTTCCAGGGAGCCAGTGCTGAGGGAGCGACACTGAGGCAGGATGCCGCAAGTGCCAGGGACGAGCGGGAGGGGTTCCTACAGCATCGGATAATCCGTATAGCCGTGGGCGTCGCCGCCGTAGAATGTCGGCTGGTCGGGCGTATTCATCGGGGCGTTTGTCTGGTAGCGCTTCACCAAATCCGGGTTGACAATAAAGGGAACGCCGTAGCAGATGAGATCGGCATAGCCCGACTCCACGGCTGCCGTGCCGGTTTCTTTGTCGTAGCCGCCGTTCAGCATGAACGCGCCGCCGAACACTTCGTGCAAGATCGGCGCAATCGGTGTCGTCTTGCTTTCCGGCATCGCCATCGGGTGGTCGTCATTGACCGGCTCGATGACGTGCAGGTAGACAATGCCGAGGCCGCGCAGCTTCTCGGCCACATAAGTAAAGAGTGTCACCGGGTCGCTGTCGTGGATATCGTTGAAGTCGCTGTAGGGGGACAGGCGAACGCCGACCCGGTCTGCGCCCCAGATCTCGATGACCGCTTCGGCCACTTCCAGCAGCAGCCGGGCGCGGTTCTCGGCCGAGCCGCCGTACTCGTCGGTGCGCTGGTTGGTCCCGTCGCGCAGGAACTGGTCGAGCAGATAGCCGTTTGCAGCATGGATTTCAACGCCGTCCAGCCCGGCGTCTTTGGCATTTTGTGCGGCCAGCGCATACTGCTGAACAATGCCGGGAAGCTCGGAGGTTTCAAGCGCACGCGGGGTTACGAACTCCTGCTCGCCGGTGTCGGTGTAGATCTTGCCGGCGGGCTTGATCGCCGACGGGCCGACCGGCAGAACGCCGCCTTCCTGAGTAGACGGGTGGGAAATCCGCCCGACATGCCAGAGCTGCAAGAAGATGCGTCCGCCCGCGTTATGTACCGAGTCCGTGACACGCTTCCAGCCGGCGACCTGCGCCTTGCTGTAGATGCCGGGCGTTTTGGGGTAGCCTTTGCCCTGCGGCGAGATTTGGGTGGCCTCGCTGATAATCAGTCCGGCGGTCGCCCGCTGGGTGTAGTAAGTGACAGCAAGGTCCGACGGCACATCGCCGTCGGCAGCCCGGCTGCGGGTGAGAGGTGCCATGACCAGTCGGTTCGGCAGTGTTGTCGGGCCGAGTGTCAAGGGCGAGAAGAGATCGTTCGTCATGGGTTATCTTTCGTGATTTGTCTTGTCGTGTCAACAGAGAAGCCCCCACCCCAGTACTTCGTACCGACCCCTACCCCCACTGCGTGGGAGAGGGGTAAGAAGGAAAGTCAAGAAGCAGACGGCTCTGCTTGAGTCCCTCTTCCCCTAATCCTAACCCCTCTCTCGCTTGCGGGGGCAGGAGTCGGTACGAAGTACCGGGGGTGGGGGGTGGCTACCAGGGCAGTGTGTCGCTTTGATAGAAGTAGCCGCCGGTGGGGCCGTCATCGGGCAGCAGCGCCAGCCTGACGGCGGTTTTCGCGCCTTCTTCCAAAGTCAGATCGCCGCCGGGGTTCATGTCAGTCTTGACCGAACCGGGATGGGCGATGTTGACTTTGACCGCCGTACCTTTGAGCGCTTCGGCCTGGATGACGCCCAGCATGTTAAGGGCGGCTTTTGACGACGCATAGGCCGGCAGCAGGTAATCGGGCGAGAATGTCCCCGCCGCCGTGGTCGCAAGCGAGCCGAGAATGCTGGACTGGTGGACGATCCGGCCCGCCGGGGCAGCTTTCAGCAGGGGCAGCAGGGTCTCAGTCAGGAAATACGGCGCGATGGCGTTGGAATCAAATGTCCGGGCCAGCAGTTCCGGCGTGATGCCTTCGGTATCTTTTAGGATACCAGCGTTGTTGATCAGAATGTCCAAGCGGCCCAGCTTCTGAAAAAACGCCAGCGCGGCGTCGCGGTCGGCGGCGTCGGTGACTTCCAGCTTGAGCGTGTGGGCGTCAATGCCTTCGCTTTTCAGTGTGTCTACTGCCGCCTGCCCCTTTTGCGGGTCGCGGGAGCCGAGGACGACCGTGATGCCTTGATGCCCAAGCTGCCGGGCGATTTCAAGGCCGATGCCTTTGTTTGCGCCGGTGATGAGCGCAACTTTTTTATCGTCTGCCATGAAAGGTGATCTCCTGAGATGCAAGAGGCCCCCTAGCCCCCAATAATGGGGGAACCTGAGAAGAACAAGAAAGCTTCTCCTAATCCGGTTCCCCCATTATTGGGGCTAGGGGGAAGTTCTGGCTGTTAAGCAGCCGCAAGCTGCTTGATCTGCTCACGGGCTTTCGCCAAGATCGGCGCTTTAACTTCTTCGGGAGCCGACGTGCCTTCGACGCTGACGAACTCGACATCGGTCACACCTAAAAAGCCGAGGACGCCGCGCAGGGTTGGGACTAGCTGGTTGTAGGATTCGCGCTCCTGGCCGGGGCCGTAGCCCGCGCCGCCGTGGGCGGAAACGACAATCGCCTTCTTGTTCTTCAGCAGGCCCTCATAAGTCGCCGGGTTAAAGGTCTCGTTGGCACGGGCGACGTAGTCAATATAGGCTTTGAAGACGGCGGGAACGCCGAAGTTGTACATGGGAACGCCGAAGACATAAACATCGGCGGCCTTCAGCTCGGCAATGAGTTCGTCGGAGAGCGTCAGCAGCTCTTTCTGCTCCGGGGTGCGGCTGTCGGCAGGCGTGTACATGGCGTAGATGAACGGCTCGGTGATGAACGGGATGACCTGGTGGCCGAGGTCGCGGTCGGTTACGGTCACATCGGGGTGAGCGGACTTCATGGCTTCGACCAGCTCACTGGAAATCGCGCGGGACTGAGAACCCTCACCACGCGGACTGGCGTTGACGTGCAGAATGTGTGTCATAAGTATCTCCATTGGCTGACTAATTTAACAAAGTTTGCAAGAGGATGTCGGCCTCTTGTGGGGGGAACACAGGGGGATAGCTGAGGGTTCCCAGACTACCTGCCCCGGCGCGGCACGCCGTCATAATCCTAATGCGCCATCAACCGCTCGACCAGCGGGCCAAGCGCGAGGGCCGGAAAGAAGCCGAGGCCGACGACAATGACCGCCGTGGCGACGACCAGCCCGACGAACTGGAACGAGTCGGTCGGTAGGGTCCCGGTCGTCACCGGACGGCGGCCCTGACGCGCAAACCGGCCTGCCAGCGCAAGCGCCGGGATCGCCAGCCCGAACCGGCCCGCCATCATGGCAAACGCGGTCGTGAGGTTGTAAAACGGCGAGTTTGCGCTAAGGCCGCCGAAGCTCTGCCCGTTGTTCGCAAAGCAGCTTGCGTAGGCGTAAAAAACCTCGGTCAGCCCATGCGGCCCAGTGTTCGTAGTTAGGCCCGCCAGCCCGTCCTTCATGATGAGCGCCAGGGCGGCAGGCAGCAGGATCGCAATCGGCGACGCCAGCGTGTACAGCATGATCAGCTTGATCTCCGGTGGCCCAAGCTGCTTTCCTAAATACTCCGGCGTCCGCCCGACCATCAGCCCGGCAATGAACAGCCCGACCAGAGCCACCAAGATGATTGAATACAGCCCGGTGCCGAGGCCGCCGAAGACAATTTCGCCGAGCAGCATGTTGACCAGCGGCACCAGTCCGCCGAGCGGCGTATACGAGTCCGGCATGGAGTTTGTGGACCCCGTCGCGCCGTTTGAGGCCGTGACTGTCGTCAGCACCGACGCCCCTACCCCAAACCGGGTTTCTTTGCCCTCCATGTTGCCGCCCTGAACACCTAGCGCGGCAAGCGGTGGGTTCCCCGCCTGCTCGAACTGCCCGCATGCGCCGAGGCCGACCGTGAACAAGAATGCCATCACCCAGAACAGCGTCCAGCCCTGGCGCGGCTTCCCGATCATCACGCCGAACGTGTAAGTCAGTCCAGCAGGCAGCGCGGCAATCGCCAGAATCTCCATGAAGTTTGTCAACGGCGTCGGGTTCTCAAATGGGTGCGCTCCGTTGACCCCAAAGAACCCGCCGCCGTTTGTGCCGAGATTTTTAATCAGCTCCAGCGCCGCCACCGGACCCTGCACCACTGTCTGCGTCCCGCCTTCCAGCCCCGTCAGATGGGTCGCCGGCAGGAAGTTCATCGGAACCCCCTGCCAGACCAGAAGGAGGCTGCCGACCAGCGAAAACGGCAGCAGTACCCACAAAATAGACCGCGTGACATCCACCCAGAAGTTCCCCAAGCTGTCCGTCTTCTGCCGAGCCAGCCCGCGAATAAACGCAATCCCAAGTGCGAGGCCCATTGCGCCGGCGAGGAAGTTCTGCCCGGCCAGCCCAGCGACCTGGGTGAACGAGGTCATTGTATTCTCGCCGGAGTACACCTGCCAGGTGGACGTTGTCACAAAGCTGATCGCCGTGTTTATTGCCAAATCGGGCGTCATCGGCGTCGTCTGGATCGTTCTGTCGTACCAGGGCAAAAACGCTTGCATCCGCAGGAGTAGGTACAAGATCACGGTGCCGGCCAGCGAGAACCAGACAAAGTTTAACGTGTACTGCTTCCAGTTCATTTCTTCCGCCGCGTTGACCCCGCCGAGACGATAGATCGCCCGCTCTACCGGCCTCAGCACCGGGTCAAGGCGCGTTTTGCCGCCGTCAAAGACCCGCGCTAGGTAGCCGCCGAGCGGCTTGACCAATAGAATGACGACAAGGAGAAACGCGGCGTACTGCACAAGATTAGGAAAGCTCATATGGGAAGCATAGCCGATTACCTATAAAGAAGGTGTAAAGGAACCTGCCTCTGCTGTTAAGATCATCTAAAGATTTTTAGAGTCAATTTCCCAGAAATGCGAGTGTCTGTTGAGGGGCGGCCTTGTGTTCCGACGCTGCCAGCACCGTTTTTGTGCCGGAATGCTTTCGTGTTATAATGAGGGATGGGAAACCTGCTCACAGTGCCGATCCCGCTGCCGTGTGTCCGCCCCCGCCGGGTGTGGATTGGCCGTTTCTTGGGAGTTTTAGGAGCGGGTTTCGCCTTGCCGCTTCTTTTGTGGGCTTACGCCGGCGCGTTTTCCCGGATGGAAGCGGATGACTACGCCATGGCGGCTTCTGCGCGGCACTTAGGGCTGTGGGCGTCGCAGTGGTACTGGTACAACCACTGGCACGGGCGGTTTGCGATGCAGTTTTCGCTGGACGGGCTGGCGATTGTTCTGCCGGGCCAGGTCGGGTTTCTGCCGCCGCTTGTTTTGGCGGGATGGACCGGCGCTCTGGCGCTTGCCTTGCGCTTTGGAGCGGCGCTTCTCGGCATCTCGCTTCCCTGGCTTTGGGCGGCGTCGCTTTCCGCCGCCGGGGTCTGGACGGCGTTGTGGCTCACGCCGCAGCCGGAGCAGGCGACCTGGTGGGAAAGCGGCCTGCTGACTTATCTGGTACCGCTGGCCGGACTTTGGCTGTGGGCGGGGCTTGCCGCGCGAGTGTGCCGGCCAGGGGAAACCGGGACGGCACCGCCCCGCCCCAAACCCGCTGCGCTGCTGGGCCTTGCCCTGCTTGCGTTTGTCACCGGCGGGTTCTCAGAGACCGCCACCGGGGTGTTTTTGCTGTGGCTGTCCGCCGGGGCGCTGCTTCTGGCGGTTCAAAGGGATACGGCTCAGAAGAATACGGCTCAGAAGAATACGGCTCTGCCCGTGCTGCTGGCCGGACTCGCCGGCGCGGCAGCGGCAGCGGTTGTCATGGTGCATGCCTCCGGCAACCTCATCCGCGAGGCGTACTGCCAGCCGGCCCCGAACTTCGCGTTCTGGTGGGCGAAAACTTGGCACTCGGCTTTGTTTTTCACGGAGCTTCGGGGATGGGTGAATGAGTCTGCGCTGGCCGCGCTCGGCGGGGCGGCGGCTTTGGCCGCGTTTGGGTCTGCTCCCCTTCCCCGCTGGCGGCTGCCGTACCTGGCGGTGCTTGGGCTGGTCCTCATCCCCACCCTCTGCTTCGCGTCGGTTGTGCTTTGCTTTGGGCTGACCATTTATGCCGCGTCAAGCAGTCTGCCGCCCCGTGCAGAGCTGATGCCGGCGGCATTTGTGGCGGCGGCGGTGTTCAGCATGGCGGCAACCGCAGGGCTGCTTCTCCGCGCCTGGACACACTGCGCCTCGTACCGGCTCCAAGCGGCGCTTGCGGCGGCGCTCGCTTTGCCGGCGGCTGCCTGCACCGGAACCAGCCTGCCCGACTGGGCAGCGGCAGGGCAAAGCGCGATCCGGACAATGACCGGCCATGCCCGCCTCTGCGACCGGCAGACCGCGTTCCTTGCCGCGTCCTCCGGCCGGGCCGTCTGCCTAGGGAATCTGTCATCGCCGGCCGGCCTGCCGCCGGTGGGCGGAGACCCTTCTTCCTGGCCCAACCGCGCGGTGGCGTCGTACTACGGCCTGCCGCTCGTGGTCGAGAGCGGCTATGTCTCCCACCTGCTGACGCCGGCGGAGGAAGCACAGTTCAGGCGAAAGAGCCGGATTGTGCCGGGGCTGACGCCACTCGTGGACGGTGTGCCGCTCCGCTTCCGCTGGCTTCAAGCACAGCAGGCTGTATTGAAGTAGACAAGAATAGTAGTAGGCAAGAATAGCATACGCCCTAGGTGTTATCTGACACAAAGGCCGTGTCCCAATGGGACACGGCCTTTGTGTTTTTGGCTGTTTTCGGCTTACTTCTTCACCGGCGCGGCTTTGTCAAGCGCCAAATTCAGCATCAGGACATTGACGGCAGGCTCGCCGAGGAAGCCGAGGCCCCGGCCCTGCGTGTTGTCTTTGATTAGTCCCGTGACGACATCTGCGCTGACGCCTCGCGCTTTGGCGACACGGCCGGCCTGAAGCGCAGCGTTCGCGGGGCTGATCTGCGGGTCCAGGCCCGACGCCGACCGGGTAACGGCATCCACCGGAACCTGGGCGTCAGCGGGAAGGCCGTTGTCTTTGCGGTACGCCGCCGCCAAATCTTTGACGCCGTCGAAGTCCGACGGGTCAGGCTTGCCGGGAGCGAGGTCTTTCTTGTGGACGCCGTTGATCAGCTTGTCCGAAGTCGGCCCTAAGTTCGTGCCGCTGCTCTGGGTCGAATCATAGCCGCTGCCCGCCGCCGACTGGCGCGGGTGGAAGTATTCCGGCTTCGTGAAACCCTGCGCGAGCAGCGCCGAGCCGACGACGGTTCCCTGTGCATTCGTGACCAGGCTGCCGTCGGCCTGGTGCTTGAATGCCACCTGCGAGAGTCCCCAAACGACCAGGGGATAGATGCCGCTGACAATCAGCAGCAGGACAATCGTCACTCGTATTGAAATCAGCAGTTGTTTTGCCATTTTGTTTTAGTTCCTATTGAGAAGGGACCCCACCCCCGGCGCAGCACTGGCTACCCGGAGGGCAAGCGCCGACCCCTCCCCCACTTCGTGAGAGAGGGGCGAAGATTAGGACAAGGAAACCGCGAAATGCTTTCCGAACTTCTTACCCCTCTCCCGGAACGGGGGAGGGGTCGGCGCTTGCCCTCCGGGTAGCCAGTGCTGCGCCGGGGGTGGGGGCTATTTGCCTAACTCCCCGGCGCACAGTGCAGCAGGACCACAATCTGGTCCAAAAGCCAGATACAGGGGAACGGCAACAAAATCCCGCCGAGACCCCAAACCGCGAGGTTCCGCCGCAGAAGGGCCGCCGCGCCCATCGGGCGGTACGGAACGCCGCGCAGGGCGACGGGAATCAGCGCAATGATGATCAAGGCGTTGAAGATAATCGCCGCCAATGTCGCCGAGTAGGGCGAATGCAGGTGCATGATGTTCAAGGCCCAGAGCGGCCCGTGCTGAGTCCCAGCGACTAAATAGAGCGTCGAGAACATCGCCGGGATAATCGCAAAGTACTTCGCGACATCGTTTGCAATCGAGAATGTCGTCAAAGCGCCGCGCGTCATCAGAAGCTGCTTGCCGATCTCGACAATCTCAATCAGCTTGGTGGGGTTCGAGTCCAGATCCACCATGTTTCCCGCTTCTTTGGCGGCCTGGGTGCCGGAGTTCATCGCGACGCCGACATCGGCCTGGGCCAGCGCGGGGGCGTCATTGGTACCGTCGCCGGTCATCGCAACCAGCCGCCCGTCGGCCTGCTCTTTCTTAATCAGCGCCATCTTGTCTTCGGGCTTCGCCTGCGCCAAAAAGTCATCTACGCCCGCTTCCTGAGCGATTGCAGCGGCGGTCAGCGGATTGTCGCCCGTGATCATGACCGTCTTGATGCCCATTGCCCGCAAGTGGTCGAAGCGCTCGCGCATCCCGCCCTTGACGATGTCCTTGAGGTAGATAATCCCCAGCGGCTTACCGTTCAGGACCACGGCAAGCGGCGTGCCGCCTTTGTTCGAGATTTCGTCGGCAATCGCCTGAAGCTCGGCAGGAACACTGCCGCCTTCCGATTTGACGTAATCAATCACTGCCTGCACTGCGCCTTTGCGGACGCGCGTGCCGTTCATGTTGACGCCGGACATGCGCGTTTGCGCCGTGAACGGGATAAACTCGGCGTCTTTTTCCGACATCTCCCGCCCGCGCAGATTGTACTTTTCTTTTGCCAGCACGACAATAGACCGGCCTTCCGGCGTCTCATCGGCCAGGCTCGACAACTGGGCGGCATCGGCCAGCTCGTTGATGTCAACGCCGGGCAGGGGCAGGAACTCGGCGGCCTGCCGGTTTCCCAGCGTGATCGTGCCGGTCTTGTCTAAAAGCAGCACGTCCACGTCGCCGGCCGCTTCGACCGCTTTGCCGGACATCGCCAGCACGTTATACTGCATGACCCGGTCCATGCCCGCAATCCCGATGGCCGACAGTAGGCCGCCGATGGTGGTCGGGATAAGACAGACCAACAGGGCGATTAAGATCGTGATGCTCGGCGCAACTCCCGACATGCCCGCCCCCGACGCCTGCCCGACGTTGTACTGGGCAAACGGCAAGAGCGTGACAGTTGCCAAGAGAAAGATAATCGTCAGGCCCGCAATCAAGATATTTAAAGCAATCTCGTTCGGCGTCTTCTGCCGGGACGCACCTTCGACCAGGCTGATCATGCGGTCAATAAACGTCTCGCCGGGGTTCGCCGTGATCTCGATCTTGATGCCGTCCGAAATGACCTTCGTGCCGCCGGTGACTGCCGACCGGTCGCCGCCCGCTTCCCGGATGACCGGGGCGCTTTCGCCGGTGATCGCCGATTCATCAACGCTTGCGATTCCTTCGATGATCGTGCCGTCGCTGGGGATCACGTCACCGACGTCGCAGACCACAACATCGCCTTTGCGAAGATCCGGTGCAGCGACCATTTCGACCTGTCCGTTTTTGCCGAGCCGCTTGGCTTTTGTGGTCGTGCGGGTCTTGCGAAGCTCATCCGCCTGCGCCTTGCCCCGTCCTTCGGCGATGGCCTCGGCGAAGTTTGCGAACAGCACGGTGAACCAGAGCCAGAGAGCGATCTGCCCCGTAAATGCCTGCTCCCAGTGGCCCATGCGGACGCCCGAAGACGGGACAAGGCTGGCGAGAAAGATAATCGTCGTGACGACGCTGCCGACCCAGACCACAAACATGACGGGGTTCTTTGCCATCAGAACGGGGTTGAGCTTGGCGAAAGCGTCACCAATCGCGCGTTTGACAATCGGCGGGTCAAACAGCGGACGCGCCCGCTTGCCCGCCGGCGGCACCGAAGGCGCGGTTCCGGTCGGCCCAGTCCCGTTAGCAATCGGGGTTTGTAGATTTTGCTGTGTTGTTGCCATAATTTTTTCTCATGCTCCCGGCCTTGAAAGGCCGGGCTACAAGTTTACAAAGGCCCTCCGGGCCTAGAGTTCTTCAGCCCCGGAGGAGCTTCGTACCCTGTTAGCCCGGTCCTTCAGGGCCGGGTCTAAAACGTCTTTCCCCCGCGCATCAAGAAGTGCTCGACGACCGGCCCCAGCGAGACGCCGGGGAAGTAGGTCAATGCGCCGACGATGATCACCACGCCGACCAGCAGCCCGGCAAACAGCGGCGTGTCAGTCGGGAACGTCCCCGCGCTTGCCGCGACCCGCTTCTTTTTGACCATGCTGCCCGCGATCGCAAGCAAAGGCACGATCATTAAAAAGCGCCCGATCAGCATGGAAATTCCCTGAGTCAAGTTCCAGTACGGCGTGTTGACCGAGATGCCGGCAAACGCGCTGCCGTTGTTGCCCGTCGTCGAGTCATACGCATACAGTATTTCCGAGAAGCCGTGCGGCCCGCTGTTGTTGGTATTCGCCGACGCCAGGGCGTTGACACTCGTGCCGACCGTGTTCCAGTAGGCAGCCGGATGCGGGACATGGGTGACGCTTGCACCTGCCGTGAACAGCAGCACGTCGGCGGCCAGCACCAGGGTCGCCAGCATCGCCATCTTGATCTCGAACGCTTCCACTTTCTTGCCCAGATATTCCGGCGTGCGCCCGACCATCAGCCCCGCGATAAACACCGCGAGAATGGCGTACATCAGCATCCCGTACAGTCCTGCGCCGACGCCGCCGAAGATGACCTCGCCGGTCATAATGTTCGCCATCGGCACCAGGCCGCCGAGCGGCGTATACGAGTCGTGCATGGAGTTGACCGCGCCGCATGACGCATCGGTCGTAACTGTCGCAAACAGCGCCGAGCGGGCGATGCCGAACCGGACTTCCTTGCCTTCCATGTTGCCGCCGCTGTCACCCAAAACACTGGCCCGCGCTTCCACGCCCTGCGCCGCAATCAGCGGATTCCCCATCCCTTCCTGCGTATAGGCGACCGTGACGCCGACGGCAAACAAAAAGCCCATCGCGCCCCAGAGCGCCCAGCCCTGCTTGACGTTGCCGACATACAGACCGAACGTGTACACAATGCCCGCGCCGATTAAAAAGATGCTCAGGACCTGGATAAAGTCGGTCAGCGCCGTCGGATTCTCGAAGGGATGCGCGGAGTTGACGTTCAGCGGTCCGCCGCCGTTGGTCCCCAGCATCTTGATCGCTTCCTGCGATGCAAACGGACCGCCGGGGATAATCTGCGTTCCGCCTTCCACCGTCGTCACCGACTTGTATGCATGGAAGTTCTCAATCACGCCCTGCTGGCACAAGACTAAAGCGTAAACAATGCACAGCGGCAGGAGAACATACACCGTGGCGCGGGTCAAGTCCACCCAGAAGTTGCCGATGCTCGCCGCCGAGCGCCGGCCTAACCCACGCACCAGCGCAATCGCGATGGCAATGCCCGTGGCCGCCGAGAAGAAGTTGTGGGAGACAAGCCCGACCATCTGCGAGAAGTACGACATTGTATTCTCACCCGAATAGGCCTGCCAGTTCGTATTTGTCGTAAACGACGCCGCCGTGCTGAACGCAAGATCCGGCGTCATCGCCGTCGCATAGGACGGTGCGTTTTTGGCGTCCCCAAAGTGCATCGGGTTCAGCGGCAGGAACGCCTGCCAGCGCAGGACGGCATAAGTGAAGACCAGCGTGACCACGCTGAACAGCAGCATTGCCAGCGTGTAGGTCGTCCAGGGCATTTCCTCGTCTTCGCGCACCCCGCCAGCCTTGTAAATCAGCGCTTCGAGAGGGCGGAACACCGGCGAGATCAGCGTCTTTTTGCCTTCGAAGACGTTAAACATAAACGTCCCAAACGGCTTGGTGAGCGCGAGGATCAGCGCGGCAAAGAGGATGATCTGAAACCATCCGATGAGTGTCATAGTGAAAATCTCCTGATTGACCTACCGCACCGCTTCGCTGCGGTCCTTCCTAAAGGAAGGATAAGGAAAAGACAAAGATAAGGACAAGAGGGCGCGGCAAGCGGTGCCCCTACGTTTTTCTGTCCGTATCCTTTAGGAAGGACCCTGCGAAGCAAGGAAGGTAGGTCCTAAAACTGCTCCGGGCGGAGCAGCGCAAACATTAAATAGACCGTCAGACCCAAAGCGGAGATGCCCGCCAGCCAAATTTCCATCGCACGCTCCTTATCAACGTCCTACAAACGGTCGCACCCGTAGGTGTAGCCGACTGCGATTGCGAAAAACGCAATCACCGCGCCAAGAAACAGAAAGTCCTGCATGAGTGCCTCCTTCGCTTACTCTTTCGCTGCACGGCTATCGTATCCGATTTGCTATAAAGAACGTGTAAAGAAGCGGGCGGGCGATATAAAGATTTCGTAAAGATTTTGGGGGAGCGGGTTGGTAGATGGGGTACTATGGGGCAGATGAGAAACGCAGAGTGAAACACGCGCCCGGCCTCGCTTTTATCTTTGTCACCCTGCTCATTGATGTGCTGGGAGTTGGCCTGCTCATCCCTATTCTGCCGAAGTTCGTGGCGACGCTGTCCGGGCGGGGCCTCAGCGCCGGGGCGCGGGATTACGGGCTGCTCCTCGGCCTCTACGGCCTGATGCAGTTCGCGTTCGCCCCGCTGCTCGGAGCGCTGTCGGACCGCTACGGGCGGCGGCCCGTGCTGCTGCTGGCGCTCGGCTTTACGGGGTTCGAGTATGTTATTCAGGCGCTGGCGCCGACTTTGACCTGGCTGTATGTCGGGCGGATTCTGGCGGGGATTACCGGGGCGAGCTTTACGACCGCGTCCGCGTATATCGCCGATGTCAGCCCGCCGGAGAAGCGGGCGCAGAACTTCGGCCTCATCGGCGCGGCGTTTGGGGTCGGCTTTATCGCCGGGCCGGCGCTCGGTGGCCTGCTCGGCGCCTGCGGCCCGCGTGTCCCGTTCTGGTTCGCGGCGGGCCTCTCAGGCATCAACCTGATTTATGGGATACTGGTCCTGCCGGAGTCGTTAAAGCGCGAGAACCGCCGTCCGTTCGCCTGGCGCGAGGCCAACCCCTTCGGCATTTTGCTGGTGCTGGGGCGGTACCCGGTCGTCAAAGGCATGGTTTGGTCGCTCCTCGCATCGAACCTCGCCGCTCAGTGCCTGCAAAGCACCTGGGTCTTGTTTATGACGGCCCGGTTCGGCTGGGGAACACGCGAAAACGGCTTTTCGTTGGCCGTGGTCGGAGCGGTCGCGTTAGTCTTCCAAGTCGGTCTGGCGCGTTTCCTGCTGCCGCTGTTCGGCGAGCGGCGCACGGTCCTCATCGGCCTTGCCGTTGCCGCCGCCGAATATCTCGGCTACGCCCTTGCGGACCGTCCCTGGATGGTCTACGCGATCATGGTTGCCGGCGGCCTCAGCTACTTGTCGGGTCAGGCCGTGTCGGGCCTGCTGTCGCGGGAAGTCGGCGATGATGCTCAAGGAACGTTGCAGGGAGCGCTAACCTCGCTCGCCAGCCTGACCGGCATTGTCGGCCCCGTCGCCGCAACTGCCCTCTTTGCTTACTTCACCCGCCCGCATGCCTCCCACCAAATCCCCGGCATTTCGTTCTTTCTGGCGTCAGCGTTGGACATCATCGCTGTCGTGATCGCCGTCCGCGTCCTGCCCCGGTCAAAACGCGAGGCTTAACAGATGCAGCCGCTTCAGGCGGCGGTGAGCGGGTCGCAGTGCCGGGCGGTTCCTTCCATCTCCCGTTCGTGCTGCTGCCCCCAGACCACCATCGCTTCAACGACAGGCCGCAGGCTCTGCCCCAGCGGTGTCAGCGAGTATTCCACTTTCGGCGGAACCTGCGCGTAAACTTCCCGGTGAACGAGGCCGTCGGTCTCCATTTGACGCAGTTCCTGGGTCAGCATTTTCGGCGTGACGCTGCTGGCCGTAATCTCATTAATCCGCCGCTGAAGCTCGGCAAACCGCATTGTTCCGCCGAACAGCCGCAGCAGAATGAAAATCTTCCAGCGTCCGCCCACCATCTGCAACGTTCGTTCGGCGGGGCAGCCCGCCATCATGTCTTTCATGGGTCTTTGTCTTTCTGAGCAGTATACTTTTGGAGAGTATAGCACATAAAAGTGCATACTAGACAAGCTAGGCATTATGCGCCATACTTCTGTCAGCACTTCACAGGAGAAGACGATGATGACAGAGATTAAGATGACAGAGATTAAGATAACCGATGCCGAAAAAAGAGCAGTGGCGGAAGAGTTTTTGGCGGGGCTGAAAACACGCGACTGGGACCGGCTCCGGGCCGTGATGACCGACGACATTGTTTGGACCATGCCCGGCAGCAGCCTGATCTCCGGCGAAGCGTCAGGTGTCGAAGCGGTCCTCGCACGCTCCCAGCAGATTGTCGGCTACGGCCTGGATTTCGCGCTGAACCATATCCTGATCGGCCAATACCACGTCGCGCTGTCGCTGCACAACACGGCGACGCGCGGCGAGCTGAAGCTTGACGAGTCTCTCGCGACCGTCTGCTTTCTGCGGGACGGCAAAATCGCGGTCATTCACACGTTCCTGTCCGACATGGACGGCATGAACGCTTTTTTCGTTTGACACCGGCCAGAGAGGAAATAAACAATGGAACTCTCGCGTAAAACACTCTCAAATAAAGAAAAAACGACGGCGCTCCAGCGGAGCATTGAAACCGGCGATACGCTGGAGTTGAACCTGCTTCATCCCACCCGCTACAAGCAGCATAACCCCAATCTCGGCGACGGCATCGAAGCCATTGCCGCCATCCATGCCCTGCTGCCCCGCGATAAAGTGTACGCCCATGTCGTTCGTGCTTTTGAGGACGGCGACTACAGCTTTGTCCATGTGGATTACCATCTCTTCGGCCCCATGGTGGCTTTTGACATTCACCGCTACGAGGATGGTATCGCGGTTGAGCATTGGGATAACTTGCAGGAGACGCCGCTTGGCCGCAACAAGAGCGGCCATACCATGACCGATGGCAAGACTCAGACAACGGATCACGAGAAGACCGCCGAGAACAAAGCGCTTGTCGAACGCTTTGTCCAGCAGACGCTGATTGGGCAAAATTGGGAAAACAACGCGGCCTACTTCGACGGCGACAGCTTGGTGCAGCATGATCCGCACATGGGCGACGGCGTCGCCGAGTACCGGGCCGTCCGGGACCAGTGGGAAGCCGCCGGTACGCCTGCTCAGTATGAGGCGCTGCACAAAGTGCTGGGCGAAGGGAACTTCGTGCTGACACTCAGCGAAGGCCAATTTGGCGGCAGGCACAGCGCCTTCTACGATCTGTTCCGTGTGAGCGCCGGAAAAATTGCCGAGCATTGGGATGTGATTGAAGAAATTCCGGCGGAAGAAAAACGGCAAAACGGCAACGGTAAGTTCTAAACAAGCCGATTAACGGACTCCCGCAAGGAACTCCAAAACCTCCTGCACCGCAGCGTCTTGTTTCCGTTCTGCCAGCCATCCCAGCACCGTGACTTTGTGCGCCCAGAAAAGAGCGGACGTTTCGTTGCGGAAAGTCTCCGGCGGGACGACTTCGCCGCCGAACCGAGCATATTCTTCTAGGTAGTGCCGCGTCAGCCTTTCCCGCCGGGTACTTCCGTCTTCGGCAGCATCTAAATCGGAAGCATCTAAAAATGCTTTGTGTCCAGACCAATCAGGAAGAGCCAAGTAGGGAACCACATCGGCGAACCGGGGACCGTGGCTGTTCTTGTGCAAATCAAAGACAACCATTTGTTTGTGCTTTCCGCGCCAGCCGAAATTGTCTGGATGGAAGTCCTGGTGCAGCAGTCCTTTGGGCTGCGCCTCGACCTGTGCAAACAGTTTAGATGCGGCCTGTTTGAGAGGCAGCACTTGTTCGCTGACGCCGCAAGCCCTCAATCCGGCTTCCAGTTGAGCATCGTTTGGTTGGGCGCTGAGACCTGTCAGCCACAGATTTTCGTCCAGAAGACCGACCTGTTCGTAGGGATGCAGATGCGCGGCGTACTCCGGGGTGATGGAACAGGAGTTGAACCGGGCAGGCAGAGACAGCATCTCACGCCACTCCCCCTCGCTTTGACTCTCGAAGCCAGTCAAGGTCACGGGTTCCAGAAAGATAACTTCTTCCCCCTGAGCATTCAGCGCGGCAGCATAAAGACGCGGAGCTGGGACACCTGCCGCCGCCAGGTATCGGTAGTGAACAGATTCTGACTTGCCCTTCCAAACGCACTTCTTGACAAACACGGTCACTTCTTCCACTTCCCCGGTCAGCGCGGCGCACCGAAACACCATCAACTGCTTGTCGGCAGCGCTGGGATCGGCGGCATCAATGTGTGGACTGGGCGGCAGCGGCGTGACATCGCGAAGGGGCTTTTGGGCAATACTCTCAAAGATCGAAAGCAGGCGAGTCTCGCTCAGTTGAAAATGCCGGTAAAAAGGCTCCATGGGACTTGGTCTTCTTCCAGACAAGCTTATTTTGACGGTGTTCTCTCAATCTGTGCGATTTTCCTGCTGGGCCGACAGTCTATAATAGAGAGCCACTTCAAAGGGGCCGAAATCAGGAGAATAGGAAATAAAGACACTGTCATGCTCTCATCATCTTTAATTCCCAACGCCACGGCTGATGCAAACGACCTGCCGGGCACAGGCGACCATTCAGACCAAACCCTGCCGCGCCAGTATGTAAAACATAGGTCGGAGGCGGCTTTCGCCCGGATCATTCAGCGGCATCTGGGTCTCGTCTACGCCACCTGCCGGCGAGAAACAGGGGATGCCGAACTCGCCGAAGATGTAACCCAAGCCGTCTTCCTCGTTTTGGCAAAGAAGGCTTCCCGGCTGCGCGGCGGGGACAGCCTCGCCGGATGGCTGTTCCAGACGGCTCGGTTTGCTTCGCGAAATGCCGTCCGGCGGGAGCGCAGCCGTCTGCGGCAGGAACAAGAAATCGCAGCGCAGGAAATCAAACAAATACTCGACGCACAGGCGGGAGAGGCTCACGATCCCTGGAGCTGCGACCCTCTCTGGCAGACAATCGAGCCGCTCCTCAATGCCGCTGTCGCACGCCTGCGCCCGCCGGACCGCGAGGCGATCCTACTGCGATTCTTTGAGGGCTATGCACTGGCAGAGGTAGGGACACGTCTCGGTGTGTCCGAGAACACCGCCCGGATGCGCGTCTCGCGTGCCCTGGAACGGCTGCGCCGCCATCTCGCCCAGGAAGAAGCCATTCTGAGCAGCGCTGCTCTCGCCGCCCTGCTGGCGGACAGGGCCGTTCAGGCCGCCCCAGCCACTGCCGCCGCTCATTTTCCCGTCGCCGTCAGCATCGGCCCTCTGCCGATAAGCCTGGCTGCGGTGAAAGTCTCTCAACTTGCTCAAGGAGTCCTGCATACCATGTGGATGAAATCAGTCACAACATTCGCCTCAATTTTTACTCTCACCGCCGCCCTCACAGCCGTGGCCGTGGCCGTCAACTACCACAACCGCATCTCCGGGGTGGACTGGACGGACTCGCCGCTGTCGGGGCAGAACCTCGCGTTCCAGCAGGGACTGAGTGGATGGGGCAAAGCCGCGCCCAACAGCGGTGCGCCGGATTACCTCATCCTGGCGGACTCACACGGCCCCGCCCCAAGCTTGCCAAGTGCTTTGCTGACGGCAAGAACCGCACATCCTCACGGCTATGGTACCTTGATCCAGGGCATTCGGGCGGATCGGTATTTAGGGAAGCGTCTGCGGTTCAGCGCCTCGCTGCGGACCGCTGCCGTCGTCCAGGGAGCCGGAGTCTGGCTGCGGATGGACGACCAGGAGGGCGTTTTGGCCTGGAACAGGGAAGCGCACCCAGTTAAGGGGACAACCGGCTGGCACCGGTACTCCTACGTGCTGGATGTGCCGAAGGACACGCAGGGGATGTGCTTCGGCAGCAACCTGACGGGACCAGGGAAAGTGTGGCTGGCGGATGTTCGCCTGGAAACAGTCGGAAAAGACGTTCCCTTGACGCCGAATATAGAAGAAGAAGCGTCTGGGGAGTTACCAGGGGATACACCGCGCGTTCTGCACCTCTGGGACTTAGGCCGGTCAGATCGGAATGAGGAACTGGAGGTCGCCGCGACAGCCATTGTCGCCGACACCCAGGCTCCCGCCGTGGAACGCTGCACCGCCCGCGAGGCGCTGGCCCTTGCCGAGATGCGGTTGGGACTGATGAGCAGAGCACAAGCCGACTTAGCCAAGTTTAATACAGAGCGTCAGGGACTTCCAGTTGACCCCGGCGTTGTCGCGGAGGCTAATCGGATGGCGAAACGGCTGGCAACCCTCTCGGCACGTTAAGAGGAAGTCACTTGGACAGGATATCAGGGCTGGAACTCATAGCCCAAGGATGCCGCCGAAGAACTTCAGCGTGTCTTGGATATGTGTATCCCAATACTCCCAGCTATGCTCGCCGGGGTTTTCTTGATACTCGTGCGGGACGCCCAGGGCAGTGAGATGCTGGTGCAGAGTGCGGTTCTCTTCAATGAGAAAGTCGTCCACGCCGCAGTCTATCCGCAGAGCGGGGAGCTTGGCCCGGTCAGCGGTTTCGGCCAGGGCAAAAATGTCGTTCGGGCCGCCCAGCGCGTTTTCGCCCATGATCGCCGTCCATTCGCTGCCAGGGTCAAACGTCCGCTGTCCGAAGCCGACCGCGCCGGAGTGGCTGACGGCGGCAGAGAACAAATTCGGGTGCTTCAGTGCAAGTTTGACCGCACCATAGCCGCCCATAGACAGCCCGGCGATCACACGGCCCTCGCGAGTGGGAACGGTGCGGAATGTCCGGTCCACAAAGCCGACCAAATCGCGCGTCAGATACGTCTCAAATGCCGCTTTCGGGTTTGCCTGGGCGTCCGTGTAAAACGACCGCTCGCCGTTCGGCATGACCACAATCAGCGGCAGGCCGTCCACATAGCGCTCTAGGCTCGTGCGCCGGGTCCAGGCTGTGTGGTCATCGGACAGCCCGTGCAGCAGGTACAGCACGGGGAACGGACCTGGCTTGTTGTCCGGCACAATCGCCGTGAACGACGTCATTTTTTCCAGCACCGTGTTCTGGTTCAGGTGAAACTCACAGATTGGCATAAGTTGTTCTTTCAGCAGAAGCCGGGGGTATAAAAACTCCCGGCAGACAAATGTCCTTCGGACACGGAAACCACCGCACGTTTCTGACATCCTCGTCCGAAGGACGCCTCTTTGCCGGGGGTTTCTACACTCCCGGCTCCCCCAGCAGCGCCAGCGTCAGCTCACGCCTCCGGGCATAGCGCTCGTCCGAGACCACAGGCACCGCGCCGAGAGTAGAAACCGGCGTGTCCAAGTCAATCCACGACCGGCAGCCGCCGTAAGCGCGGGTCACCGGCACGGTTACCGGCGACGCCAGCGCATACGCCCGGAGCAGCAGCACGAACACAGGCTTGTACGGCTCCCAGTCGTAGCGGCCATGCACGAACTGCGGACTCCAAATGTGCTGGGGCGCGAGATTGAGCAGCTTCGCCCGGTCCTCCACCCGCACCACGTCCGAGACTTCCGCCGCCGCTTCAATCCGTATCTCGCCCGGTGGCAGCTTCTGGTCTTCTTCTTCCCGGAGCCACTGCCCGAAGCACGGCTGCAAGTCCCCCGCCCGCTCGGTCTCATGCTCATAGGTCGGGTAAATCAAGAACTGCCGCGCCGTTAAATCAAAATCCCCGGTGTCTTCAATCAGCCCGCCTTTACGCAGCAGAACAATCTGATGCCCTTCCAGCAGTGACCGCTGAACGACCGCCCATTCTTTCAGCGCTGTGGTGAGTTCATTTTGGAGCATAATCGCTTTCCTTTGCCGCTTCCAGCAGCGTTTGATAAATCCAATCGTTGGGCGCGTAGTGCGCGAAAAAGAAACTGTCATCACCCTGCAAGGTGCGGGAAAGTGCCGCTGCAATCGCTGCCGAACGGCTAATCCCGGCCTCGCATTGGCAAACAATCAGCGCGACTTCCGAAAGATGCGCTTGCACAAACGCAAGAATCTCGCGGGCGACGGCTGGCGTCATCGCAACTTTGCCGGTGAGCGCTGCCCGTGGCCCGCTTTTGTCATGGAAGCGCAGGCGCAGAACTGCCTTTTGATAAGGCGATGCGGCAAGAACTGCTTCCATACGGTCCGGGTCAGTCACCGAAACCACTAGATAGGGGTCCGGCAGTGCCGCCGTCTCGATTTCGTGGCGGTTCAGCACGAGGAAGTTTACCACTGAGCCAGAGTAAATACGCTCGGCAATCGGTTTATGAGACAACATGGCCGAGTATTTCCCGCGCCGTTTCGTCCGGCGTTTGATGCGCGTTGTCAATGATAATGCCAAATGCCGGGTTGGGAATGCCCTCTGTATAAAGCTCAGGAATGCGGCGAAGTTCCCGCTCCGTCAGCGCCCGCGAACCGCGATTGGTCAGCGCGACCGCCATACTGGGACTGAGCGTGACGCAGTGAATCGGGGCACCGAGCGGCTGAAGCTCGCGCATCAAATACTCGTAGTCTTCTTGGCGCAGCGGAGAGCTGACAACCACGTTCAGGCCGAATGCGACGAAATTGCGCGTGACGGCAGCAGTGTTCGCCAGGTTCAGCGGGATGGACTCCAAAAGCGGCATGAACCGGATGAACTCGCGCAGATCGTCTACCTCCACATGCGCCGTGCGCGGCAGAAGCTGAACAAGCAACTTTGACACCGTTGTCTTGCCGGCGTTGATGGAGCCGTTGATCAAGAGTATCATGGCATCTCCAAATCGGCAAGTACCCCGTAATGGTCGCTTGGAACACGAGTAGAACCCGGCAGGGAATAACGGCCTATTAGCTCGACATTCTTGACCCTCGGCATGGGCGCAGGCCCGCGCTCCTGCACGAGTATCCAGTATGCCTGCGGCATTACTTCGTATCGAACCGGGCTGGAAGCTCAAGGGAAGGGCTGTTCGCCCAGCGCGGGTTCGTCTGAAAATCCAGGGTCGGCGCAGGCACCATGCCGCGCCGGGAGGCATGGATCGCCGCGAGGTCATGCCACACAGGACCTTCCTGCCCGTTCAGTGTTTGCTGACCTCTCAAAAACCGGTACACGCTTGACGCAGGATAAGAATTGGGTAGTGGCTCAATTAGATTTGATTGGGGTAAGCTGAACCTATGCTTACCCGAACCCTACGCTGCTCTGATTGTGGCAGCGAACGCCTGATCAAGAACGGACACGCCAAAAACGGCAAACAGTG
>JAABUQ010005270.1_pt1 | contig 20888 bp, 26 predicted proteins | sample 5560001 | NCBI WGS metagenome assembly JAABUQ01 (sample SAMN10711888, study PRJNA513371) | rock metagenome | isolation source: Antarctica rocks | place: Antarctica: Victoria Land, Finger Mt nord | collected 2015-12-18
CGATCGACTGAGATTTTCCCCGCGACGAGCTGCTCACGGATTTCCGCCGGCGCCTTCTGGAGCACGAACTTGGCGTGCTCGTATGTGTCGCGCTTGAGGCCGACCGCTGCCGCCGCCTCCGCCGTCGCGCGAATCGGCTCACTCGCCGCCGCGGACTCGTTCCCCTGCTGGCGAGATTTCGCCACGGCACCTTTCTTCGCGCCCTCGCGTTCCCGAATCCGGGCCAACTGCCGCTCCCACGGCTCACGCAGCATCGCGAGCTGCACGCGCTGTACGAGTGTGAGCTGCCGGCGTGCAATGTTCGCGTCGATCTGCGCGATGCGAAACTCCGCCTCGCTCTCGAATCGCTTCGAGATACGCGGCAGCTCGATCTTCAACTCCGCGGCGATCTTCTCGCGGTGGAACCCGTCCACGATGTGCCCCTGGAGCACCGGCCCCGCCGAGACGATGACCGGCACAAGGAAACCCTCGCGCTCGATCGATGCCTTCAGCGCGCCGTATTCTTCTGGGCTCAGGGTCGGCATCGGGTTTGCAGTGTTTGCCATGCTCGGCCATTTGCGGAAAGCTGCGGAAATCCCGGCAGAGCGAGAACGGTTCGCAAAGAAGGGTCGCTCCGGGCTGTGCGGCTAACGTCGCGCTCGATGTCCGGCATTTGCGCGCGGCACTCCGAACGAGCAACGACTATCCGGTGCCCGTACCCCGAGAGCGATGCGCTGACGTGTCACCAGTGCAGCACCGCGGTCGCGCCTGGGCTCGCGACGACGATCGAATACCGCGCCGACCAGCTCGGCGAAGAGTTACAGCGCGTCCACTACTGCTCGCGGGCGTGCGTCATGCTCTGGGACCAGCAGCACCCCGATTATTGGGCGAGTGGCTCGGACCGCCCGCCGCTCCCGTGAGCGGTCCGCTACACGGTCCGCTGCGCGGTCCGCTGCGCGGTCCGCTACGCGAACCGGGAATGCCGATTGTTCGTTCCGGTAACAGATGAGCGCGATGATGGCTCCGCGCAGCCGCCCTGATACTTCATGGCGCTGGTGCCGCCTCCGTCCCTGCCCCGGTTTCCGCGGACCGTTCCAAACCAGTGCCGCGAGCGGGTCCCACAAAGCGCGCACGCACGGTCTCGCCGGCATCGCGCACAAGCAGCACCGGCCCGAAGGCGGCCGGCTCCTCTGCAAATACGGCCCGGGGCAGCCGCACGAATCCGAGCCGCCGTGCCTCGCGAAGCCGTACGTTACCGAAGGCGGCAGAGGCTATCACTACCGCAACGCGCACGGCGAAGAATCCACCGACCCGCAAAGCGTCGCGCGCCGATCGCGTCGACGGGCTGTCGCCGCCGCCAAAGCCGAGCGGCAGCAGCGCCAAGGCGGCAAGACCCGCAAGATGCCCCCGCCCCCCGTCTCGCCTGCAACCGACACCCACACGGGCGGGCGCGCGACCCTCTCGCCTTCCGTGCGCCTCGCCCTCACCGCCGTTGCGCTACGCACCGTCGACACGTGGAGCGCCTTCTTCGGGCGTCCGGCTGCGCTCATCCGGGCAGAAGCCGTCGTCGCGCTGGCGGAGAACCTCGCGCCCCGAAAACCGTCCCCGCGATCGCACGCACGCGCCGGGCTTGATGCTGCCGAGCGCGAGCACCTCCGGCGGCGGCTCCTGTACGCGATCAACGGAACCTGGGCACGCGCGTTCAATCTGACACCGTCTGCCGTTCGCGACGCCGTACTCGCGATGCTCCGCTAGAAAGCCGCTATGCCCGCCAAACGTAAGAAGCCCCCGAAAGGCAAGCCGCCAGCCCGAAAAGTTGGCCGCCCGTCGATCTGGACCCCGGAGTTAGAAGCCGCGCTCGTCGCTCGCGTACGCTCGACCGGTTGCAGTTTCGTCGACGCAGCCGTCGCCTGCGGAATAACGTACGAGACGCTGAAAGCGCATCAGCGCGACAGCCCAGAGTTTTCTTCCAGCCTCGCCGCGGCCCGCACGCAGCTGAAGGTCCGGACACTCGAGCGGCTCAACGAGGCCGTCGAGGCGGGTAACGTCACTGCGATGACTTGGCAGCTCTCGCGCATGTGGCCCGAGGAGTTTCACGTCTCGAACAAGCTCGAAGTCAGCGGGGCCGTTGGGCAGCCGGGTGGAAACGGTGGCGATGTCCGGATTACGAATCTCACGAACATCATCGTCGCCAACGACGAAGCCGGAGCGTCCTATTACGCTGCCATTCGCGCCTTCACCGCAGCAGCTGGCGACAGTGAGCCCCGCAGGCTTCCTGACGGTGACAAGCCACGGAAACCCTAACCCGTGGATTCCGTACCGCCATCATGCGCTGATCGACGCCGAGCTCGTCAAGGTCGCACTAGGCAAGACGCAGCTCCTCATTCTGCAGGTCCCGATCCAACACGGAAAGAGTACGCTCGGCAGCGTCGGGAACGCCGTATGGACCCTTGGGCGCTTCCCGGAGCGGTTCGTCGTCGCCATCTCGCACACGCAAGACTTCGCGCGCGACCGCATCGGCGCACCGGCAAGACAGCTTTTCGAGCGGTACGGCGAGCAGATATTCGACCTCAAGATCGACCGCCGCAGCGACGCGAGCGATCGATGGAACATCGCGGGCCACGAAGGCGGGTTTTTCTGCACAGGGGTCGGCGCTGCCATCGAAGGTCGACGAATTGACTTGGCAATTATTGACGATCCGGTCGGCACGCTCGCGGAGGCGCAAAGCGAAAAGCATCAGCAGGGGCTCTACGATTGGTATCAGGCGCAGCTCTACCCGCGGCTCGCGCCCAAGGCTGGCATCATCGTCATCATGTCGCGCTGGTCGCGGAACGACTTTGTCGCCCGGCTCATCGACGCGGGCATCAACGGAACCGGCCCGAAGCCGGTCGTCATAGACTTACCTGCGATCGCGTTGCAGCCGGAGGAATACTCGGGCGGGCGCGATCCGCTCCGGCGGCAGCCCGGAGAGGCATTGTGGCCGGAAGTGCGACCGCTTGAGTTTCTGCGCGGCGTGCGCAACGCGATCGGCGAGAGGTTCTTCGCAGCCCGCTATCTTGGCCGACCCGGCGCCCCCGGCGGGACGTTCTTCAAGAAGTCTTGGCTGCGAGACTACGAGTTCGATGGGACGAATCTCGTCTATTACGATAACCGCGGCGGACTCGAAACCCTGCGCAGGGTGCCGTACGACACGCTGCGCAGGCGGCAATATATCGACCTTGCGACGTCGCTAAAGTCGGATGCCGACTATTTCGTGATTCTCACGGTTGGCATCAATCCGGTAAATAAGGATCTGTTCATCTTGAACGTGCTGCGCGATCGGGTAGCCGGACCCGACCAGCGTCGGCTCGTGTTCGATCAATTCGGCGTCTGGAAGCCGCAACGCATCAAGATCGAGGCGGTCGGCTACCAGCTTGCGTTCGTCCAAAGCATGATCGCCGAGGGACTGCCGGTCGCGCCTATTCTGCGCGGTCGCGGCGATAAGGCGGAGCGCGCGACGCAGGCCGCGGTGCGCTACGAGCAAGGATGCGTCTTTCACCCGCGTACGGCCGGCTGGAAGGCCGAGTTCGAGAACGAGCTGCTCGCGTTTCCGCGCGGCGGGCATGATGATATGGTAGACACGATTACCGATGCCTGCTCCGATCTGCTCGACGAAAGCGACGAGTCCGATTTAGCGGGAGGCTATCTGCCGTAAAGGGTACGCATCGTAGCTCGCGTACGGTTTCAAAGCCGCGGCCTAGTGAACCGCGGCAGAGACTCGGCAGGGCGCTTGTCATCGCCTCATGCAGGGCTTGCCATCGGTCAGCGTGCCGAGAAGATGGTATCGCAGCGACGCGTGGGGTCACGTACCGCGCGTCGCTGCTTTCAGCAGGGATTTCCCTGATGCCGCATGCAAACGCAGGGCATGAGAACTACGGCAAACGGAAACGGAAGCGCGGTCGTTGGTCCTGGCTTGACGGTTGGCGGTCTGCGCCCGGGCCAGGAGTACGATGTGGATTTCAGTCCGCCAGAAGACCACCCGGCCGACGCGTCGGCCATCTTCATCAAGGTTCCCGCGAGCAGCAGATTGTCGTCGGGCGAAGTGTATGTGTATCTCGTCCCGGTTGGCTTCTGATGAGTGACGCGCGTGTACTCATCCGCCTATTCGAGTTCGAGGGACCGGCCGATGCCGCGAACCTGATGCTCGCCGCCGAAGGGCTGACCGTCAAACCGGCTGAGCCGCCGCCCATGCTGACGCCGTACGACGCGTATGATCCGCCTGCTGCGATCGCGCAGCCGAAGAAGCCGCCCGCGCGCAAGCGGTGAGCGCGAGTACGTGCCCCGCTTGTGCGGGTGAGCCGCTTTCGTGTCGCACGTGCGGCGCTGGCAACGAAGCGCAGCTGCGGAATGCGGCGATCCTCGCGCTCTGCAACGCCGACTACGCGCTCGCGGAACCGACGTGGGCGATTCCGACCGACGCGATTCGCGATATACTCGAGCCGCAAAACGCCGCACTCGCGCGCGGCTCCAGCCGGTGAGGGTCACAACCGACGCGGAGGGATGCGCGCGCGGACCGGACGGCAGTCTTTGGCCAAACCTCTCGCCGAACACTGAGTACGACGTTGGGTACGGTGACGGCGGCAGCGCGTACGCCTCACGCATATGCTCGACGTGGCGGGAGGACGTCGCCGAAGCGGCGTCCGACATTTTCGACTCCTGGGCGACCATCGCGATCTTCGCGGTGCCGATTGCGCTTGTGGGCGGGCTCGTCGGTGCGCTCGCGGCAATGCGGTGGCGGCGGTGAGTGAGCAGATCGGCAAGGTCATGCCGGGCGACGTTATCATGCCGGGCGACGTGTTTCGCCGCAATGCCGATGGCTCTATCACGCCGCTCATCAACCTTTCGAACGGCGTGCCATTGTCTCCCGACTATCTCCCTCCAGTGACCCCAGCGCAAATGGGCGAGTATCGGCTGCCAATCGGCCGCGACACAAAGACCGGCGAGCTCGTCTACAGCGTCCTGCGTGGTGAGAATGTCTCGCCGTGGCGCATCGCGCTCTACATGACCGGCGGCGGCATCATCGGCCTACTGCTCGGCCTCGCGTGGCAGCACGTGCACCCGTGAAAATGCGCGACGCGTTCAAAGCCGAGGACGGCTGCGTGATCTGCGGGATGACGCGCACGGTCCACTGCGATGATCGGAAGGCCTGTCGGTACCGTCTTGCCGTGCAGCTTCGCCATGTGTACGGATATCGTCCGCCCTGGTGGGCGTGGCGCGTCGTCTCGTGAAGGGCGTCGCGAAGTGATCGACTGGCAGACGATTGCGACGACTATTCTCGGCTGGGAGACCGGCCGGGGCCTTTGGCGATTCGCTGCGCATAACCGTCAGCCGCGCAACGCTCACGAGCGCGAGCACCTGCAGCATGAGCGCGACGTTCGTAATTCCGGGCCGTACCGCGGCGGCTATCCGGGGCCGTGGGTCGATTGGGGGCACGCGGCCGAGTGCCGAATCTGCGCATTGCCGGAAAATCGAGAACGCAAGAAGATCGACTATAGCTGGATTCCGACGACGGACGGGCCGTGCAGCGCGGTCTCACCGCCGCCGCCGAAGCGCATCATCGTCGAGCACCGATTCGAACCGGGTAAGGAGTAAGCGATGACTTTCGAGGAACGACAAATAGCTTGGGCGCTGCGGAGGGCGCGCGAAGACGCAGAGCGCAGCGAGGCTTTCCGTGCCGAGGCAACGGCAGCGAGAGCCCCGATATTCTTCGCGATCTTCAAGGCCGATGCGCGCGTTGAAGCCTATCGCCTTGTCAGCGTTCAGCCGTGAGCGTCTTGCGACTAGGTGACCAGCAATTCGACCACCACGAACTCGGCATCATTCGCCACGTTGGGTTCGGCATGCGAGACTTTCGCGGTCGAGTCGGCTTGTGGTTCGACGTCGGCTGTTACCCCTCGCACGGCTCGCTGCAGTGCCTGTTTGGCGACGACATCGAGACCTTCTTGAAGAGCGGCGGCGATGACGTTTACGACATTAAGGACCTGAATGGCCGCGCCGTTATCATGCTTAGCGAGGGCGGCCTGCAACACATCGTAGGGCTCTTCAAGTCGTGAGCATCCAGAACGCCGCCATCCGCATCCTGACGGGCGAAGGCTCAAGCGACGACGCAAACGCCTGCGCCGACGCCGTTCTGCTGCTCTCGTCGGTCTGCGATGACGCCGACGGCGGCTACGGACAGCAGACCATCAGCACCCGGCAGCTCCGCAAGTTCCTCGAACGAGGTTCGACCGAAGGCACCTCCGCGCTCGACGTCAACGCGCGGTATCAAGCGATCCAGACCTCCCTCGCAGCCATCGACGCCAAACTCACACTGATCTCCGAAAGGGAAGATACCGTGTCCGTAGCTCTCGACCAGATCAACACCCTCATCGCGAAAGACGACGAGCTCGAAGCGACTCTCGAAGCGACCCTCGCGACCAACACGACGGAACTCGTGGCGCTGCACGACGCCGTGGCGCCGGATATGCAACCTGCTGTCGCAGCGATCATCGCGCGTCAAGCGCGGACCGTCGCTGTCATTAGCGCGTTTCAGGCCGCCGACGCGGCAAATCAGCCGCCTCCGACGGTCATCCCGCCCACACCGTCGCCCGTCCCGACGTCTCCCGGGCCGTTACCTGGACTAGCCGGCAGTGCAGCGCCGCCAGCTAGTCCACCTCCGACCGCAACTCCGACGCCGCCCGTCGATGCGCCGACCGGCACCGGAACTCCGGTATCGCCGAGCGCCCCAGCAGCACCCGCGCCTGGGACCGGGGTGAGTCCCGCACCCGCACCCGGAGCCGTCGCAGGCAATCTGACGCCCTCGGCAGGCGGAGATGGTACGGGCGCGATCGGCGGCGTCACCGGGGGCGTGGCGGCGCCCGGCTCGACTGCACCCGGCGAAACGACCGCCGGCATCCCTGGCCCGCCGCCCGGCACCTAATCCGGTTTGGCCGATGTAACACGGCTTCGCGTGGCGCGGCGACGGCGGCTCGTCGTCGCGCCACTTCGGCGTTGGTCCGCTCGCCGACAGCGTCTCGCGCTTGTCTCGATCGCGAATTGCGATCCGATGTATTTTGTCAGCGGATGGTGGTGGTGGACTACTGACGGAGAGAAACGCCCGTCCCACAGTGTCGTTATCCGGCGCCACGGCGCTGTAGCATAGCGAGACCCTGCGGGGGCGCGACGCTGGATCGCAGCCCACGCGTGTCTTTTCTGCGAGGGAAATATGGCGATCGAGAAATCAGGAACGGGCGTCCTCTTGGCGCGCTGCGACAACGCAGGCTGCATGAAGACGTTCACGCTCGGCGACTCCAAGGGCATCGATAAGCTGCGCAAAGCCGCGCGCACTGCAGGCTGGTCTTGTTCCAATCCGCCCAAGGGCACGGTCGGCAACGAGCGCTGTCCCGAGCATCGACGGGCGCCGTTCGCAAGTCTCCCGCGAGCTGCGAGAACGCCCGTAGTGACGTCATAACCCACGCCCGGCTCGCGCAGTGCTCGAACGGCCCAAAGCGCGCGCCTGGGCCGCTGCAGGACGCGTTCAAAGCGGATGCCGCGCGCGACGGCGAACGCGCCCCAGGTGAAAACGCCTGCGGCGCCGCGCGCCTTTGTCGTCGCCGCCGTCGTCGTTGCGATCATCGCACTGTTTGTCGTTCTCGCGCGCGCGCAGGTCCCACCGCTCTGTAACGCCGGGAACGCCCCGTGTCTCGGTTTCGGCGGGGGCGCATCCCAGGCACCCACCCCGCCGGGCGGGCCGACACCGGCCCCGTCGCTCAGTCCGAGCCCGTTGCCGTCCCCGAGCGCTGGTCCGAGTCCATTTCCGAGCGGGTCGCCCGGGGCATCGCCATCTCCGAGTAGCTCGTCGACTCCGTCGCCCTCGCCGTCACCCTCTCCGTTGCCTACCCTTCCGGTCGGCTCGAAAGTTTTCGCCAACAACGCGCTCTCGGTCGTGATCCCCGCAAACCCAACGCTCGACGTGCGCAGCGCGGCCGAACTCGCGACGATCGATGCCGGTGGCTCGATGGGCCGCTTCACGATCGATGCAACGACGTATCGAACCGGCACGAATCTCGGGGTTGTCTCGAACACCGATCCCGTCTATACGCCCATCTGCGATCTCACGTCCTACGGCACGTGCACGCTCTCAACGGTACATATCCCCAATGGTTACCGCGACGGCAAGGGCTCGGATTTCCATTCGACGTGGATCAATCAAGCCTCCGGGACTGACGATGAGGCATGGCTTACGGGTTCGACGTGCTCCGGGCAAAACTGCGCTGGCAGTGACGTCACGTTCCCGATCGCGGGGGCGCTTCACGTCGGCTTCGGGGGAAGAGCGCTGCTTTCGGGCGACGGGACGAATTGCAACGCTACCGGCGGCAACATCTGCCTCGCTGCCGGCACGCTACGCCCGGTCGATCTTGTCAATAACTCGCTCAACCACGGCGTAATGCTCGCGGTTCAATGCTTGCAGGCGACGACGTACGTCTATCCCGCAACGAAGTCCGACGGCCTCGGAACGACGAACTGCGCCGGCGGTACGCCGCCGAGGTACGGGCAGAAACTCTGGCTCGATCCGCAAGGCGTCGCAGAACTCCTGGCGATCAATCCGGTCGTCCTCGCGCCGTACATCCGGAGCTGGAATACCTACGGCGCGGTGCTTTCGGACCGCGACGAAGGAATAGTGGGTGTCGCCTCTGGGAGCGACCCGATGGCCGTCAGTATCGACACCAGCAGCGCGTGGGGCACGGTCATCTCCTCGATCGTGAGCGATCCGCACACCATTGCGTACGCGAACAACGTGACGAGCGGCGCCTACCACATCAATCTCAACATGCCGGCGGACATCCAGTCTCGGCTGCACGTGCTCGCGACGTGCGTCAATACGAACACCTGCGCAATCCCGTCTCCGTCGCCGAGTCCGCTCCCCAGCCCGTCACCCTCGCCGAGCTCATCGCCCTCGGCGGCGCCCTCCGGCACGCCGACCACGGTTCCCGCATTTCGGCTTTATGACAGTATTGGGCTGAACGTTCATATTGACCGATCGAACGAACAGACTGCGCAATGGAACCAGCTTTTTACCGCTATGGGCATTCGGCATATTCGAACACCCCTTCTGTCGCCTTACGACGCAAACTACGTCAACCGGCTCATAGGGATGATTAACGCGAACAGTGCTAACGGGCTCGACCTGATGATGCTCACGAACAAAGGGGCGGGCATGAACGCCTCGCTCTACGCCCAGTATAAGAACAGCCTTGGAAGCAACTGGACGACGATCGAAGGCATCAACGAGCCTGACAACCACGCGTCGGCAACGGCCGCTCAGGTGCGCGCAAATCAGCAGGGAGTATGGAACGCCGTCCACGCCGCAGGCTCGGTCCTGAACGGCATGAAGGTCGTCGACTCCTCGATCTTAGATTGCAACAGCGCGGGATTTGTTGACGGCGAGTTTACCAATTATGCGGACTATGCAACGATGCATGAGTATTACCCCGAGTTTAAACCGAACGAGCTGCCGGGCATCGGCGGAAAGTGTACCAACTCCTACGGCACCTCGACGCAAGGGCAAGGGTCGCTAGAGTGGGGCCAGTTCGAGGCGCGTGAATGGGTGCAAGGCAAACCGGTCTACACCACGGAGATCGGGGAGTGTAACGCCCCGATTCATGGATGCGCGGCTCCCGTAGGTACGGGACCGAGCACCGGGACGGCGACGGCAACGTACGAGCCGGAAATCCCAATCATGCTTTTCCTGTACGATAACGGGGCGACGTTTCAGCGAGCTTTTCTCTACGAGTTCGGACCGGATGAGGACAACACATCGACAGGCGGTTCGCTCGGGCTCTTAGATACCGCCGGTAACCGTAGGCCCGCGTATTTCGCCGTGCAAGGACTGGTCGCGCGACTGAAGGACGCAGCGAACTCGACTCCGCGCGCGCTCAACGTCGTCGTCTCGTCGGGCCTCACTTCAACCAAGCATATCCCACTGAGCTATGCGGACGGAAGTTACGGGATGGTTCTTGTCCAAGATGTCAACGTGTGGAATCCCAATGCTGGAACGCCCGCCGGTTGCAGCGGCGCTGGGTGCTCCGGCATAGCGCTCAACCCGCCCGACGATAGCGTGCAGGTCAGCATTCCCGGCGGCTCGCTCTCGTCGCTGACGGTGTCGACGTACAACGAAGCGAACGGAATGTGGGCCGATGATACAAGCCAGCCGCTCACCTTGCCGATCCACGTGACACTTGCGGCAAAACATATGACGCTTCTGCGTTGGCGTTAGGATGAGCGAAGCACTGAACGAACGCGATTATCGCGATCAGAAGGCGCTCATCGACGCCGCCGACCGCTCGTGGGAGTCGATCGCAGGCGAACTGCGCCAGAAGGGCGTCCGCGAGGGTAGCGTCCTTGCGATTCGGGAGTCGCTGCGCACCGCGGCGCTCGCGAACGACGATGCGAAGATTCCTCCAGTCGGCGTGTTTGCCGACGGCGATGCCTACAACCCGGTACTCGAAGCGTACAAGCCTTGGGATGGGACGAACCTGTACGCCGAGCTGCAGAAGCAAATCGCCGCGGGCGCAGTCGGCGCGATGACGATCCACGCGCCCGCGCACGACGGCATCCGCGAGCGCATCCGGCTCTCGCGCACCGAGGCCGCGACCTATCTCGTCGGCGATCTCGCAACATGCCACGGGATGCGCACCTCGAAGATCCGTGAGTCACGGTTGACGCTTGCGATCGATGCGGCGGCGCGGATGCACAAGACCGGCCGTGGCGTCGTCTTCAAGGTCGGCGAATCCAAGGCGTCACGCTCGGGGGCGCTCACGCCGCGCGAGGAAGCGGCGCTGGCCGAATACGGTGGGCTCGTCGTCAAGAACCAACGCGTGATCGAAAGCCTCGGCGACGAGACGCGCTGGACACCAACCGAAGCGAAGATCCGCGAAGGCTGGTCGTCACTCGCTCGAAAAGCGCTCCGCGAGAAGCAGCATGATCTCGATCCGCACAAGCTGCGCGAGAATTGGGGCTTCGAGGACGATTGGCGGCCCGAGACGCTGAGCCGGCCGATCGGCAACCTCGCATACGGCGGCGATTACGGGCTTGCCTCGAACTCCGCACGCTATCTGCAGTACGGCCCCAACGACATGCAGATGCAGCTCAACGACGTCTGGGACGAAATCGCGAAGTGCGCGTTCTGCTACATGACCGACCCCATGTGCAAAGCGGCGGTCCGGATCAAATCGAACTTCGAGCTCGGGCGCGGCTTCACCGTGAACGCGGTGGACGACGCCGTGCAAGACGTCATCGACGAGTACGACCAGCGCTATACGCTGCAGAAAAAGAAAAGCTGGCGGCGCAGCGCGCTCATCACGGGCGAGAATTTTTTGCGCATCCAGGCGCTCGGCGACGGCCGCATCAAGACGTCGCGGCTGCCCGAGAGGACGATTTGGTACGTCGTCACGCTCGCCCAAGATCCTGACACCATCCTCTATTTTTGCCAACGCTATAGGACCAATTTCCAGCCGATGGCGACCCCGGACAACCCCGCAGAGTACATCGACCGCATTATTCCGGCGGAAGAAGTGCTGCACTATAAGCTCAACGCCGACCTCGGTGAGACGCGCGGCCGCTCGGACATTTACGCCGCGCTGCCGTGGCATTTCAAGTACCGGGACCATTGGGAAGCGCAGATCGAGAAAGACTACGCGAGTGCGGCGTACACGAACGTCGCCTTCGTCGAGGGCAACGAGCAGCAGGTTCGGCGCTTTATCGAGACGTCGCTGCCGAAGCGCCGGCCAAAGCCAGGCTCGACACTCGTCTTCAACTCGAAGGTAAAAGACTACAAGGTCGTCTCGAGCGACAAGAACAGCCCGAGCGGGACCGGCTCGACGAACGAGGGCATCCTCAACGCGCTCGCGGCGAACTACGGGATCGCCAAAGAATACCTCGGCGTGAGCGGCAATCGCACGCGCGGTGGCGCCGTCGTGTCGGAAGGGCCGGCGCAGAAGACGTTTGAGGACGGCCAGGACGACTACGCGGAGCTGCTGCGGCTCGTCTACCAGGCGGCGATCGACGAGGCGCTGCGCGCGGGTATTCTGCCGGCGGGCGTCGACCAGAGTTTCTCGATCGAGTACCCGGACATCATCAAAGGCGATATGGCGGCCCAGGTGCAGCAGCTCGTCGTCGGGCGAAACCAGGGCTGGGTATCGCACAAGACCTCCGCACTCAAGTGGGCCGCGGCGACCGAGTTTGCTGATTACGATTTCGATAAAGAGATGGCGCAGATCGAAACGGAAAAGGCGGCCGGCATCGGGCTGCCGGCGCTCCCGGTCGCCTTCAACGATCAGGTTGACCCGAAGCCGACGGGGCAAGATGGCGGCAATCAACAGCCGGGCGGCCCGGGACAGGCGCCGCAGAACTCCGGGAACGCTCCGAACACCGGGGCCGGGTCGAACGCGGTGCGCAAGGCCGACCGAGCAGCCGAGAGCAACAGCGATGACGAGTACGAAGAAGCGTTACGAATGGTTGAAGCGCGAGGTGATGCGATCGTGATCGTCCGCTGAACATCCGTCGATGAACATCCGCCGATGAAGCCGCCGATGAAGCCGATGGAAATCCCCGGCAACCCGTTCGCGCTCGTCAACATCGTGATTCAGCGCTCGAAGCAGCTCGAGTACGGAGCGCCCGCACGGGTGCCCGCGACGCATGAGGAAAACGTCGTCACCACGGCGATGCGGGAAGCCAAACGCGGGCTTCTCGCAGCGAAGATGAGCGAAGAAACACCCGACTAGGGGTACGGGTTCGGGCGCGTCCGCTTCAAGGGTCCGCTAGAGGCCGACCGAACCGCGCGAACATGGCGAGAATTCAGGCGATGGGCCGTCCGTACGATGAGTCGGACGCTGAGGAATTTCCGGCCGCAGCGCTCTATCTCGCGCAGGGCATCGCGCTGCTGCTCACGGGTTCCGCTGCATTCAACCGCACGACGGTTCCTGCGGCGGCCGCTTCCACGCGCCTGATCGTCGCCAACGATGACCGCCTTGTCGTCACGATTTATAACAAAGGCACGACGGCTCTGCACATCACGCAGCCGGCGAGCCAATTCGGCGGGGCGCCGGCCGACCTCGAGCCTGTGGTCGCGCCCGGAAAGTATTGGCAAAGCGCAAACGGCGTCGTGGCCGATATCTGGGGCTGGTGGGACCAAGATACGGGCGGCGCAGCACCGGCCGGCAATGCCGTCGTCACGGAGATCGTGCCCGTCAGCCCGGCCGCGGGCGGTGGCGGTGGGGTCGCGAGTAGCGTCAGCATCAACAATGCGTCGACGGCGCCCGTGCCCGTCGCGATCATCAGCGGTGGTGCTGGTGGAGGCGGTGCGCAGAAAGTCGCTACCGCGAACGCGACGTATGCCGCGGGGGCTCCGGCGGGCATCATTTCCGGCGCTCCGGCGACCGGCTACCTGTACTCGGTGACAGTGACGTCCTCGGGCGGTGCCCCGCTCGCGATCACGGACGGCCCAGGCGGTGCCGAGATCGCGTTCGTCCCGGCCAGTTTCCCGGGCGGCGACATTCCGCTCTACGTGCCCAAGCGATATGCAACGTCCCTTTACGCAGTCGGCGGGGTCGGGACGCCCGCCATTTCCGTAGGAGTGTCCAGCTAATGTATGACGCAGGCAAAGCCCTCGACGTAACGATTCTTGACGGCGTCGGTACGGCGTCCGGCAATCCGCTCTTTACCTCCGATACGGGCGCGCCGACGACCGCTGCGGGCGCGGTTGGCACCGGTGGCTCGGGCCTCATCGGGTGGCTTTCGTACATCTGGTCGCGCCTTGCAAACATCGCCTCGCTGACGTTTACGAGCGGAAATCTAAACGTGAACGTCGCGTCCGGAGGGTCCGGCACAACGTACGCTGCAACGGCGACCGCTGCGGTCGCGACGGCGCAGGCGACGTCGGTGAAATCCACGGCCGGACGGATGTATCGCGCCGTCGTCACGGCCGTCGGTTCGGCGAACGTCGGGTTGAACTTTACCGATGGCCCGAGCGGCAATGTCATCGCCGTGATTCCGCAAAATGCACCCGCCGGCTACGTCGCGGTCATGCCCCCCAACGGAACGCCCTTCGCGACGTCCCTCCTCCCGACGGGCGCGACCGGGTCGCCGGCCGTGACAGTCGACTACTCGTAATGCTGCGCCGCTTACTCCTCGGGCTCGCGCTCGCCGCGCTGCCCACGGTCACCTGCGCGCAGGAATACTCGCCGGCGAGCACCGTCAACGCTGCCCCGAAGAAGATTTCGAATATCGAAACGACCGCGCTGCTGGGCGCGTCGGCCGTCTATACCGGCCCTTGGCACGATACAACGCTCGACAACACGACGTACGTCCGGCTTTCGATCGCCACGCCTGCTCAGGCGGGAGCCTCAAACGGCATTCAGTTGCAGGGCAGCGACGACACGTCAATCGCTTTGATGACGCAGACGCTGTTCCAGGTCGGTACCGTCAACGCAAGTCAGCTCTACATCGTGCAAGGAGCGATGCCGTTCCGGTATTGGCGGGTCGTCTACACAAACGGCGCAACGGCGCAAACCGGAACGTTCGAAATCGCATCGACGGCTTTTGCCGGTGTCAACCCGTCCGCGTCGTCGGTCTATCAAGTCAACAGCGGCGGCGGGACCGCCGCCCCGACAACGGCAATCGGTAGTGCCACGGGGACCGGGACGGTCGGCGTAATCAATCCTAGTGACGCTCAACCGAACTTCGCAGTCAGCGGTCTGCAGACGATAGGGTATGGCCTCGGCTATAACGGAACGACGTGGGACCGTAATCGCGCGGACCCTGGCGGCGTGGGCGTGCAACGCATGACCAACGGCGCGGTCAGCACAGTCGCCATCGCCGCAGCCGTTGCCGGAAATACCGTCGTCAAAGCCACCGCGGGCCGGGCCGTGACGGTCGTCGTGACCGCAACCGGAACGAACCCGCTCGCTTGCTATGACAACGCCTCGGCGGCAAGCGGCACGATCATTCTGTACGTCCCCGCGTCCGCTGCGCTCGGCTCGACGTACCCGAGTGAGCTCCCGGCAGCGAACGGGATCACCTGCGCCGGCAACGCCGGGAATCCCGGCGTGACGATCGGGTACAATTAGGCCAGCGTGCCGGCCGTTAGCGCGCTCATCGTCGGATCCTTCAGCTCCGGCGACACGATACAAAGCGACATCCCGATCTCCATGCTCGACAATACCGGCTCGGCCGTTATCGTTCCGGCTGGGTATCGCTTAATCGCGTTCGTCGCAGGTGCAGCGTACGCAGGGGCCTTCGCTGCACCCGACCCGACGTGGACGCTCATCGACCCGCCGCAGATCACCGCGCACGGCTTCACCGCTGCCGCCTTCACGAAGATCGCAGGCGCAGCTGAACCGAATCTCTACGACTTCTCGCAAGGCGGACCAGGGAGCACGAACGGCTACGTCAGTGGCGTCGTCGTCGCGTTGCCCGCAAGTTCTATCGATGCGCACATCGTAAACGCCGCCTTCGCGCCGTCAAATGCGCTCGCTGCGACCGCTACCGCCGCCGCCCCGACAATCGGCGACTACGTGATCGCGGTCCTGGCAACGCAGAACGGGAGCGACAGCGCCGGTGTCGGCTCGAACCCGAACCCAGCCTGGACGATCGACGCCGCTGCGACACCGCACGAGAACGCGCTTCTCGTTGCACACCTTCCAAACACCGCGGTCGACAACACCTCCCCGCTCGGCTTCGCGGCTTCGACCGGGGCGATGGGCGGCGACTTCCTCGGTTTCCTCATTTTCTGCTCGCCCGGGAACACCGTAACCCAGTTCTCCGACGGCGACATTCTTCGCAACTCGGCGAGCGTCGTCGTATCATCCGGCTCCGTGCAGCTTACGGCGAGCGCTCCGAACGACGGCTCTCCGCCGTACACGTACGCCTGGTATCGCAGCACCGTCGCACCATTTTCGCAGGACACCACAACGGCGCTCGCCGGGCAGTCCGGCTTGCAGCTCGTCGATGCCACCGTGGTCGCCGGGCAGCGGTATTATTACGTCTTCGAATACACGGACTCCGCCGGCAACGTGACCGATTCCCTGCCCCAGCTTGTGGTCGTTCCGAGCTCGCTCGAACTCGTCGGCGTGATCGGTGACGGCATCGGCTATGGCCTAGGGACGCAGCTCATCACCACCGCGCAAGCGATGGGCAACGCGATCGCGGCGAGTCTCGCAACGGCAGCTGCGCCGAAAACGTGCGGCATTCTCAATAGCTCCGTCCCGCAGGCAACGACCGAAAATTGGCTCCCCGGCGGCTCTTATCTCGCGCCTGCCATCGAGACGTTCATCGAGAACAACGTGCAATACGTGGTCGTGGCACTCGGCACCGAAGACGCGCGCGACGACGTGAATACTGCCCCGCTCGATTATCTTGCCAATCTGCGCTCGATCTGCGAGTACATCGCGACCGAAATCAAGGGCGTCTCGATCGTCGTCATGTTCCCGCCTCCGATCGACGTCGGCCGCGCGCCGGCCCCGTTCTCGGTCAACTCGCTCGCGCGTCTCGCAGCGTATCTGAAAGTCTTCCCGCAAATCGCGACGGGTGGCGTTCCCGGACTGACCATTGGCGATTCGAATTCCTGGACGTATTTCGGATTCTCTCACCTCGATCAGCTCAGCGTCGACGGCGTCCATCCCAACGACTTGGGCGCGGCTGCACTCGGGGCGCTGTGGGCGAAGGCCGTCCTCGCTGCCCAGGCGACGACGGCGCTTGCGCCGACATCGACAACGGTGATCGCCCTAACGTATCCTGCCGTATGAGCCAACGAGCGAAAACTCCCGGCCGGATCGTCATTATGGTTCGGCAACATCCGGGAACGCCGGTGCCGCCGCCGATGCTGTGCATCTTACCGGCGAGCGCTCCACCCACGCGCGCGCCGCTCGTCGTCGCTACGCGCTGGACGGACGAAGGCTGCGTTTACGACGCGTCCGGAAGCGAATTTCCGACGCCCGGGTCGTATAAGGTGTGGCTCCAAGCCGCAGACCGCCCGCCCGGACCCGTCTCGTTTCTGAAAGTCGATCCGTAGGAGTACCCATGCGCCTAAATTCGCGTTCTCGAGCAATCCCCGCCGCTATGGCGCTCTTTGCGATACTCGGCATACATTCGCCGCCTTCGCCGTCCCACCACCGCTCACGGCCAAAATTCAGGGCTCGGTGACCACGATCGGCCAGGGCTGGTCGACGGCCTGGGTCACGAGTTGCCCGCAGGTCATCAAAGTCGGCCCGGGTGTGCTCGGCGGGGTCCGCAACGACACGGCCTACACGACGAACATTACGTGGCAGTTTATCGATGAATCGAGCTACGCGACCTCGGGTGCCCCGTTGATCGACGCCGAGTTGCCGGGACTCGACCCGGGCAAAATCGTCACGATGCCGTTCCCCGGCCAGTCTTTCGCGTACGGTCTCATCTTCGATTGCAGCGGCGGCATCTTACCACCGACACCTTTGGGCCTCTTAGGCCCGATCCTCGTCTCGTACCGGTGAACTGATGACGAGGCGTCAAATTGCCCTGACCGCGCTGCTCGCGTTCGGCGCCGTGCCGGTCGGGATCTCTTTGGCGCAGACTCCGCCGCCGATCAACGTCGGAAACGTCGGCGGCTGCGGTCCGAACGTCGGCAACGGTGGCGGCTGCGGCGGTGTCGCGACCCCGACGCCGAGCGCAGTCCCGAGTATCTCCGCATCGCCAAGCGCGGTCCCGAGCGCATCGCCCTCGGCCGCCCCGAGCGTTTCTCCTAGCCCGAGCGCCGTTCCGAGTGCGAGCCCGAGCCCCGGTGCGTCCCCGAGCAGCGCGCCGAGTCCGAGCCCGTCTCCCTCAGTCGCGCCGAGCCCGAGTCCGAGCCCGTCACTCAGCCCGGGGCCGAGTCCGAGCGTCACTCCGTCGCCGGTCGCCATCGCATCGCTCTACACGGACCACTTCGACACCGACGCAACGGGCGCGCTCCCGCCCGGGTGGGCAGCGCTTCCCGGCACGAATTGGAGCGTCTACACCGGGACGGTAAACACCAGACCAAACGTCTTCGGCGAACCCGGATCGACCAACAATTTCGGCGATATGGCATGGTACGCGAACACCTTCGCGTCCTCGGGTATCGAATGGCAGTTCACGTTCAACCCGTTCAGCACGACGGTCGCGGGCGTCGTGGCGCTCGCGAAGTCTACGACCGGCACCGAGTATATCGCCGTCAGCCCGTCGTCGGGTAGTGTCAGTTACTTTTCGGCGCAAGGCGCGACGTCGTACAACGAGGGAACCGCGGCCGGGTTTCTCGGCAGCTATACCCTGGGGCAAACGTATGTCGCAAAGGTCGCCTTCACCGCGGGCAACACGCTGAAGCTCAAAGTGTGGCGACTGGGCGATACGGAACCAGCGGCGTACGGTGCACCGCTCACGACCTCGCACACCCTGGTCGGGATGTCGGCGGGTCTTCGCGGAACGTCGCTCGCAAACGGCGCGCCAATCGCCGTCGACGACTTTTCGATCGCGTATAACGGCGCGCTGCTGCCCGCAATTCCGACGCCGACGCCAAGTCCTGTGGCGTCACCGTCGCCGAGCCCGAGCCCGAGTGCACCGGCGTACGGCGGCCTATTGACCGAGACCGCCTCGAACGCGATGCCGGCCGGCGTGACTTCGCTCACGGCGACGGGCCAAGATTGGCGCTCGTGGGTGTCGCTTACCGAGCACGACAAGCAAAAGACTGGCACGCTCCCTGATTACACCGAGATCGGCACAACCACGACCGTGATCCGGCAAGGCTTTGCGAGTGCGGGCGCTCAGTATAGCTGGACGGATGGGACACCGCGAGCGGCCAACACCAATCTGAACGGTCTCCAGCGCAGCGGCGGGACTCAGGGATTCGGATTCACGCCTACCGCCGACACGACGCTGCGGACGTGGGACCTGTATATCGCGGCGGACTGCACGATACCGATTCTCACAGCGACGATAAACGAGGCCGGCGCCCCGACGATCGCTGATACAAGCTACTCGGCTACGCCGCCGGAGGTCTATCACCACTATCAGCTGTCGTATCGAGCCGCTTCAATAGGGCACTTGCTCACCGCGACGATCACGACCGGCCCGAATCCACTGCCCGGCCCCGGTTGCCCGACGAATACCACATCGAGTTCGGTCGTGATCCAAGCCGAGACGCTGCACTAAGGACGCAAGCCCGCTCGAAGCGAACGTCACCTGCATGCCGACGACACCGCAACCCGCCCCGAGCGTGAAATGCGTCGAGGGGCATCTCACCGAGATCAAAGGGGCAAAGCCGCTCTCCTGTCCGCAATGCGGCTCGACTGAGCTGCGCGTGCTCGAATCGCGGAGGATACGCGACTAATGGACATCGATAACGCTCCGGCGCCCGTCGATCAGGGAAAGCTCCTTGATGGCCTGATCGCGCTACTGATCGCGCGCGGCGTGCTCAATGGCGAAGATGTGAAGACCGTGCGCGCGAACGCGGCGATGCAGTACGGGCAGGGCGGCGCGGCGTGAGCCGAGACGACATCATCATCTTGATGTTCGTGCTCGTCATTTTTTGGTTTGCGATAGCGATTACGATGTGATAGCGTCCTGCGAGAGACTGCCGGGGAGCGCCCCGCGCTAATCGTCATCCTCGCGATCGGGCTGCTGCTCCGGTTGCACTACGTCGGACTGCCCGGCCACGAGACCGACATCGCGACGTTCGGCTTGTGGATGCACCTCTTGGCCGCCTCCCCGCTCTCGCAAGCCTACCCGGCCGCGCATCCGGATTATCTGCCCGGAGGCGTGCTGCTGTTCGAATTCCTCGGCCGCACCTTCGGCGGGAACGACGTGCGCTTCGTCGTGAAAACGACCGCCATCGCATTCGACCTCCTTGCGGCACTCGCGACCTATCTGAGCGCGCGGCGCCTGTTCGATCGCCGCCGCGCGCTCGTCGCCTGCGCCTTCTATGCGCTCAATCCTGCGCTCATCTACGACTGCGCGGTTTGGGGGCAGATCGACTCGGTCCCGATCGCGTTCACACTCTTTGCGCTCCTCTGCGTCCTGCGCGGGTGGCGGGTGATGGCTTGGGCGCTCCTGGCTGCCGCGGTGCTGCTGAAGCCGATGGTCGTGCTGCTCGCCCCGCTGCTCATCATCGAAGCCGGTCACCGGCATTGGAAGCAGACTGCCGGCGGGATGGCCGCGGGGCTCGCCGTGACGTATGCGATCTGCGCGCCGGTCCTCCCCGATAGGTGGCCGCTCGCGGTGTTCGGGTCGCTAATCGATCAGGCCGCACGCTTCACGAACGTCTATCCGTACACCACGGTCAACGCGTTTAATGCCTGGGCGCTGGTCGATGCGTCATTTCAAAGCGATACGGGCGGCAAGGCGCTCGCCGAGGCCGCCTTCGCAACCGGGGCATTCGTCCTCTATGCGGCCTATGCTTGGAAACGAGACGGGCAGGGGCTGCTAAAAACGAGCTGCCTCCTGCTGCTCGCGATGTTTCTCTTTCTCCCGGAGATGCACGAGCGGTACATGATCTACGCCGTCGCGCTGCTGCCGGTGCTGGCCGTTCAATCGAGGCGGTATCTTGCGGCGGGAATAGCCCTGAGCGTGGCGCAGTTACTCAACCTCGAATATGGACTGCTGTACTTGCACGTGACCGAGACCGCACAAGCGAATCTCGATGTCAACGCCCTGACGCCGGTTCTTGCGCGGGTGTGCGCACTCGTGAGCATCGCCGCTTTCGGGGCGCTCCTGGCGTGATTGTGAAGGAGCGACTATGATAAACACCCAGCTCGTCTCGGCGTTCGCGACGGCGTTTGTGTGGGGCCTCGTGCTCGGCCTCGCCCTCGGGACCATCACGGCCGGATTGCTCGTCGGCTACCTGCTCA
>JAABUQ010005271.1_pt1 | contig 20876 bp, 19 predicted proteins | sample 5560001 | NCBI WGS metagenome assembly JAABUQ01 (sample SAMN10711888, study PRJNA513371) | rock metagenome | isolation source: Antarctica rocks | place: Antarctica: Victoria Land, Finger Mt nord | collected 2015-12-18
TCCCCCAACAACGCCATCACCCTCACCCCCACCCTCTTCTCCTCCTACTACGACCCCTACATCCGCGCCGTGTGGGCCAAATACACCACCACCCCCCTAACAATCGACACCCAAGCCCAATGGTCCACGGTCACGGGCACCGTAACCAATTCGCTCCTCACCTTCCCGGGTCCCCAAACCTTCGCCGCGCCCAGCACCGCCGACGTCTTCGGCAACAGCTCCGGGCCCTTCGCCCCCAGCAACGATATCGAGCGCGGGGCGCTCATCGCGCGGTTGTGCGCGGCCTTGAACCGGAGTACGTTGCTGGTTGATAGCACGACGCCGAGTTCGAAGGGGCCGAGCGAGTATTATAAAGAAGGGGTGACGAATCATTATGCGCGGATTGTGCACGCGGCGAATGTGGATGGGAGGGGGTATGCGTTTCCTTTTGATGATGTGACGCCCACTGGGGGGCTGGACCAGAGTGGTGCGGTAGGTTCTCTTGTTTTCTTTTGCTTTGTTTTGTTTTTTGAGGTGGGGTAAGGATGGTGGGAGGTGGGTTGTGAGGAGTGCTGACGATGGGGGTGATGATAGGTTACGGATCCGAATCCGCGGTTGTTGACTGTCGCGGTTGGGGGCGGGGGTGTTGGCGGAGGGAGTTTGAACGTGCAGGGTTGAAAGACGGGATGGAGCGGTTTCGCGGGTAGGACTGAGGACGGGCGGGTGGAAGGTCCGGGTTGAAGGGATAAGGTAGATTGGATGATTCAAATATTCTTTTTGTTTATCTTCTCGGCTTCGGGGGGGTAATGAGGGGGATTTAAAGATACGATATTGACAAATCGAGTAATTGTATTGTAAACCGAAGCGTTTCGCTGGTTAAGTCGAAACCAGGCGGGTCGAAGGTTAATATACATAGGGGGTAAAGTGGAGAGGATAGGTTGGATATCTTTCCTATTCATCTCCTCGGCTTCGGGGGAGTCGATGGGGGAAGTATGGAGGTGCAATGTCAACAAATTAAGACGATATATAATCATTTCATCAGCCGGAGCCGTCTCACACGTTGGATTGAAAACGGGCGGGTAAATAGCTGGACAAGGGGGTAGTAAGGTGAGGGATATTTGGATGTGAGAGCGAGCGGTCGTGTGGTTATGACTTCGTATTGCGTGACTTGATGTCGAAGGGCTTTTACGAGCGTGTCGTATCGACCCTGCAAGGGGTAGGCATGTCAGAGAAGGACTGCCGTAGTGGTACAGTACATCCTCCGAGCCATTGCACTCGCATACACAACCAGCACGGATCAAGAACGAAACAAGCTCCCTCCGCCAATCGAAAAGCGGGGCTGAGTTTCCAAGTCAAGCACGGAATGAACACGCAACGACTCGTTATTGCTCTAGCAGCCTTCATTGATTGATTGAGGAACTGTATCGAACCCCCCTGCAATGCACCCCCTTCCCATCCTCCAACAAGCCCAACGGGCACTCCCCAGCCCGGAATCCGCCCTCTCAACCGCCCAATATCTCAAACTCAACCCTGCAAGCCTCAACAACATCAACCCCCATCCCCTCATCCTCCATCCCCTTCCCCACCTCCTGCAGGCAGTCAGGCACCCACTCTGAATCTTCCGCACTCCAATCCCACAATGGAGGCACATGCAACGCAAACGCCCCTCCCGCAGCCACGAAAGCGCTTTCTCCGTCCGAGGCGTACCCCTCATCTTCCTGGGGATCGAGCATGGATGTGTCACCATCTGCATCCACGATCCTCTCGTCGGGTTGCTTCCCGTTGATGTGAGACGAAGGAGAGGAGGGTGCGGAACCAGTACCATCGAAGTAGTCTACAGTAGCGGGACGAACAGGGGAGGGATATTGCATCGGTACATCGCCGTCGGCGTCTGAGAGGATGGACATGGTGCCGTCTCGGCAGATTGCGCGCTTGAGCACAGAGGCGAGATCGCTGCCTGCGAGCTGAAAGACGTATGCTGTGTCCTCGGCTGAGAAGGCCCAGATGGTGAGATCGCCTTCTGAGGAGTCGACGGCGAGGGAGGTGAGGTTGGGGATGATGCCGATTTGGGCGCCCTTGATTTCTATAGGATAGGCATTGTCATGGACACCCGCGTCGGGGGCAGAATTGGCTTTGTCGTTCTGATCCTCCGAGAAGAAGATATCTGGAGGGATCACAAAGAGCCAGAGTTGGTCGCCGTAGCCCGCCGTGACTCTTACACCCCATCCTAATTCGCTGCCGGTACAATAGACAGTTGGGACGCTGGCTCCTGGTCCGACGAACATGAAGTCGCGGAGAAGTTTTGAAGTGCCCTGACCAGGTGGTGGATCATGACCCAAACACAATTGATTGGTTTCCATATCCGTAAAGAGTATATGCCACCCATCACTGATAGGCACGGCTTTGAAATGATCTTTGTTTTGACGTGCTGGCCAGATAGAGTCGCGACTTTCATCATCATCGAGCCCATCATGCCAGGGGTTGCCTGCGTTTTCTTCGCCTTCGCAAGGGGGGGACTTGGGTCTCATCAAGCTTTTCTGGCTGGGATGGGCAGCGCTGGATACAAGTCGAAGTTTTTTCGCACTATCAATACCCAGCCTTTGCGGTAAAAAGTGTAGAAAGTCACTAGGTATACTGAGTGGGAACCACCTATTCAGGTCCTGTCCAGTCAATGCGTCGATCCAGTGCAGCTCAAGGCCGGCCGCACAGCCGAAAGCCACACAACGGCGTTGAGGGCAAATGGCGACACTCCTGGGCGGATCAGCGTCAGAGCAGACATTGCGGTAGAGAACACGAGGCCCAGTCTCAAGAGGGATGCCTTGCGTTGAGAGTAGATGGAGAGGAGCTAAAGTGTCGAGGCAGTCGTCCATTGGCCACGACGTAGGTAACGAACTAGGGCCGTTAATCTCGAAGGAAGTGAACTCGTTCAAGGGCCGTAATGGAAGCGCGGCTTCCGTCATGATACGATCGCTTGAGAAGCAGGAGCTATAGAGGAAGCTCCTCTTGTGGTTTTGTGTATAGGGTCTACGGCCGGTGGAGAACGTCCTTTTCTGAGTCAAATCTCTTTGCTGGACATCACAGACGAGTCCTACGCGGCCTTCGAGAAGGGCTGCCACAGCGAAACGCCTAGAGGTTGTGTCCATGCTCACGGCAAGAACGCAACTCGGGCAGATGATGCTTGTGTACGGTTGGAGATGCCCACCATATTGGTGTGAAGGGGTAACAGCAGGGTAGCGAAGGGAGAAGACATAGATCATGCAACCTTGAACGACGAGCAAGTATCTCTGGCAGCTGCTGACTGTAAATTGCAATTCCACTTTTTCATTCCGATGACTGGGCCCGTTATATCCTAACTTTAGCTCAGAAAATTCCGTCACTGATGTCAGGACTAAGCCGGAGGAATTTGACAATGTCGCTGTCTTTGGATCAGATGATTGGTTTCTTGGAAGCCTGTTCCCTGTCCGTGCTGGTCCTAGCGAGCATTCCGTCGCTAGACGCTTGCTCAATAGCCAGTCTTGAGAGATAATGCTAAGCTTCCTAGGTCCAACTGACTCTTCATATCTGACGGCGTCACGTCTCGCAGCGCGCAGCCAGCTGCCACGCTTCAACATTCTGGTAAGAATAGTCCCCTCTAGACTTGCAATCATCCAAGCTCGACACGTATGTCTCGCGGCATTGAAGTCGACCGGAGAGAGAAGAGCGTACAAGTTCTCTAGAATCTCTGTGGGAAGCCTGCACACTGGCGGGAGGACAACAGGCCGAGCGAGAGACAAACCTGCTGACCAATCTCGACATGAGAGACGTGCGGCTCGGTAGGTTTCGAAATCGATGTACTGAACCAACGAACTGAAAAAAGACAGTGGAAGCTCCAAAGCGCGGTTATGAAAACCACGGAGGTGCATTAAGGCAAACGTGTCTCCATGGCCACTGAACATCGTCAGGTCAATCGAGCTATCATGAGTGGCAGCTCGGTGCAGCTCTTCTGACAAGCTGGAGCGAAATGCTTCGAGTGGGAGCGGCTCCAACAAAGAATCGTCGTATTTCTCAGGCTTGGCCGAGAGATCCCTACTTAGCAGATGCCCCTGTGCCAACTCAATGTTCAAGTCGGAGCCATGAGTTTTCCGTCTCCCTGTTGCTCGCGAGGTGCGACGGTCGCGCGAAGTTGTACGAACAAGAGTGCGACCTCTGACAGGGCTTTGTTCGCCACTTGATATTTGATTCGATTGGACTTCCCCCAGCGAGTGCCCAAAGTCGATACTGCTCCTGTAGGAGTGATAAGGGAAAGATCGAGGGGACGCTCCTTGTTCTGACCAGCCAAAGATACTGCTGGGAGAATTTTTGTCTTCCTCATCCATAATTGTCATCTGGAGACTCCTGTTTGATGCTTTGATGGCCTTCTCAAGGAAGCAAGTCTTCGTCCGACTACTGTGATCAGCGTTGCGAGGTGAAGATTTGCAAGAGGTAGGGTCTAGGGAGGACGTCGCAATATGTGATGTTCTAGGTAAAGCCTGAGGTGATGGACCAAGGTCGCGGTCGAAGAGTGATACTCGAAGACTTCGGCAAAGAAGGTTGGCGCAGATGAAGGGATTGGCGCTCTTCCTGCACAGCAGCGGCGCTGGTCTCAGGGAGGCGATCCCAAATATGCTTTGGTGGCTATGGAGATAGGCGTAAAGCTGAAGGAAAGACTACAAGTGGATCGAACATACTGTTGCGTAAAGATGGAGGGCGAGCATTTGAATAAGTCCGAGGTGGCCGCCTGTTAGTATTAGAGGAGGCATAAGCACCGACAAACTTGGAAAGCGCGACTCTCAAAACCATTTGCTTCCCTCAACAGTATTTCCAGATTCAAGAAACAGGAGCGGAGAGACACCGGCGTCCAAGGCGGTCTATTTGGTCGCAATAGACCCTTGTTGGACACATAAACCAGTAGACCAATGCCATCTTCCAAATCATGCCAACGCCAAATCACGCTGATCGCTATGCATTCCGAGCGTTGATACACGCTGTCATACGTTGTTTTCTCCATACCCAGCGCCATTGTCGCCTGAGCCGTCTGTTCGTCCTTTTGCAAGCCAAACGTCTTCCAATGGGAGGATCAGCTTAGGATTGATATATCGGAGGCCAGTCTCCTCGTCTTCATCAATGTCTCGGCCTCGTGTTGTCTCGCTCTCGTATCTTGACTCGCCTTGAGGAACGGCGCCAAAAGGCGGCTCATGTGTCAAGCTGCGTATGGCGATGAATTTCATCAACGGTTCGTAAGTGCGCCGGTAGAAGACGATGAACCAGATCGAGAAGATAAACACAGGCAATATCAGTACCGCCCGTTTGATGGCTAAGCTGAGGCCCAAAATGCCCGCCATTGCGAGCTGGAAGACCACGAGGCCAAGCACGATGCGGTTGCAAATTATCGGCCATGCTCGGCCTGTTGAGTGCTGCCGATGATCCATGGCGTAAAGCAGTTGGTATTTGTAAATGAAGCTGCCGATCAGGAAGTAGAGCAGCCCGAAGAAGAGTACGAACCAGGAGCCTGGTAGAACGCTGTAAACGATGCAGATAATGAAGATGAGGATGGTTTGAGGGAGGTAGAAGCCGTAACTAAAGACTGGGGGCTGAACCAACTCGGCGTAATCTGGAAGCCATTAAGCATCTTCCAACGTCGATTTCATGATGTGAGAGTCTTACCCCGTGGAGTCTTCGCCCCAATCATCATGAACGGGTAGAGCGCAACACTGCCAAATTCAAGGAGGCGCAGGGGGAGCAACCCAAGCCCTTGAAGGATGATGAGGTTCATGTAGAACAGGACCAAATCCTTCAGCGATCGAGCTAGGATATAAGCTATACTTGTGGTGTCCTTCAGGGACTCTCCTATTTGGTCAAAGTACCCTCTCGCAGTCGAGACCGCTCCAAAAACGGTGAAGACAAGAAACAAATTGAAGAAGGAGAAGAAAAAGTTCTTGGTTATCAATGACATTTCGACATCGCCTTGGGAAACCATCCCTTGGAGGGTGGACAGCCCTATTATAATGGTCAGAAGGTATATCAAGGGCGAGGCGGTGAGCCTACAGTAATACAGATATGGCACCGCCACGCTCAAGAGAGAAAATAGCAGGGTGGGTAAACCAGTCTGAACTAAAGCTCTGACAGTCTGATGACTGTTCAAGAAGATCTCTAGTTGTGGAGAAATCTTTCCAATGTTCTCGACGCTGAGTAATGTAGCGAGTGGTACAAGCAACAGCGACCAGAATACTGTGAGAATTGCGATGACAAAGGTGATCGACCATGATCTGAGCATTCTCTTGTGCCGAGGAATGTAGGTGTTCTGCCATAAGACATCTGAAGGTGCTGGTGCAGGATTGGCCAAAAGCTTCATTGGCTCGGGATCCATTATGGCTTGCACAGCCATTTGCTACAGACGTTAGCTTCTGTAATGATTGCAAGTACTCTGGGACCTACAGCAGCAGCAGTCGAATCCAGCGTAACAAAAGCCAACGGCGTTGGCTTGAAAACCTTCCGCCGTGACGACTTGATTTCCTCGTCCAATTTACGCAGCTTCTCCTCGTAAAAATCGATGGCATCAATCTTGCGACTTTGCAAGCCTAGGAAACCGAACCATATCCGGGTCTTAGGGCGCCGGGATTTGTCCGTGTGATCTGGTCCGGCGCTATTACCACCAAGCAGACGCGAGCCTTCGTCCTCGGCATCTGCGTTTGTATCTGCGGAGTCTTGAACGACCTGTCTGGTGCCTGCCGACCTTGAAGCGCCAAGATGAACGGTCCAAGCCTCTTCCAACTTCCGTAGAGTGTTCATTCTTTTAGTCGTTAAGTCGTCTACTTCCGTCCAGTCCCTGCACAATAAAACACTGTCGACTTTCCCAATCTGCAAATTTTCTACAGTCTCCTTAATCATCTCTTCGGACCGTAATTCTTCTGGTATACCGGAGAGCCGGACTGTCCTATCTGTGACTGTAGACTGGCTCCCAAGATAATCTTGCCGGACGCGGATGATTTTTTTAGTTTCCACCACGATGAGGTATAATGCGAATCCCGAAAAGAGGTACACAAAGAAAACGTAGAGCCATAGCATTCTTTCTGACGGCGCCTCCCCATCATCGGACGCAGCGTCTTCAGACAGTAGGAATCTTCGCATGGGCGATGCGGCGAGACTGGAAGTACTATTGCTGGTGTGGTTCCCTGGCGCCACCGGATTGGGAAGTCCCCAGCCGCCAGTGTCGGCATGGTGTATAGGAAGCATGACCACCAGCTGGAAGAAGAATGTGACCGCTATGAACTTGATGGCCATGCGGAAGAAGGAGAGGAACTATGGTGGGCTGTCAGGTAATCTATCTTCACATGTTCTAGAATATGCCTACCACATAGGCATCGAGACCCGCCGAAGCCAAGATCTCCTCCTCTGTTATGAGGTAAAGAGTCGGCATCCAGCCGAAGAAGGTGTCGGGCAGCTCGGGCAAGATCGAGGCCGCATTCTTGTGTTTCTTCCGGGCTGCATACAACGAGGTCCATCGCGGTCGCAGGATCTGGGGCAGGCCAGTGTGAGCGCGGGTGGTGTCTCAGTATCAGGAATGCAACTTACACAGAATGCAACGAAGGTGATGAGTCCTAGAGCGATAGAAATAACAGCCTGGGTCTGGATGTCCCTTTGATTCTCTGTCTGCTTTCTGTATGGGTCCTCCTCCTCGAGCAGCCAGATTGGGTCCATGATTGCAGTGTTCAGTGACCAAGTTTGGGAATGCAATGTTCATGGGAGTTCATACTGCATAAGAATGCGTGCTGGCAGATTGAAGCTGAAGGCTGAAATCCTTCGAGTGCTGCGCATTCTATTCTCGGGAATGACGGTCGTTGTGGCAGGCTAGTCATCTGACAGAACGAACTAAATACCCGTAAACCTCTACTACGGAGGAACACAGTCCTCTTTCTTCTTTCTTCTTTCATCTTTCCTCTCTTCTTTCTCCGTTCCTCTTCCCTTACTGCTTTCCTCTTTCCTCCCTTCATATCTCTTTCCTCCCTTCATATCTCTTTCCTCCGTTCATTTCTCTTTCCTCCCTTCTGTCATTCCTTTTGTCATTCCTTCTGTCCCTTCAGTCGAAGCACCAACTTCCATATGACCCTTTCTCTAGCGACACAATTTCCTATTGACAATGGTGGCCATCCCCAGCCGACCGCAGTCAACGGACGTGGCTCCAATCATACACGTGGAATGCTGCATTAAATCTCCTGGCCTGGTTGTAAACAATGTGAGCCACCAAGCCAGACAATCTTGAGTGATACCGATACTTATCTTCCATAGCTCTCGCAGGTGGTAGTGAGATGGATGAGACAACAATTTGCCGTTGTACGGCTTGGTGATAGCTGGAGCAGCCTGCGTAAGGACCGCCGGTCCGGAAGATGAATTTCCATGCTCATGCTGCATTCGAACGTACAGCGGGCCTCGATCACGCCGACGATATCATATATGTCAAGGTATCTGATCTAACCAGCTTCCTTGATTTTGAGATCATTCGCCTAGCCGAAGTCAACATCGAGGTCGATATCTTCCATTACTTCGAGGGGAAGCAAGATCTGAGTCAGTCACGATCACTTCAACCTGACAATCATTCCCAATTTCCAGTCGGAGACGACGAGGAAGACAAGGTTCCTCATGCAAAACTTTGCAATCTTCCACACCAGCAGTTGCATGGGATCTGGGACACGTAGGCCTGCCTGACCAATTCTTTGTGCTAGCCTCTTCTAATCTCCAAAGTCTCGTCTTCCGAGATGCCGTTCAGTTTCGCCTGCTCCGATTCATTCTGCGTATGAGTCAGTCTTCAAGTCAAGCTTTGAGATGGCCAAATGCTCACACTTTGTAGTAAATCTCTCCAACCGCCAACTCCAACGCAATATCGTCAAGTGGAACCGTCTTATCCTTTTCTACGGCCCGCCAGGTACAAGGCTGTTCTACCTTTGCGGCCGCACTTATTGAGCCTTTTGCAGGTACAGGAAAGTCAAGCCTCTGCCAAGCTCTAGCTCAACAACTCTCAATCCGCCTTCGCACCGCCTTTCCCTCGTCACAGCTCATCGAGGTCGATGCCCACAGCCTCTTCTCCAAATGGTTTGGCGAGAGCGGGAAAATTATCTCCAAGCTATTCAACACCATCCACCGCATACTCGAGAAGGATCCGATGACGTTCATCTGCGTCGTCATTGATGAAATCGAAGACTTGGCCTGTCAGCGCCAGACATCTTCTAAGAGCAGCGAGCCTCACGACTCTGTTCGTGCAGTGAACGCCCTGCTAGTAGCTCTTGATAAGCTTCGCTATAGGCCCAACGTTCTCATCTTCTGCACTAGCAACCTTATAGACTCAGTCGTAAGTCCTCCAATCGGGTCATTCTACCAGCAAGAATCTTACACAGCCAGGATCCCGCCTTCCTCGACCGCGTAGACATTAAAGAGCACATCGCCGAACCCTGCGCGGCAGCCCGCTACGAAATACTTCGCGCCAGCTACCTCGAAATGGCTCAATCTGGCATTATCGCTCTAGTCCAGCCCCGTTGCTATCAGGACACCGAAAGCATGGCAGACCACAGTATGGGCAGCACGCCTGCCCGCCTCGAGGATCCACCGTCCGAAGACCACGTCTTGAACGACGAAGACCTTCCAAAATTCGTCCTCAGAGTCTTGAAACCCTTTTCAGATCCTGCTTCATTGGTCCAGAAGCTTTGTGCAGTGGTCGAAGAGACTGAGGTGAGCCTGTTCATCCGCACTGATGAGAAAATTCAGGGCCACTCACTGTCTCGACAGGGTCTTAGTGGAAGGACTCTCCAGCGCTTGCCCACACTGTCCTTGGCTATGTACGCCCGGCAGGACCCTTGCCCAATCGATGAGGCGTTCGTGGCGCTTTACAAGGCCGTCCCCGTCGCCCGACAGAGCCAGGGTCAGCGGAGGGGATATATCTGAGGGTCTGGAAGGGTGATATTAGGGGGCCATGCCTTTGGGCGTTCTGATCGGTCGGTGAAGAGTCGCTTCTAGTTTGATATGAGCTTTCTCTACTGTCACGGTAGTGGCATTGCTTTGACGGCTTGTTTTGCTTTGGTGATACCCCATTTGCTTGCTCGAGCAAGATCGCTCTCCATCTCACACAAACGCAACGGAACATGAAGTGAAAAAACAATGGTTATGAAATGGAAGTTATTACTATATGGAAAGTACGGGGGGACACTTCAACAATCGACATTGAGCTAGAACATATCCTAGAGCCAAAATGATGTGTAACCAAAGTCATATGCAAATGACACCACCGACAGCAGATCTAAAGAGCGTCCTCTATGCTTCCACCAAGCCCAAGAGACAAACAAATGAAATGTTTAAATCATCCTTTCTACTTCAAACCCCTAACCTACCTTATCCTTCCATTTCACCTCCCCCCAAACCAACCCTCCACCCAATCCTCCACCCACCCATACTTACCTCAACCTGCGGGACCACTCCGGTCGACACTTTGACCAGTCCACCCTTCGACACTGCACATTCAAACTGCCCCCACCAACACCCCCAACCGCCAAAGTCATCAAGTGCGGACTCGGATCCATAACCTATCATACCCCCGCACGTCAGCACACCTCATAACCCCACTCCCAACACCCCACCCTATCTCCCAAAAAAGGAAAGAAAGGCGCCATTGTCCGAGTATCGTAAGTCCGAATAGACCACCAAGACGAGAAGTATATCAATGATAATAAACTAGAAGTTGCCACACAGCTACCGAGCAGTATGATCCGGAACATGTCTGCAAACTTTACGCCATTCACAAATGACCTCGAGCAACCAGATTTGACGTGCGATCCGAACTCTCTGCCAAGATTGAATATTTAGACGTGGATTGACAACATGTTGGCTATAGGAGATTTCAATTGCTCTATCTACCTAGGAATACAGGCTCATCTATATACTCGGCTGATCAATCTAGGCCCTATAGATAATGAGGCATTTAGTGGAGCTGATATGCCCTGAGCATAGCCCTTGTTGTTCGGCATACAGCCTGGCTGACAGTGATCCAGGATTGCGATACGCTAGACCTGATTTGGCTTAGTGCTGCTGGAGAGACTGCCCCAGCCATTCTCCAACACAACATACTGCCGAGCTCACCACGAACTTTGACACCTGTTCACGATGCTTAGATTCCCTCTCGAGATTCTAGCAAGACAAGCTCGACTAATGGATCTAGTAGCCCCGTCAAAGACTTCGAGGACCTGTCATTCGCCGACCGGCCTACCGAATATGAAGACTTAGACGGCAAAGTGGCTCAACGGTTGAACGGTATTCTAAGCAAATACGAGAGGCTACGAGATAAAAGTACAGCTATGAATGTCATACCTCGCACCCTAGAGGTATGTAAAGCTTTGACGCTGGAAACGAATTGGGACTGCGACACTAACGTTGAAGTAGTTACTATCAAAAGCCAACTTCGTTAAAGGAGATTGACCCCAACAGCACGCGTATACCTCTATCGACTCTACGCGAAATGAAAAGATCGAAGCCTACGAACAACAACTAGGCGAGCAAGCGCTTCTGATTCGAAAGAGCGAAACTAAATGCGACAAAGAGAGATTGCTAAAAATTGAATGGAGTTCCGAAGTATATAAGAAACTTCTCAGACTGATTACCTCAGATCCCAAGTATAGTGGTGGTGTAACATATGCCGATGTGTGCGTTTTTTTGATTTCCTTCCACGATTATCAAAGTGACTTATCAACTGAGAACCGAGCATTACAACTGCACAAACCTCGCCTTCCTCCCTTCTTCAGAAACACAGTCCCGGTTCCTCTATACAATCCAAACAAGTTGATTTGTGCATATTGCTCATTCCCTCCGATCCCACGAAAGACAAAATAGCAGAGCTACTGAAACCTCGCCCCCGTGAAGAACAATCCATCAACCAGACCTTAACGGTCAAACAACGACCGATCGCCATCAGTATAAAACAGAATTACCATTTTGTGGTAATGAAACTACAGACATAAAGTTGTCGATATCAGTCGGTGCCGGGATTGAAAAATTAAAGGGGATGCTAGACGGAATAGCAGATAATGCTTGTGCAAATAGAAGCAAGATGCCAGCTATGCCGGCTTTGAGCATGCATGGCCATGATCTCTATATGGTGGTATTCGAAACGCAGGAAACGAGAAACGTCATGGACGGTAAAATGCGCCTTGGCAGGACCGATACCATTCTGGGCGTCTTTTATATCATTGCGGCGATCGATATCCTCGTTGAGTGGGCGCATACTGAATATCGGGAATGGTTTGAGTCTGTTATCGCTGCATAAGCTTGAAACTTCTTGCCATCACGATTGGAAGCTTGCGGGGATTGTGGAGAAGAGGGCAGATCGAAAGAGGGTTCGGCTATGCGGTCCACCAGATCCAAGAGACATGCAAATGGAATGTCTAAATTATTTCCGCCTTACCCCTGAAACCCATCCTATGTGTGATTAGCGAATGGGGAGGGGAGAACGGTGAAGGGTTTGAGGGATTAGGATGGAAGGCGGGGGGGTTTGAAGTGGGATTCTGGGATAGAGGATGGAGGATGTGGAGGAGGTGGTGACGGAGTCGATGTTATGGGGAGTGGGGAGGGGGATTGGGGGATTGGGTGAGTCTGATCTGGGATTTAGGCTAGTGGTATGCGTATCAATGTTCATTCCCGTCGCTTGAACGGTGGGGAGACTCCCTGTTGGTTCCTGGATGATGGGGTAAAGAAGAGAGCGAATGTGAGGTCGGAATTGGAAGGCCAGGGACGAAAGGATCAAGATTTGCGAGCAGGAGATGGTTGTGTTTAAGCGTAATACCCATACATACCGATGTGATCAAGTTCCCTGGCAAAAGCTCCCGCTTCACTCACATTTCCAAACCCATAGCCCCCATTGCGATTGACTTCGAGATTCCCCTCAAGTTCCTCGTTTCGAGGGCGTCCCATGAGGCCTCAAATACAGGTCCCTATCATATACCTAGTCGGATTAGCGCTCACGTTCCCAACTTGAAGCTAGCAGATAGGGATTGGTGGAGTGGATGGAGGAGGCGTCTCAGGTCATGTGGGTGATATTTTTGTCTGCACGATATGGCTTCATGTACGGAGCCTTGGATTTCAACAACGATATATGTTTCATCATAGACGGTTTTCTTGAGGGATGAGTGGGAAAAAGACGGATTCTTAGAAGGAAAAATACGAGACGGACATACCTTTTGCAAAGACCCAAATTAGGACAAGCAAACGTCAATAATGCCGGTACAAATGTAAATATTCTATGCCCTGCGAGATGGAGCGTGCCCCCTACAATTGCTCAACCCCAGCAACAAGACCCTCCAGCTTCTCACCCCCCTCACCCTCAAGGATCGAGACTAGCGCTCGCGATAGATGTCCCACACTCTTCGTCCTCACCTCGACCTCCATTTCCTTCGACTTGACCGCTGCAACCTCAAGCACCGATTCCGGCACATTGGCCAATCTCGCAACGTTCAGGCCATAAGAGCGATGCGCTACACCCTCCTCGACCTCATACAGGAATGTGATCTCCTGCCCTTCATCGCCTGATTCAGTGAATTTCATATGCACGTTCTTCAGTTCTTCATTCTCGAACCCTTTGGCCAAAGCGCTGAGATTTTGGTAGTGCGTGATGAACAAGGTCAAGCTCTTCTTCTCCCGGACGATATGATCGAGCACGGCTTGTGCGATAGCTACGCCGTCGTGAGTTGAGGTACCGCGGCCTAATTCGTCAAGGATGATCAGGGAGCGTGAGGTAGCTTGCTTGAGGATATCAGACGTCTCCGAGAGCTCGACCATGAAGGTGGATTCGCCGGCCATCATGTTGTCGAATGCACCCATGCGTGTGAAAACAGCGTCGAGCATACCCAATTTGGCGGACTCGGCGGGCACGTAAGAGCCGATTTGGCCCATGACGGCAATGAGGGCGACTTGGCGCACATAACTAGATTTACCGCCCATGTTCGGGCCAGTAACGAGGAGTGCTCGTGTGCAATCATGGGCCAAATCTGTGTCATTTGGTACATAGGAGTCGAGGAGGAGTTGCTCGACCATGGGATGGCGGCCTTGGGAAACGTGGATACAGGTCGAGTCCGTGTATTCGGGTTTGACGTATCCTGGTTGGCTGGCTACGGCGGCGAGGGAGAGCAGGCAGTCGAGTGTTGCGAGAGCTTGTACGCAGTCCCGAAATGATTGGTATTTTGATGAAATGTCAGCGAGGAGCGAGGAGAAGGCTTTGTCACAGGCAGCGGCTAAGGCCTCTTTATGCTGATCGCGCTCCCTGATGAGACGAAGGACCTCGGGGGTGTGAAAGCGTGACACTTTCTTTGTGCCACTGATCTTTGCCCATGATGCTGGAACGTTCTTGATCAGGGTGTTGTCAATTTCGATAAGATATTCAATACCTGCGACGGTCACATAGTCGACTCGCTTCTTTTTGGCCTTCTCTGCGGCCACAGCTCTGTGAGCATCTAAATCCTGTTCTACACTCGCAATACCAAGCTTGTGCTCTGTGATATCCTCGCTTTCGTCCTCGTCTCGGAAGAATGCATACTTGTCGTCTGCTTTGGCTGCTTCTGCGTTCATCTGCTCGAGATACATCACAACATCCTCAGCAATCATTGGCAGAGCGGCAATGGCATTGTTGATCATCGATGATTTGAACCCAGCATCATCCGGCTTCTTAACAGAAACAAATTCATTTGCAATCCGTTGCATAGTCTGAAGAACAGTCAAAAGCTCTGGCCGGGTGCATTTGCCGTAGTAGATCCTGATCAGACTCTTCTCCAGATCGCTCCTGATTTGAGAAAGCAGATGCTTGACCTTGTCGACTCTGGCGGATGGGCCCTCGCTGAGCTCCTCTATTGCCGAGATACGCTCTTCTAGCTCCGCTTTCACTAGCAGAGGCCTGCCGACCCACTTTCGTAGCAAGCGTTGCCCGAATCGCGTCTTTGTCCGGTCCAACGTCCAGAAGAGGCTGCCTTTCTCGGTGTGGTCCGTCTGGTTCTGGTATATTTCAAGACTGCTTAGACTTGTGCCGTTTAGTACCATGTGCGATCGAGCGCTGAAGGACTGAAAGTACTTTGTAAGATCGAAGACATGCTCAAGGCCATAGTCAGACATATGCGTAATCATGGCAGAGAGGCAGATCATCACGGCCTCTGCGAGTTCCAAGACATTGTCTAATGTCCTGCTTGCCTTGGCGCCGTCCTCGGTAGTCGAGGCTTTCATCTTCTCCGCATAGAAGTTTGAGACATGACTGTAAGCTTGGGCCGCCATCGTCTTGGGCTTCTCGACTCTTTCCACCCTGACTTTGTCGCCGAAGACGTTGGTTTTGCTGCCAGACAAATGTTGCACCATTTTCTCCGTGGCTTTCGAAAGATCACCAACGATAAGGATCTCACATGGGGCGATGTGCAAGAGTCGAGTCTCGATTTCACTTCTCATGAACCCATCTTCAAAGTCGTCATATATGACATCTCCAGTAGCAGGCTGTACTGCCACTAGACCAACATGTACTTTCTCATCTGTGCCCCAGCCTTTGGCGTTGGTTTCTGAAACGCAGACCAGGTATCCAGTGGCAGGAGCACCTCCACTCGGAGCTCCGACAGGGCCTTCCAGGCCTTCCACGTCATCGATATATGTTCCCTTGGTATAGAGATTGGTGAGCTTCCGTACAAACGGAGCATTGCGGTTGTCTCCTGCGGCTTTCAAGGCTGCAGTCTCTATTTGCCGAACGACGCCGACTTTGTGACCTGCACCGACCAGTCTCTTCACATGGACGTGCAGTCGATGTGCAGGTATACTGGCAGATGCGAACCGGTCGAGGTGTGCTTCCGAAGAGTGCTCGTCGAATCTAAATTTGCCAGGGATGCACACTATACTTAGCTCTTTCGCGGCAACCCTCGCATCTTCGCCAAAGAATTTGAATTTATAGCCAACCTCGACAACTAGTACGGTGTCAAGATGCTTCCGTTTGATGTCCAGAAATTGCTTTTCCATGGGCGTCAGCTTGCTGCCGCCTTTCTTTGCTGCAACGCCTTTCGAGCCCTTCTTGGCAGGCTTTTGGGTCTCTTCCTCATTGTCCTCTCCAGCTTCTTCTGCATCATCTGCTAGAACGTCCTCATCTATCTGCCAATTCCGCCTCTTGATCTCCGCAATGCTATCAGGACGACCAAGCTTCTTTACGAATTTTTCGTGCAGCCCGTCCTTTCGTCGTTTTGTCTCCTCGTCATCGTGTTCATCCTCTGCGTCGTGGGCAGGCGAGCTGCTGAAGACGTATCTCGCCGTTCGTTTGGAGGCAGACGCTTTCTTGACGCCATTAGCCGCGACGGACGTTGAAGGATACTTGCTATGCCCGTTGACCGCAGATAGACAGATTGCACTGTTTTCTTCGTTCTGTGCATCTGATAGCCGCAGCCTCTTGGGTGCTGGGAGCTCAACGCCATCTTCTTCGCCTCCATCTCCGTCAAGGCCATTCGACGTACGCTTGGCCGTAGAAGAGGATCTTCTGACTTCTAATACCACGCCGCCAGCTTCGTCCGAAGAGGATCTTCTGGTCTCTAGTGGCACGCCACCATCTTCATCCGAGACGAAGAGTTCGTCTTGCATCTCTTGAGTTGGCGAGCCATTGCAAATGTTTGAAGCCCTCGGCGTCAGAGCTGGTGGTAGTTCTGGTTTCGGACCTGTTGCATTTTTTGTGAAGAAGCTTGAAATTGACTGTTGCTTCTTAGCAGACTGCTGCGACGAGGACTGAGATGCAACCATGTTCGCAATGCAGGCATATCAACGCCTTAACGAGAAGCTCATCAGCACATACTTTGTCTATTGATCTCGAAGCAGATGTCGCGGGCGAGGCGTGACTTTCGCGTTAGATAAATTACCGCTAGATATCAAGCGCTAGTGTTTAGTACTGAAAGCGATCCTTGGCATCATGCTTGTCAGCCGTCTCGAGCCCTGTCCAACGATGACTCTACATGTTGCTCTCTCGTTCCAACTATTCGACTCTGATTTGGCATGCCACGAGGACGCCCTCCTAAGGATAGGACTAAAGAGGAAGCCTTAAGTGAACGCCGAGAACAGGTCCGGCGTAACGTCCAAGCTTTCCGACGACGCCAACACGTTCGTAAACATGGCGACGAGAGTACGCCAGAAGGGAGCAAGGAGAATCAGTTCGAAGCCTCTGACGATCAGACGTCAGATCATTCCAAAGAGACTACAAAGGATTCCCCGCTGACCAAAAATCCGCACTCCAACCTCATAATAAGGATATTAAATGGGAAGCAGAATGACTTATGTTTACTTGAGTCCCAAGAGACGAATAACGATGTCTCGAATGACGATGTCGTTCAAGTTTTCGAGTCCTGGAGCGTCCTTCCACCAGAGATGAACCATGCACGAATCTCTCGCCAGCAATTCGTATACAATTGTGCAATTGTCTTCGATTCAGCTGCAGACTCTTCTGCTCTTTCTGTGTTAGCGACTGAACCTCATTGGACTCAGACGTTTCCGGGAATGGTCAACATAAACACTGTCCTTGATCTCTCAATCCAAGCAATATGTCTTATGCAGCTTGGCCATGTCAATCAAGAGCGGTGGCTTGTCGAGGAAAGCAGAACCCACTATGGCAGAGCACTTACACAGATGGGTGGCATTCTCTCTAGGAACGACCAATTTGAGGATGAGTTGTTTGCGACCGCTATGACTCTGGGTGGCTACGAGCTTTTCCAAGGCCCGAATGCCCACGGATACGGGTGGCAATTTCACTTCCGAGCCGCGGCGAAGTACATGGAAGCTTTGTCGGAGAAAGGATGTCTCGTTCCAGAAAATCCACACGTATTCAACTTTCTCGAGACGGCTTGCATCTTCGATGCGATTGGCTCCCGAAAGCAATCTTCCTTCATGAGATCTGGATTGTGGCTTCGTTGCTTAACCCATTTTGGTGGTGACATCTATGGGTCTTTGTTAATGCTGATGTCTTCACTTCCTGCTTTGCTAGAGCAGCATGACTCATTAGTATCTATGTCTAAGAACCCGAGTGCGTTCCAAGCCAAGTCAGAACTCCTCGAGCGCTGCTTTCGATTTGAAGATGACTTCCAGATCTGGTATCACAACATTGAGGACAGGCTCTTCGATCCTAGGATCTTGACAACGGAGCCTCCTGGATCCGATATTGTTTTCCCAAACTTACACATTGCTCGGCTGCTCTTATTGTACTGGTCATCGAAAGTGCTGCTGCATGAAATGATTTCAAGTTTGTTCAATGCATTACACGATTCAACTCTGGTTCCGGGTGCTCTGAGTACAACAATCATGCTGAACGATCAGTCCCAACAATCGCACAAGTTCGCGGCGAACATCAAAAACTCAGTCGCCTTTTGCCCTCGTCCATCACAAGGTCTCGTTGGCAAGAGCGTGGTAATGTTACCCTTGTGGATTGCAAGAAGCCACTTTGAACAATGCAATGATGATGAGGGGGCCAACTGGTGCTCTAATGTACTCAAGCGGATGGGACTACAGCATCTGCAATTTGGACTGGGTGTTGAGAGTTAGAGTGAGACGTGTCTACTCTACACACTTTCCAAATTTACTGCCTGCCACTCTACCAAACTCTCCAGAACACGAATGATCTGCTCGGGAATTGATCCGCTCTGAAACACCTGAGGCTTGGAGAGAAGGGTGACAACGATCCATATGTGAGCGAAGGTGCTGGACGTGAGGAATCTCCTGATAAGCCCCCTTGAGCTTCTGTGCTAACTAAATCTCTCTAGGTACAAGTTCGGGCCTTTGCTATGTAGATCACTTTGTCAATCTCCGTTCATGCTCGGTGTGTGTTATTGGATATTGGGCAAATTGTTAATTCAAGCACTTCTTCTCAAGGGTTGATTCTGGCATTGATTGGTAATACCGTTCCTCCACTTGGAGTCCTTGCTACGCCTGGAACATTCCCCAAAAGACAGTGGACAGTATTCTCTTCTGATGTGTATCCGCAACACTTTTGGCCTGTTCAAGTGTCTCATCCACAGGCATAGAGGCAAGCCTAATATCCTCTATGCCCTTTTCTTCTGACATCAAGACTCGTCATGCTCGGTATACCACTCATACAGCAAAACCCGAACGACGTTAGCCATGCGTGTTAACACCATACCTTGTTCGGGTTTCTCATGCTCCAGACTTGATTCGAGCGGTGGAGTAGCGTCTTTCCAGGTGATGGTATTGGTTGATCGGCCGACTAAGCACAGTACGGGACAAGACATGCACTTCACCTCGTTCGGGATTTTTTGTTTGGGTGTTGAATCGAGCCTCACTTTAACCTTGGGTTTTCTATTTCCGAGGCAAGGTGTTGGTGGAACGAGCCTCAAAGCATGATGGCACGACAAGAAGGAAAAATCAGGACCAATGCTGAAAGGAGGACGTACAAGAGTTGGAGTTGTCTAAGAAATGGATTTTTTTATTAGATGTTGTATTCCTCTGCTGTGGGTACAAAGCTCAGAGATGTATAAAATCCAGCACGAGCAGCTCCCACATGTTAGGATAAGCATTCTGTGCGAATTTGTTCAAATTTCAATGTCTGTTGGCTGAGGAATACATATTGTCTCTTATTGCTTGATCCGTCAGTGCATCTCATCATTAGATTGAATTGCGTTTCGTGCTGATCAACTCCTCGAATCGAGGGCTGGGTATCACTTGATTCAATATCTTACATTTGAATAGGTGTGAAACGTCTATTCTCTCTCATTGCTGAGCCTGTCGATATATTAATCTTTGTCAGATCCAACGGCCCTTAATGCTGGGCCAATGATCCAGGGGGCAATTGGAGAGCCAAGACATGGCAAAAAGGCAGCAGTATATATCCGTAAGATCTTAGAATGAATGATGTACTCGAGAAATACAGCAAGATTTTCCACGTGGTTCGGCTGCGAGATCAACTTTAGCGGCGGATAGCTGCAGCACTAGCGCATCGTCACCAATTTTCAACTTGTCCCCTCGGTCTCTCCCCTTCTTAAAGTCCCGCGATTCAATCGCCCTCACAGCTGCATAATAGGAGCACCTCTCGATCATGTCTTTTCAAACATGCTGGCGCTGCCACGCTCGCGCTTCTGACGTCCAGCTCCTCCCCATACGCCAACCCTCGCGCGTACCAATCCAAACTTCCCCCTTCACAACCAGCTCCTCTCTCCGCGTCAACCCTCCCAAAAAGAAAGTCACACAGGGAGGGTCAGGAGATATGGTGCGCGGCTCCAAACAAGCTTTCCTCAAGAAAAAGAAAATAGAAAAAATACCCGCATCCCGCCGTCCAGCGATGGGCGAGCGGAAAGCTCTGAGGAAAAGAGTCGTGCTCAGCAACACCAACGCATTGGAGGTGCAGGATCTACCCGACATCACCGCCGAATCCATCACGGATGAGTCCCTGCAAGGTCAGGTTCTAGGAATACCAGGTCCGGTGGTGGATCAATTGAGAGCGGTTGAAGCGTTCAAGCCACGGCAGGGATGGAGCCTCTTCCGGCGGCCGGCGATGCTGATGCGGAAGGAAACATTGGAGTACGGGAAGCTGATTGATGAGATAAGTCATCCCGAGAGCAGCAGATCTGTACGGAGGGTGCTGGTGGGTGAGCGGGGTAGCGGCAAAACGACCCTGCTGCTGCAAGCCATGACGATGGCGTTTATGAAGAACTGGGTCGTGATCAACATCCCCAACGGTACCTCCCCCCTTCCCCCGCTCCCGTCTCCCACCATCCAAACCACTAACGCCCCTTCCAGCCCAAGACCTCACAACCGCCCAAACCGAATACGCCCCCCTCCCCTCCACCACCCCCCCCCTCTACATCCAAAAAACCTACCTCGCCTCCCTCCTCTCCACCATCGCGCAC